>JAEEGK010001992.1_pt1 | contig 51239 bp, 45 predicted proteins | sample 8958771 | NCBI WGS metagenome assembly JAEEGK01 (sample SAMN16246547, study PRJNA631951) | gut metagenome | biome: gut microbiome; feature: rumen; material: SC-attached | host: Bos | place: Iran: Karaj | collected 2018-10 | reverse complement strand
CGGCTCCGGAACCCTTTCGGCCAACGGAGTGATGTCGATGACGCTTTTCCGTCGATGGGGCCTCGTGGCGGATGTCCGGGTGAACCGGTATCGCTTCGATACGGGGAACGGGGCGGCGGAAACGGATTATTCTTTGTTTTCCAGACTCGGAAACACCCTGTCATTCTCCGATGCCTGGAGCGGGAGCGTGAAAGTCGACATCCATTATGACGCCAACCTGGACAAGGCTTTCTTCTTCCCGGATATCGGCTTGACCTGGAAGGGGAAGAAAGGCCTCCGGGTGCGGATGGAGGCGCTGAATCTGCTGGACCTGCGGGAATACGCCTATGTGTTGCTGTCCCCCCTGCTGGAGGAATCCTATCGGCTGAAGATCCGGCCACTGACGGTCTTTGTCGGAGTTGACTGGCAGTTTTGAATTCTGCATAAATGTGTGTATCTTGTTAATCTTAAAATCTTCTATTTCTCCATTATGAGTAAGAGTTTCAGAATCTTTGATGGCCACAAGGACAGCGTGCCTGCTTTCCGCGAGGTGTGGGGCATTGAGGTGCTATTCCTGGAATACGAGACAGTCGGGGTCATGATTCATGGCCCTGCTATTCATTTCACTCAAGAATCGGAGGCTCGACACTCGGATTTTATTACGTATTTTCCAACTCATACCAATACATGTCTACTTCCTTTGAATCGGCTTTGGATTACTTGCCAATCTGACATCGAAGGACAAGAATGGCAGAAGTATAAAACATGATTCTTTTGTTTATCTAATGGACAAAAGCGTTCGTATTTTTTTTGTCGTCTTTTATTAGAGGTTTCCGAAAAGAATAATAATCATATTTCAAGTCTTTCTTCTTCAATTTATAATTCACCTTTTATGGAAAGCAATCTAGCTCTAATTACAACCCTTTATAATACCCCCGGGGCCGATTTCTATAAAGACATATACTTCCCTATAATCAGATATTCTGTTCTATGCATTTATAACGAATTTGAGGAAAAGGAGAAGCACTACGATGTGACCGCTTTGCGAGATAAGATAAAAGAGAAAACAGGAATTCCAATTCCTCTTCATGTGCTTAAGACGAGTATTTGCGCTATTGCTCAGAAAGGGATCGATTCTGGTATTCAGGTATACGAAAGGGGAAACTATTTCAAAATAACACCAGAAATCGCATATGGATTTCATGATGTGGAATCGAACGCGGATGTGATCTCTAGGCAGTATCGTCGGTTAGAGTTATTTTTCCTGGAGTTTCTTGAGTCAGAAGGGTTAACCTCAACGAAAACAATCAAGGACTTTTTGCAAAGCAACTCAAATGAGGTATTGGAATACATCAATAATAATGACGCGGAACCCGTAATTGATCAAGAATATGTTAACGTAGTTCGATTTATAGATTGGGTTAAGATAACAAAACCAGAGTATTATCGTGTCGTAGAGAATTTGTTATGGGGAGCCATTGTCGCTGGTTTTTTGCAGAGGTCTAATCCTGATCTAGGAATCAAGACTGTCGAGAATGTAGATTATTATCTTGACTCTTCTTTGGTTTTAAGCCTTCTTGGCTTAAATAGTTATGAGAGTGTTGAATATGCAAAGGAGTTAAAGCATATCATTGCTGGTTCTGGGTCTACTGTAAAAGTCCATGCTATTACAATACGAGAAGTCAAACGGATCCTTGAGCAAGTTGAATTATCTCAAGGCCCTCGCCGGGGGTCATCTATTGAGCAGGCATGGGCACAGCGGGATTTAAACTTATCAGACATTCTTCAAATCCGAAATCGTTTGGAGACTCTTCTGATGAATGAGAAAATCTCTATGGTTCCGATGTCTGACTCTCAACTTGACCAAATCGAACAAAAGTATAAGAGTAACTATGATGTCAAACTGCTTGCTGAGCAGCGTGGGTCCAAAAACGAGGATTTAATACGTGAGATACATGATATCTATATGCGAGATACAGTAAGAGAATTGAATCAAGAAGGTACGGTTATTGAGAAACAAAGAGCTTACTTTGTTTCTCTTAATTCGGACTTGGTTAAGTTCTCTAACAGGGGGCAAGCTATGTCTATTTCTGTGATACATGCGGCAAAAGTTGTAATGAATCTTTGGCTACATAACGTTAGCAATACTGGTATTAAGCAAAATGCTTTAGCGGAAGTAATGTCTCGTTGTTATGCTCAAAATCAAACGGATGTACGAATTAAATTGAGGGTTTTCTTTAAGTATTATCGAGATTGTTCTCTGACTCAAGAAGATGTTGAAAGTATGTATTCCTCCCTCATTCACCGCTCCGCCAATACATTAGCGGCCGTTGAAGCATTAATAGAAAACGAGGAAAACGGTCCAGAGAATAAAGCGGATATCAGCAAAGAGATTATAAACGGTCTCAAGGTTGCTGTCGCAAAAGAGAAGGCTGAACGAGAAGCGAAGAATGTCGCGACACAATCTCGAATACAATCACTAATAGCTCGGACCGAAGTTCTTGAACAAGCAATTAATAAAGGAGAGGAAGAGGCTGGAACAAAAGATTTACTTATTAAGCAGTATGAAGATAGTTTATCATTAAGTAAGACTTCAATTGAAAGGCTTGAGAGAGAACTTGAAAATGAAAGAGAATTGCGCCAGATTGAAGCTGAATTACACGGGTTATTTGATCAAAAAAAGGAATTAAGTAGGCATAGAGATAAATCTGTTCGCTACATTAAATTTTGGCTCGTCTTAGTATTAGAAATCATCGCCCTAGTTGTTCTTGTAGGGTGCACTATTTTGGCCGTGGTTTCATGGGACAAGGAGCATATTATCAATAAGTTCACAATTGCATCGGCGATTTCATTTTTGGTTTTGGTGACCAGGATCACAAATATGTATCTTTTCTCTCCTCAAGTAACTAGAATGAGGATACGGGATGAACAATACCATTTTTGGGATGATAAGCATCCTGAATATAATAGCCTTATTGAGAGAATAAGAACTCTCGAACTAAAGAAAAGAGAATTAGAAGGAGTATAGTGGGTAATTGGGCTGTTTAAACTGTGGAGGAGCTTATTTGATAGGATAATTAGCTTTTATCTTCATCTGAAGACATTATTACAACTAACGGCAGGGCAGTCTTACCATGCCGTTAGTATACATGTCACACATTTTAGAGACATGTTTAAGGATTTCAAGCATGCCAAAGGAATAACCATCTCTCCGTCAGGACGTGTGTAAGCATTCTCACCCCCGTTGATGACTATGAGTAGATCCGGCTCTTGGAGAGGGACCTGTTTTTCCTCCTTGTTATGCTTACGGATGAGGTCGGCCAGCTCTTTGAGGTGAGAAGCTCCGTCTTCAATTTCATTGCTACCCAGTTTGCACTCGATGATGGCATATCGACCGTCCTCTAGGTGCAATACCACATCCGCTTCAAAACCATATCGATCTCGATAGTGGGAGAGTTCACTACCTAGTTGGGCTGAATAGACCTTAAGATCACGTACGCACATGGCTTCGAAAATGAAGCCGAAGGTTTTAAGTTGTGTCTTCAATTGACCGGGACCTAGACCTAAGGCGGCGACTGCGATTGACGGGTCGCAGAACCCTCGCTTCTCACCACTACGAATTGCGGTTTTGGAACGGATGGATGGATTCCAGGCTGTGATGTCCTGGGTGACGAAGAGTTTCTCCAGTGTGGCTTACATATTTGTCGCAATGTCGGAACCCCCTCGGAGGGTTTTATGAAAAATTGAGGTAATCGATAAACCCACGCCCTGGGATGATTCTTTTCAGGAGCGAAGGCAGATTCCTGCCGATGAGCATCTGATTATGCCGATTGCTTCACAAGTATAGAGAATCTAAACTGCAGCAAACGGGCAGTGCTTCACCCCGAATGTCAGAATGGTTTATATCTCCAAACGTTTTGATGTCCTTACCGACGAGAAAAACATGATGGTGGAAGATTATGTGGCAGTGATTGGACGGGCGGAGCAGGAAGATAGTAAACAATTCAAATACAGTGGCTTCTATGAAGATATCGCTTTAGCCATCAGAAAGAACGCGTACGCATGGATGGTCCGATATGGAAAGGCTCTTCGAACTTGTCGTATTCAACTACACTTACGGTAACGGAGATGACCATCTGAAGATTTTCTCTTTATCCTGCAGGGGCAGGATATCTATCGTTTGGCTCCAGCATACTAACTCCTGATCACCAGCTCACATGTTTTGGGAGACGACCTCGGTTTGGATAGGGTGTATCCCGAACATCTAAAAGAGCGATGTGTACATCAAAAACGGGGTATCCATGTCGTCGTGATTTCGAGCGGCTAGGAGAGAGGATTGGGTTAATGACAACCCATATGAACAGAGTCCTGGACAAATACATGCAAATGCCAGTTTCGGCAGTCTCGCTTGTCGAATGAAGCTTTCTTAACACCAAGATGAAGCGGTACTACTTGATGGTTATCAATGGGAGGATTGATAGATTTAGAGCTAGCTAGCTGTAGTGATATGTGATCGCTGTTTTACCACTCCTAATGGTCTATGGAGGTGTAGCAAGCTTTATTATTATTGGTTGTTATATGACTGGATCGTAATGGGCTGATTATCAATTCTGTTTTTCGTATTTGTTATATGTGAATTTGAAGGTTGATTAATATTATTAAGTACCTTTGATCAGTTTTAAAACTTTGTGTTGCCAAAAACAAAAAGACATGAAAAGATTATTATTGCTCTTTCTACCAGCGCTGATTATGTCCTGCTCGTCGTTAGACACTGATTTTCAGAATGATTCAAATGACGGATTCTCTTCATCTGCTTGTTTTTTGACAAGATCCTTCTCTCAAGAATCTGACCACCATATCGGTATCAATCAAGTTTCTAAGATTGTCTCATCTGTAACGGATAAGAGGATCGAATCTATTGATACTATCACTCAAGACGGGCTGGATTTATTCCATTTAGCCACATTCGATGATGGATGGGCTTTAGTTGCTGCAGATGACAGATTGTCTCAACAAGTCCTTGCTTTTAATGAAACAGGCTCTTTCAATCCGGATTCAATTACAAGTCCAGAATTTGCCTTTTGGTTCGAAACGACCAAGAATCAATTGCGAGAATTGACCGTGAACAAGGATTTAGTCACAAAAGAAGGTTCTAGAATACAAGAAGGAGAGTCTGCTAGGTCTTTCGGGCTTATTTGGTGTCGTGTCCCTGTCGGCCAAACTATTATAAGCGACACCCTCTCGACGGTTGATCATTTGATGGCAACAACCTGGGGGCAAAGGTATCCTTGGAATGTCAATTGTCCTTATGACAACATTACCGGGCAAGTATGTCCTACCGGTTGTGTTGCGGTGGCAATGGCCCAAATCCTTTATTATCTTCATTTTTCGATAGGGGCACCCTCGGGACTGTATCATCAATTGACCCCAACTTTTGGGTATCATTATAATGCATACTACGATTACTATTACTGGACAATTGATAACATGGTTCGATCTAATAATACATCCCCTTCGCCAAGGTGGAGTTCAATGCCTTTAGATAAATATGGTTCCAATACTCAGTATGTCGCCGATTTGATGTTGGATATTGGAGATCGTGTCCAAATGGAATACTCTCCAGATAGAAGTGGTGCAGTTCCATCCTCAATACCTTTTATAGCATATGATATAGACGCCAGTATTTCTGGATATGATTACGCATCCGTAAAAGCATGTCTGGATAATGGAATTCCGGTTATGATTACGGCTGGGGATATATCCAACGGTAATCATACTTGGGTGATTGACGGTTATTATGATCGGAATCAAGTAATTGACTATAGTTATGAATGGCGACTCGCATTATATGGTTCTCAAGATTGGTTAGATGCCGATTATCATATCTCTCAGAACGCCATGCCATCCTATGACCCTAATATGTTTGATGGAAAAATCGAAATCGAACGTAGACCAAAACCGACTCAGTATCTTTTGATGAATTGGGGATGGGATGATAACACCGATAGTGTCGCTTTGAACGATGGACATTATTCTATCATTTGCGATTGGTCTGCCGGCGACTATCACTTTACAGATAATCCGTGGGTAATATACAATTTTACTGAGTTGACGGTACTGTAGTTACTTACGTGGTCAATTATTTGAAGGAATTCTAACGAAAGTTATCTTCTTAACAGTCAGATAATGAAAAAGACGATTACACTGACAATTGCCGCTTTCTCGCTGATGCTTACGGCTTGCAACAAGAAAGCGTTTTCATCTCAGTTAGGATTTGAAGTGTCTGATGTATTAACGAGAGCTATCTGGAATCAGGGAGGGGATATCAGCTTTACATGGGAGGAAGGAGATCTGATTGCACTGAAAGTGGAGGTCGTCCCAGATATGGGTAAGACGGGGAAAAAGACGACGGATCAAGTGGAAGGCAAGCTTGTTTATGAGAACGGCAAATGGGTGACTTATATGGCTGAGGGCTCCTTCTTTTCGAATGTGGAGTTTATTCCTGTCCGCTCATCAACTTTGGATTGCAAAGTGAAGACGACGTTCTCCTTCAGGAGTGGCTTCTCTGCCGACTGGACCCAGACGGTTCCTTTCACTGAAGGCCGGCAAACGATTCTGGTCATGTTCCCTTTCGGGAACACCATGAGTTATTGAATCCACCTGATTCATCGATCAAACCGAAGATGAAAAAGTACTTCATTCTCTGCCTCGTCTGCGGGTTGTTCTCTTCCTGCCTGGAAGACATCGACCTGGATACGGGGGAGCAGATCCTTAATGTGTATTGCATTCTCGGTCAGGGGCCGGAGCAGGAATTGGAATTATATTATATTGCGCCGACTGACGGGACAAGCTGGCCGGCGGGGAAAGATGTTGTTATCAGATTGCTTGACGAGGGAACACCGGTAGGACAGTTCTCGAGGGTGTCCGATGCAAAGTGGAATCTGGATTTCTCGCCGCAAGGGGGGCATACATATATCCTTGAAGTGAATGTCGCCGGCGAGAACCCACTGACGGCGGAAACGAGGTATCCGTGCGCTTGTACATTGCAATACATGGAGATAGTGCAGGGAAGTGTACCATCGTATGACCCTTCTGAACGAATGTTGTACGGTATCTATGGACTCGAGTTGGATTCCTCTGAAGACCAGTTTTTGTGGAGTTATTATGAAAACGTGGATTTCGATTCGTACAAATATCGGTTTCAACCTGATATCTTGCAGTATTTTGAAGACCAGGGGACTAGTCCGCCTTCTTTTGCAGAATATATCGTGACTGACCATCCAGGTGTTGACGGTCGGGGAGAAACGATTTACCCGTGTGACTGGACAGCCCTCATCAATCAGACAGATTTTGACAAGAATCGATGGGGTATAAGCGCAAGGGTCTTTTCAAAAGAATTTTGCGGAGAAACTGCCTTCTATCATGAAAAGGTCGTGCGGATCCTTCATCCCTCCGGTTTCAGCCGACCGTTTGACAACGAGAAAATGAGATTGCGTCGAAGATATCTGGATGAGAAGGGGAGCTCTTTCACTGGAGACTATGATGAAGAGTTTGAGGAGACCAGCATGTTCACCTTAGCGGGGATGAGCAGGACTCCCATGGCCGCCGACCTGGTCATCCGTTCCGTCAGTGTCGAGTATGACAAGTACTTGTCGGATTATTATTATGGCAGTCAGGATACGGGAGATTTTACCCAATATGTTTACAAACGGAACTTTTACTCAAACGTGGTGAATGGGACGGGAATCTTTGGAGCAGCTGTCGAATATCGCCCCCACTCTTCTGTTCTCTGGCCTTTGTTATCACTTGAATAATTCTTAGTGTTTGGTGAGACTCCGCTTATTGCCCATAGCCTTTGCGCTCTTCCCCCTGGCGCTTTCAGCCCAGAACGCTGTCTGGAATGAACGGATCGACTCATCCGTCATACAGGCCTGGCGGGTACGCCCGGAGATGACGGCCATCCCCATCAACACGGCCGATCTGCGCCGGACGGCTTCCCCGATGGGCGAGGCGGACCCCATCAAGTTCATCCAGACGCTTCCCGGTGTCGCCACCGGCATGGAAGGTTCATCGGCCTATTATGTCCGGGGCGGTAATGAAGGGAATAACCTGACTACATTGGACGGCATTCCCATTTATGGAACCGGACATCTGCTGGGGTTGACCACATCCTATCCCTCGGAGATTGTCTCGGATCAGGATTTCTATGCCGGCGGGTTCCCTTCGGATGTGGGCGGATATACTTCTTCGCTGCTGCAACTGACGACCTCGGACGGCGACTTTGAGAAGACCCGCAGCAGCCTCTTTGTCAATAACTTCCTGGCTGGAGCGCAGTTGAGCAAGCCGCTGAAGAGAAACAAATCTTCGCTGATTGCTTCGGTACGTGTCTCGCCATTAGGTTTGGAATACAACCTCCTGCGCCCGCTCATGGATGAAGGGTTGCCTGTTCCGGAACACATCAACGCCCTTGTCGGGGACGCCTTCGCGAAGATCACCTGGAAAACCCGCGACCGGGAGCGTATCTTCCTGTCCGTCTTCGGGAGTTATGACCGCTATGGCTTTTCTCCGAACAAGACTTCTTCCCAGGCATTGGGCTGGAGCAACCTGATCGGGAACCTGACCTGGATCAAGGAATCGGCCTCCGGATGGGAATGGGAAAGCAGGTTGTCCCATAATGGTTTCCGGGCCTTCCAGGACCAGACGCAGAAGATCAATTCGAACACGACCCGGATGTCCCTCCAGTCGGCCCTGATGGAAGAGGGACTGCAGGTGAAGGTGTCCAGGGAACTGAATGCCCGGCTGCGTGTCCAGACCGGTGCGGATGCCTATGTTTCATTCTTCCAGCCCGGTGTGTCCAAGGTGTATCAGGGAAACGAACTGGCCGCCACGGCCGGCAAGTCCCTCATCACGGGCCGCGGTTCCCTATACGGCCAGATGGGCTATAACAACGGCCCCTTCCACACCACCGTCGGCCTCCGTGCCACCGTGTTTTTCTCCGGGGATTACAAGACCGTCAAACCCATAGCGGATTTCCTGGTGTCCTATGAATTGACCCCTTCCCTGACGGTGAAGGCGACCTATGACCACGCAGTGCAGTTCTTCCATTCACTGGAAGGCATACCCACCGGCTGGTCGATGGAAATGCTCATCCCGTCCACCCGTCAGAACCGGCCGGAGACCGCGGACCAAGCCTGGGCCGGTGTGGACTATGCCCATGGGCCCGTCACCTTCTCCATCGGCGGTTTCTACAAGAGAATGAAGGACCTGGTGTTCTTTGCCGATGCGTCCTCCTTCTTCAATTCGGGCTGGCGGGAATGGCAGTATAGCCTGGAGAGCGGTACGGGCGAGTCCTACGGTCTGGAGTTCCTCTCCAGGGTGGAAACCAAGCGTTTCTCCGGGCAGTTGTCCTATACCTTGTCCAAGACGGACCGGGTGTTCGCCTCCTTGAATTTCGGCAATCCGATTCCCTTCAAGTTCGACCGCCGGCACATGCTGAATTTCACCGGCGAATACAAACTGTCCAAGGGAGAAAAGGCCTCCCACAGCCTGACGGCGGGCGTTTCCTTCATGAACGGCCATTGGGAGACCGTGAAGAGCGGTTCCTATCCGGTTTATTCCCTGGGTTCGGAAGACAAGCGGGAGGAGAAGGAGGCCGATTACACCTCGCACCCCAACAACTTCCAACTGCCGGCCTATTTCCGGATGGATGTCGGCTATCACCTGACCGTCCAAGGGAAGAAGAATCAACACGAACTCTCCCTCGGTGTCTATAACCTCACCAACCGCCACAACGCCTACAGCCTATCCTGGGACAGCGAGGCGGGGAAGTGGAAGAAGTTGAGCATCTTCCCGATCATGCCGAATTTCACGTACAGGGTTACGTTCGGACGGGAATAGGGCTTGGCATCCGGTGTTGTACCGGTACAAAAAAAGGAGGATGACCGATCAGTCCGAAAGACTTGAGGTCATCCTCTTCAGTTTCTGATGATGGGGTAGCGTACTACCAGCGGTCCTCGTCGGAGACGGTGAGTTTCTTGCGGCAGTGACGGCGGCGGGCGGAGAGCACGCGGCGGCCGTTCGCGGAAGCCATGCGGGCGCGGAAGCCGTGCTTGTTCACGCGCTTGCGGTTGGAGGGTTGGAATGTTCTTTTCATCGTATTTTTCTTTTATATTTTTGCTGATTTGGAGCCGTTTTCACGGACGGACTGCAAAGGTAGCAATTTCGGGGGAAACCGCCAAATTTATTTTTCAATAAAAATCACCAGTTTCCCGTCGTAGTACTCGTCATGGAGCCAGGCGGAGATGGGCCAGGTGTGGACGGAGCCGCGGCGGAGGCGGTGGCGGGCCATCACTTCGGCAATCTCTTCCACGACGTCGCCGCCCTTGAGATAGAGGATGCCGTCGGTGAACTTGCCCTTCACCCAGGGGTAGAAGTCCGGGAGCGAGGCGACGGCGCGGGAGACGACGAAACCGAACTGCTTCGGCAAGGATTCCGCCCGGGCATTGACCACTTCCACATTCTGCAGCCCAAGCGCCTCGGCGACCGCCTTGGCGACGATGGTTTTCTTGCCCACGGAATCGCACAGTGTGAAGCGGGCCTCCGGGAACAGGATGGCCAGCGGGATGCCCGGGAACCCCCCGCCGGTGCCGAGGTCCAGGACATCGGCCGTGCGGAACTTCTCCAGCGTTTCCGGCTGGGTGAGCAGGTAACGGGCGATGGCGAGGGAGTGGAGGACGTGGTGGTCGTACAGACCGTCGATGTCTTTCCGCGAGATCACGTTGATCTTCGCGTTCCAGTCGCGGTACAGGGCGTCGCAGGCAAGGAACTGTTCCTCCTGCGCGGGTGTCAGGCCGAAATCGGCCCGGACAAAGTCAATGAATTCCTGCGGTGTCATTCGATTTCTCCTCGAAGCATCATTTCCGCCAACTGCTGCTTGCCGCGGCGGATGCGGGTGCGGACCGTATTGAGTTCCAGTTTCAGTTCCCTGGCGATTTCCTCATACTCCAGTTCTTCGATCATGTACTTGACCATCACTTCCTTGTACAGGGGAGAGAGTTCCTCGATGAAGGCCATCAGCCGCTCGTGGTTCTCCCCGTTGATGATTTCCTCTTCCGGGTCCACGTCCGTGATCGGACCCTGTCCTTCGGTTCCGTCACCGGTGGCCGTGAGTTTGATGCCCTCCTTCTTCTGGTCCTCGCGCTTGATGCTGGCGAGGTGGTCCAGGGCGGTGCGGGTGGCGATGGTGGACAGCCATGGGCGCAGTTCGCGGTCCGTGTCGAAGGACGACAGGTTCACGAAGGCTTTCTGGAAACTTTCGGAGACGACGTCGTCCACGTCCGCCTTCCATTGGAAATAGCCGCTCACACGGCTCCGGATGGCTTTTTCGTGCAACTGGTAAATGGCCCGGTAGGCCATCTGGTCGCCGGCGACGGCGCGCTGCACCAGTTCTTTTTCAGGCAGGTCCAGGTATCCCATGTCAATGAGCCTCCAACCAGTTCTTGCCGTCCGAGCACTCTACGGTGAGCGGGACGGACAGTTTCAGGACATTTTCCATTACGTCGATGACGATCTTCTTCAGTGCCGGGACTTCCTCGGGAACGGCGTCGAACATCAGTTCGTCGTGGATCTGCAGGACCATCCGGCTCTTGAGCCCGGCCTCCGTGAGGCGCTTGTCCACGCCGATCATCGCGAGTTTGATGATGTCCGCCGCAGTGCCCTGGATAGGGGCGTTCACGGCGTTGCGTTCAGCCAGGGAGCGCACGGTGGCGTTCTTCGCGTTGATGTCCGGCAGGTAGCGGCGACGGCCGAAGAGGGTCTCCACATACCCGTTCTCGCGGGCGAAGCCGATGCTGTCATCGATGAACGACCGGATAGCCGGGAAGGTGGCGAAGTACCCGTCGATCAGTTCCTTGGCCTCCTTCCGGCCCAGGTGCAGCCGCTGCGCCAGGCCGAAGGACGAGATGCCGTACATGATGCCGAAGTTCGCCGTCTTGGCACGGCCGCGCTGCTCGCGCGTCACCTCGGACAGGGGGATGCCGTAGATCTTCGCCGCGGTGGCGGCGTGGACATCGTCCCCGTCCCGGAAGGCTTTCACCAGGTGTCCGTCCTGGCTGAGGTGCGCCATGATGCGGAGTTCGATCTGCGAGTAGTCCGCCGACACGATCACGCCCTCCGGCGTCCCCGGGATGAAGGCCTTGCGTATCTCCTTGCCGCGCTCGGTGCGGATGGGGATGTTCTGCAGGTTTGGATTCGAACTGGACAAGCGTCCTGTGGCCGTAAGCGCCTGATTGAACGTCGTATGGACACGGCCGTCCACCGGCGAGACATAGGCCGGGAACGGCTCGATATAGGTCGATAGCAACTTCTTGACCGCCCGGAACTCCAGGATTTCGTCCACGACCGGATGCCGGTCCGCGATGGCGAGGAGGGTGGCCTCGTCGGTGGAATACTGGCCTCGGGCGCTCTTCTTCGCTTTCGGGTCCAGCCGCAGTTTCTCGAACAGGACGTCGCCCACCTGCTTGGGGGAGGAGATGTTCAGGTCGGGTTCCCCGACCATCTCCCGGATGTGCGCCTGCCGTTCCTCCAGTTCCTTCCGGAGTCCCTGGGCGAACTGGTCCAACTGCCGCAGGTCCACTTTCACGCCCGCCCGCTCCATCTTCGCCAGGACCTTGGAGAGGGGCTCTTCCATCTGGTCATAGAGTTTCTGCCGGTCGGCGAGTTCGTCGCGGACCTTGCCGCCGAGGAGGACCAGGGCGGCCGCCTCGCGGGAGCGGGAGGCCGCGGTCTCCTCGGGCGCCTCGTCGAACAGGGAACCTGTCCCGGTCTCCGCCGGGGCTTCCTCCAGTTCCACGTTCAGGTAACTCCGCGCGAGGATGTCCACGGCGTGGCTCTTCTCCGGGTCGATGAGGTAGTGCATCAGCGGGATGTCGAACCAGCGGCCATCGAGGACGATGCCCGCGTGGGCGAGCAGGTTCGCCTGCAGTTTGAGATCGTAGCCGTATTTGTCGATGGAAGCGTCTTCCAGGACCTCCCGGACGGCGTCCAGCCGGTCCCCGGGGACGGTGCAGGCCTTGTCGTCGCAGCCGAGGATGATCCGCTTGACGGGAGCGAAGATGCCCTCCGAATAAGCCTCGGTAATCAGGCCGCAGCAGCCCTTCGTGCGGATGGCCCGGACCATCTCGGCGGGCGTTATATCATTGACAATGAATTCCTTTCTCTCCTGGAAGGCCGCCGAAGGCCCCACGTGCGCGATGAAGCGCTTGAGGGAGTTGAACTCGTATTTCTCGAACAGGTCCGCGATGGCGGGGGAGAAGTTCATGTCCATCCGCATGTCTTCCGCGGTGGTCTCCAGCGGAATGTCCGTCTTGATGGTCACGAGTTCCTTGGACAGGCCGATGTAGGAACGCGCCTCCTCGAACTGCGCCTGCTGGCGCGGGGAAAGTTCGTCCAGGTGCGCATAGATGTTCTCGATGCTGCCGTACTTGGACACCAGTTTTCCGGCGCCTACCTCGCCGACGCCTTTGACGCCCGGCACGTTGTCCGCCGAGTCGCCGCAGATGGCGAGCATGTCGATGATCTGGACCGGATCGAGGATCCCCCATTTCTCGCAGATGGCGGTGCGGTCCACGATCTCGTCGTCCCCGCCCGACTTGCCGGGCTTGTACTGGAAGATGTGCTCCGCGATGAGTTGGCCGTAGTCCTTGTCGGGCGTGACCATATAGACATCCATCCCGTCCCGGGCGCAGCGGAGGGCCATCGAGCCGATGACGTCATCGGCCTCGAATCCCTTGACCATCAGCACCGGGATGTTCATCGCCTGCACCAGTTCCGTGAGCGGCTCCAGCGCGTCGATGATGAGTTGCGGGGTAGGCGGGCGCGTGCCCTTGTATTCGGGGTACAGTTCGTTGCGGAAGGTTCCGCCCGGCGGGTCGAACGCCACCGCCAGATGCGTGGGCTTCTCCCGCTCCACCATCTCCAGCAGATACTTCGTGAACCCGTACAGGATGGACATGTCCGCCCCCTTCGAGTTGATCATCGGCCTCCTGAGGAAGGCGTAATACATCTTGAAGACCAGCGCGTGTCCGTCTATGAGGAATAGTTTGTCCATATCTTACAAATATAGGCAAAATTCTGGTTTATTCCACCTTTACCCCCGGGATGTCGGACCACAGGGTGGTGTAGTGGGGGGATTGGTGCTCCCGGGCGTTGCGGATGGTGCCGTCGCCCTGGGCGCCGAAGAGGACGGCGCCGGGTCCGAAGGTGCGGGTGATCGTGTCTAGGGTCTCGGACAGGCGGGCCTCCTTGTCGGCCGCTTCCATGTCCTCGAACAGGGACCGGGTGTGGTCCCCGGCCTGGAGGATTTTCGTGAAGACGACACCGGCTTTCTTGTAGCCGAAACCCTGCCGGAAAAGGCGCCGGCAGCCGTCCATGGCTGCGAGAACCACTGTGCGGTGGTCCGCCGTGGGTTCGGCGAAGGGGATGCACACGCCGCCGGAGGTCTGGGGTGCATCGTCCTTGAAGCGGTTCGTCATGGCGAAGACGGTGATTTCCTGGGCCAGGGACGCCTGCTTGCGGAGTTTGGCGACGGCGCTGACGGCGAAGGTCGCCACCTGCTCGGACAGTTCCGGGAGTGTCGTGATTTCGTGTGCGACAGAGCGGGAGACGCAGATGCTCTGCTTGGGTTCGACCATATCCTCGAATTCCACGCAGGGGATGCCTTTCAGTTCCTTCCAGGTGCGGAAGCCGGGCAGGGCGAAGAGTTTCCGGACGGTCGTCTCGGGAAGTTGCGTGTAATCCCAGGCCGTTTTCACCCCCAGCGTTTCCAGTTTCCTGACGGAGCGGCGTCCGATGCCCCAGACATCCTTCGCCGGGAACTTGCGCAGCACCTTTTCGATATCCTGCGGGCGGTACATGTAGCAGCCGCCCTGGAGTTTGGGATACTGCTTGCACAGTTTCGAGGCGATCTTCGCCAGGGTTTTCGTCGGGGCGACGCCCACGGAGACCGGGATGGACGTGAACTTCCAGCAGGCGCGAGAGACCTCCCGGGCGAAGGCGGCGAAATCGACATTCTCCATTCCGGTCAGGTCCAGGAAGGACTCGTCGATGGAATACTGCTCCACGGCCGGGGCGAAGGACCGCAGCACTTCCTGCACCCGGCGGGACATGTCGCCGTACAGGGCGAAGTTGGACGAGAACACCGCGACATGGTTCCGTTCGATGATGGGCCGGATCTTGAAGTAGGGGTCGCCCATCTTGATGCCGAGCGCCTTCGCCTCGTTGGAGCGGGCCACCGCGCAGCCGTCGTTGTTGCTGAGCACGATGACCGGTTTCCCGTTCAGGTCCGGACGGAAAACCCGTTCGCACGAAGCGAAGAAATTGTTGCAGTCGGCAAGGGCGTACATGGATGCGGCTCCATCGGCCGTGATTGCAAAGATATAAAAAATGCAAGAAATGAAAATAATGAGTATCTTAGCATTTGTAACCGATATGAGCATGACCAACCTCGTTTTCCCTTCCACCCATTATCCGCTAGCCAAATGAATAAAAAGATACAACTTATCCCGGTGATGCTCTGCTTCTTCGCCATGGGGTTCGTGGACCTCGTGGGCATCGCCTCCAACTATGTCCAGTCCGACCTGGGCCTGAGCGACTCGGCGGCCAACATCTTTCCTTCCCTGGTCTTCTTCTGGTTCCTGATCTTTTCCGTCCCGACGGGGATGCTGATGAACCGGATCGGCCGGAAGAACACGGTACTGCTGAGCCTCGTGGTGACGGTCATCTCCCTGCTCCTTCCCATCTTCGGCGAGAGTTACGGGCTCATGCTCGTCTCCTTCTCGCTGCTGGGCATCGGCAATGCGCTCATGCAGACTTCCCTGAACCCGCTGATCACCAACATCATCAAGGGAGACCGGCTGGCCAGCACGATGACCTTCGGCCAGTTCGTGAAAGCCATCGCTTCCTTCATGGCTCCGTACATCGCCATGTGGGGCGCCACGGCGGCCATGCCTACCTTCGGCCTCGGATGGAGAGTTCTCTTCCCCGTGTATATGGCCATCGGCATCCTGGCTTCCCTCCTGCTTCTCCTTTCCCCGATCGAGCGCGAGGCGGCTCCGGACAAGGCTTCTTCCTTCGCGGACTGCTTCCGGCTCCTGGGCAAGCCCGTCGTGCTGCTGTCTTTCCTGGGCATCATGTGCCATGTGGGCATCGACGTGGGAACGAACACGACGGCCCCGAAACTCCTGATGGAACGGGTGGGCATGACGCTCACCGAGGCCGGTTTCGCCACCAGCCTGTACTTCATCTTCCGTACGGTGGGCTGCCTGTCCGGGTCGTTCATCCTGGCGAAGTTCAGCCATAAGAAGTTCTTCCTCGTGAGCGTGGTGATGATGGCCCTCGCGATGGTGGGCATGTTCTTCGGATCGACCAAGGCCCTCCTGTACGTGGCGATTGCGCTGGTGGGCTTCGGCAACTCCAACATCTTCTCCATCGTGTTCTCCCAGGCGATCCTGGCCGTTCCTGAGAAGCAGAACGAGGTGTCCGGCCTGATGATCATGGGTCTGTTCGGCGGTACGGTGTTCCCGCTCCTGATGGGATTCGCCTCCGACGCGGTGGGCCAGGCCGGTGCCGTTGCGGTGATGGCCGTGGGCGTCGCCTATCTGCTGTATTATATGACGACAATGCACAAGTAGTTATGGGAAAGTATGTTATCGGTATCGGTGAAGCGCTGTGGGATGTGCTTCCCGAAGGAAAGAAACTGGGCGGCGCGCCCGCCAATTTCGCTTATCATGCCCGTCAGTTCGGCCTGGAAGGCATTGCCGTGAGTGCCATCGGCCACGATGCCCTGGGCGAGGAAATCGTCGAGGCATTCGAGGAACATCAACTGCCGTATCACCTGGCCCGGGTGGAGTTTCCGACCGGAACCGTCCAGGTCACCCTGGATGCGCAGGGCGTTCCCCAGTACGAAATCAAGACCGACGTCGCGTGGGACAATATCCCGTTCGATGAGGAACTGGCTTCCCTGGCTGCGGACTGCAAGGCGGTTTGCTTCGGTTCCCTGGCGCAGCGGAGCGAAGTATCCCGGAATACCATCGGCGCGTTCCTGGATGCCGTCCCCGCGGATTGCCTGAAGGTATTCGACATCAATCTCCGTCAGAGTTTCTACACCAAGGAAGTGCTGGAGGCGTCTTTCCGGCGCTGCGACATCCTGAAGATCAATGACGAGGAACTGGTGACCATTTCCCGCCTGTACGATATCCCGGGACTGAGCCTGGAGGAAAAGTGCTGGCATATCTTCGACCAGTACGGGCTGAAGATGCTCATCCTGACCTGCGGGACCAACGGCAGTTATGTCTTCCACGCAGGCGGCATGTCGTACCAGGTGACTCCGAAGGTGGAGGTGGCCGATACGGTAGGTGCCGGCGATTCCTTCACCGGTGCCTTCATCGGCTCCATCCTGCAGGGCAAGTCGGTGGCCGTCGCCCATGAGACGGCGGTCAAGGTATCTGCCTATGTCTGTACCCAGAAGGGGGCCATGCCCGTGGTCCCCGATGGACTAAAAGCGATTTGATTGGAGAATCAGGCCTTCTTGATCACCCAGGTTACAACGCCCCAGATAAGGAATTGGTTGTCGGGACCCACCGGGATGGGCTTGTACTTGGGATTGTGCTCGTTGCAGGGCAGCAGGAGAGCGCCGTCCTCATGGATTTCCACCCGCTTGACGGTATATTCCCCGTCGATGAAACAGACCGCCTTGCAGTCGTTGTACGGCTCCACGGCGCGGTCCACGATGAGGATGTCGCCCTCGTCCATGTCGGCATCCACCATGGACACGCCGTCCACGCGGAAGAAGAAGGTCGATGCGCTGTGGCGCACCAGCAATTTCACGAGGTCCAGTTTCTCCCGGACATCCTCGGCCGGGGAAGGGAAACCTGCCTTGATCCCGCCCATGTAGGCGAACTCGAGGGAGGAAGTATCAGTGATGGGATGGGGTTCCATAGGCTATGGTTGGTTTGTTAGGTTGGGGAACGCCGCCTGGAGGATGGCTTCCCGGTTATGGGTATCCGAGGCGAGGAACCGCCTGTCGCGGGTGAGTACGAAGACACGGTCGGCCACCCGGAGGGCATCGTGAAGGTCGTGGCTGGAGAACAGGACGGCCGTTCCGGTTTCCCGGGCGACCTCCTGCAGCGTCCGCAGCACGTCGATCCGGTTCTCCACGTCCAGATGTGCCGTGGGCTCATCCAGCAGCAGTACCTCCGCCTTGCGGGTCAATCCGGTCGCCAGGCACGCCTTCTGGAACTCGCCGTCACTCAAGGTCGAAATATCCCGTTTCCGCAGTTCCTCGATTCCCAACATCCGCAGCGCCTCTTCCATCCTTCCTTCGGCCTCCTTCGAAATCCTTCCCCGCCAGTCGCTCTCCCGGTAGCACCCCGTCCGGATGAACGCCTCGACCGAAAAACCCTTGACCTTGGGGATGTTGGTGGGAATCAGGATGGCCCCTTCTGTCGTCAAAGCCTTCAACAGCGTCGTCTTCCCGGTCCCATTGGGCCCCGCCAGCAGCACGCATTCGCCCGGGGCCAACCCGAAGGAGATGTCCCGGACCAGGTCACGGCCGTCGTGGCCGATCGTGAGATGGTGGACCTCAAGCATGGCGTTGACGCAGCAAGATCAGGAGAATCAGGGGGATGCCGATGAGGGCGAGGGTGGAGCCCACGGGAAGGGGGATGGGCCAGAGGTTCGCGAGGATGTCGGCCGCCAGGGCGAGGGTGGCGCCGGTGGCCAGGGAGCAGGGGAGGACCTGCCGATGGACGGAGGCCCCGGTGATGCGCCGCGCCAGGTGCGGGGCGACGATGCCCACGAATCCGAGCGGGCCGCAGAAGGCCGTTACGGTGCCGGTCATCAGGCAGCAGGAGAGCATCGACAGGATCAGGATCCGCCGCGTCGATGCCCCGGAGAGCGTCGCATATTCCTCGCCGAACAGGATGATGTCCAGGCCCTTGCCATTGCAGATGGCCAGGATGAGGCCGATTGCGAGCGCGCCCGCCATCAGTGCAACCTCGACGTACCGGCAGCCGGAAAAACTGCCCGCCATCCAACTGTAGAACAGTTTCAGGCTCTCTTCACCGGCCGTGTACTGCAGGACCGAACTCAGCGCGCTGAAGATAAAGCCCAGCATGACGCCGAATACCAGGAGCGTCGTCGCGGACCGGAAGCGGGCCGATACCGCAACCACCAGTGCCGCCGCCACGAATGCCCCGAGGAACGCCGCCACCGCCACGGTGAAACCCGTGAAGAAGGCTGCCGACGTGCCCAGCGCCATCGTCGCGATGGCCGCACCGAGTCCCGCGCCGCCGCTCACGCCCATGATGTGCGGATCGGCCAGCGGGTTCCGGAACACCGCCTGCATCTGCGCCCCGCTCGCCGCCAGCGCCCCACCGGCCAGGACCGCCGTCAGCACCCTCGGCACCCGGAGTTTCCACAGCACCGCTCCCGTTGCCATGGACATCCCCCCACCCCCGACCAAAAGGTCGAGCAGCAAGAGAATCACCAACAGTGCTCCTGGCAGATACTTCATTGATAATCCTTACTCCTCCGGCAGGAACATCGGATCCCAGGCGGGGAGGAGGATGGGCTTCTGGTCGAAGTACTTCATGAGGGTGGCAGGGACGTATTTCTTGTCCACGACCAGGCGGAACATGTACTCGTCAAACCACTCGTCGGTCATGATGATGTTGCCCTGGTAGCCGGAGTTGGCGCCCCAACTGTTCTCCACCATCCACTTCACCGGCTTGCCGTCCTTGAGGTCCACGGCGATGAGCGTCATCGCGTGCGTGGAGGCGCTGGCGTGGGTGTAGATGCGCTCCTTCTTGTTCATGCCGAAGGTGACGCCCATGAGGGATTCGTAGTCGTAGTTGTCCAGGTCCGCGAAGCCTTTGTCCCGGAGGAGGAACTTGCCCACGTCGCAGGAGAAGTAGAGGGCCGTATTGTCCTTGATGGAGGCGATGGCCATCTTCTTGATCTCATCGACCGGGAGATTCAGGTAGAGCCAGTTCTCACCGTCGTACACGTGGCGGTCATAGTCGATCTCATAGACCTTGTAGTACTCGTGGTTCGGGTCGTTCATGACCATGATGTAGTTGTTCTCCAGGTCCGTGCCGATGTACTTGTCGTAGAAGGACTTGGGCGTGTAGTTCTCGGTCGAGACCACGTTGCCCTTGGAGTCCGTGCGGGTCCAGGTGAACTCCTGTGGCGGAACGCCCAGGCAGAGTGCGAGGATCCGGTAGATTTCCTTGAGTTGCGCCACCTTCATGGCCTGCAGGTCGGCGCCCTTGGGGGCCTGGCGCAGGCGGAGGCCGTCCTCACGGAGTTTGTTCGCGATCTGGGCCCGCATCTGGGAGGTGCTGTTGGCGTTCATGCTCTCCGGGAAGACCTCGGCAGGAACGACGCCGTACTTCATGATCAGGTTCGATACGCCGGTGAACTGGCCGCCGTCCCCGATCGGATTCGAGAAGAGCCAGTCGACGGTGCGGTCGTCGTCCGGACGGTCCTTCGTGTCGATGATGCCCTGCAGGAACAGGTTGGCCTTCTCCAACTGGTCGTAGAAGAAGATGTAGTTCTGGGAGAGGACGACCGGGCCCATGTCGAACTTGTCGATCATCTTGGCGCGCAGCACGTTGAGGCCGGTGAACAGCCAGCAGCGGCCGGAGGAAGCCTGGTTGGTGCGCCCCTTGGTCTTCACCATGTCCGAGAAGCGGGTGTCCATCGGCAGGTTGTCCGCGTTCAGGGCCAGGGTGTTGATGGGCGTGGTGTTGAGGGCGTTGCGGAGGGCCTTGTCGGCGGCCGTTCCTTCGTAACCCTTGCTGATTTCGCCGAGGAGGCGGGCGTCGATGCCGCCCTTCCTGTTCTGGGCGCTGAGGGTGAGCGTGCCGGCGATGGCGGCGAGGATGAGCAGTGCTTTCTTCATGATGCTATTGATTATCAGTTGTTTTGGTCAATGAGGGAAGGAGGGCGATCAGGTAGCCCACAATAGCCACGCCGACAGCCGTCCAGATGATGTCCGACGCTTTCAGGATGACCGGATAGGCGCTGATGATGTAACTCCCGGGCATCCGGATGAGGCCGAACTTCTGCTGCAGGAGAACGCAGGCGATGCCGAGTGCAAGGCCGACGACGAGCCCGAGCAGCGAGATGAGCCAGCCTTCCAGGAGGAAGATCCGGCGCGTCATCTGCTCCGGGGCGCCGAGGCTGCGGAGCGTGCCGATGTCGTCCTTCTTCTCGATGATGAGCATCGTCAGCGAACTGTAGATGTTGAAGGCGATGATGACGACGATGAAGATCAGGATCATGTAGATGGCGAGTTTCTCGTAGCGCATCATCTTGTACAGGGCCTCGTTCTGGCGGTAGCGGTCCTGGACTTCGTAATCCGGGCCGAGCCGGTCCTGCAACTGCGTTACCAGCCCCTTCAGGGCCTTTTCGCCCGTCCCGTCCGTCACGCGGATCTCCACGCCCGTCACCTCGTCGTCGTAATCCAGCAGTTCCCGCATCGTTTCGATGGGAACAAGGACCAACTCGGCGTCCAGTTCGGCGTTCAGGGCGAAGAGGCCGGCCACGGTCACCTTCGTGCTGCGCAGGGAGGCGGCGGGATTGGACAGGGAGATGGATCCTTCGCGGTCCGGATAATAGATCTCGAGGGGGGCGATGAACCGGGGGTTGATGTCCATCGACCAGGCGAGGGAACTGCCGATGACGGCCCGCGGCAGCGTCCCCCGGTGCAGGGAGAAGATGCCGTCGGTGATGTGGTTCCGGATGGGGCTTTCCTCCTCGAAGACGCTGTCCACGCCCTTGACGCGGGCGAGGCTCTGCTTGCCGTCGAACGAGATGAAGGCCTGTTCCTCGATGACGCTGGACATGTTGTACACCATCTCCTGGTCGTACAGCCAGGCGAAAGCCGTGCTGTCGGGGATGAAGGCCTTGCCGGCCGCCGGTTTCACGACGAGGTCCGGCTGGGCGTCCCCCAGGCTGTCGGATACGAGTTTGTTGAACCCGTTGAACACGGACAGGATGATGACGAGCGCCGCCGTCCCGATGGCCATGCCCGCCACGCTGATCCCCGAAATGATGTTGATCACATTGTGTGACTTCCGGGCGAACAGGTAGCGGAGGGCGAATCTGAGCGGCAGGTTGGACATACCATCGTCATTCCGGGCTTGACCCGGAATCTATTTCTTCAGCAGTTCCTCGATATGGGCCGCATAGTCCAGGCTCGTGTCCAGGTAGAACACGAGTTCCGGCACGATGCGGAGTTGCTTGCCCACTTCGCGGCCGAGTTCGCCGCGTAGGGCCTTGTTGTTCTCTTCCAGGAGCGCCATGACGGCCTCCTGCCTGTCGGACGGGAAGATGCTCACATACACCTTCGCGACCGAGAGGTCGGGGCTCACGCGGACTTCGCTCACCGTGACCAGGGCGCCGCCGAAGGCGGCCATCCCCTTGGCGCGGATGATCTCCGCGAGATCCTTCTGGATCTCCCGTGCGACTTTCAACTGTCTTGTGCTAGCCGGTTTTTCCATTAGATCACGTTGATGATGAAATAGTTCTTCTTGCCCTTCTGGGCCAGGATGTAGTGGCCGTTGATGATGTCGGCAGCCGTCACGTCGGCGTTGATGTCTCCCACCTTCGCCTTGTTCAGGGATACGCCGCCGCCCTGGACCATCTTGCGGGCTTCGCCCTTGGACGGGAACACGGCGGTCTTGACGGCGAGGAGGTCAAGCACGTTGCAGGGGAACTCGTCGGCCTTCACCTCGAAGGAGGGAACATTGGCGAACACCTCGCGGACGGTGCGCTCGTCCATGGACCGGAACACCTCGGCGGAGACGTTGCCGAACAGGAGTTGGCTGGCGGCGATGGCGTTGTCGTAGGCTTCCTGGCCATGGCACATCACGGTGACCTCCTTCGCGAGGACCTTCTGCAACTTGCGCTGGCCGGGATCCTCCCGGTGCTCCGCGATGAGGCTTTCGATGGTCTCGCGGTCCAGCATCGTGAAGATCTTGATGTAGCGCTCCGCGTCGTCGTCAGCCACGTTCAGCCAGAACTGGTAGAACTCGTACGGGGAAGTGCGCTCCGGATCCAGCCAGATGTTGCCCTTCTCGGTCTTGCCGAACTTGGTGCCGTCGGCCTTGCGGATGAGGGGGCAGGTGAGGGCGAAGGCCTCGCCTCCGTCGATGCGGCGGATGAGTTCGGTGCCGGTGGTGATGTTGCCCCACTGGTCGGAGCCGCCCAGTTGCAGGATGCAGCCGCGGTTCTTCCAGAGCCAGTAGAAGTCGTAGCCCTGCATGAGTTGGTAACTGAACTCGGTGAAGGACATGCCCTCGGAGGAGTCACGCTGCAGGCGCTTCTTCACGGAGTCCTTCGCCATCATGTAGTTCACGGTGATGTGCTTGCCGATGTCGCGGATGAAATTGATGAAGGTGTAGTCCTTCATCCAGTCATAGTTGTTCACGAGTTCGGCCTTGTTCGGAGCGTCGGATTCGAAGTCCAGGAACCGGGCGAGTTGCGCCTTGAGGCAGGCGACGTTGTGGGCGAGGGTCTCCTCGTCCAGGAGGTTGCGCTCGGCCGATTTCATGGACGGGTCGCCGATCATGCCGGTGGCGCCGCCCACGAGGGCGAAGGGCTTGTGCCCGCACCGCTGGAAATGCTTGAGGATCATCACGCTCACGAGATGTCCGATATGCAGGGAGTCGGCCGTCGGGTCGATGCCTACGTAGGCAGCCTGGGGGCCTTCCATGAGTTTCTCTTCCGTTCCCGGCATGATGTCCTGGATCATGCCTCTCCAAGTGAGTTCTTCTACAAAGTTCTTCATCGATTGATACTGATCTTTCTTTATCCTGCAAAGATACGGAAAAAACCGCCCTTCTCCAAAGGAGAAGTCAGGCGAGTTCGATTCCCGCCCGGTGGCAGGCCGCGCGCATCGGCTCCGGCCAGATGGAGGACTGGATTTCGCCGATATGGGCCTTCCGGAGCAGGTACATGCACAGGCGGGACTGGCCGATGCCGCCGCCGATGGTCGCCGGGAGTTCCCCCGCGAGCAGGCGCCGGTGGAAATACAGGTCTGCCTTCCACTCCTGGCCGCGCTCCTTCAGTTGCCGGCGCATCGCTTCCGGATCCACCCGGATACCCATGCTGGAGATCTCGAAGGCGCTCTCCAGGACGGGATTCCACAGGAGGATGTCGCCGTTCAGGCCCTGATAGCCCTCGCTGTTCGGCGTGCTCCAGTCATCATAGTCAGCGGCGCGGCCGTCATGGACGCTTCCGTCCGAGAGTTTTCCGCCGATGCCGATGATGAAAACGGCTTTATACTCGCGTACGATGGCGTTTTCACGCTCCTTCGGGGTCAGGTCGGGATACCGCTGCAGGAGTTGCTCGGCATGGATGAAACAGATCTCATCGGGCAGGGCGGGCACCAGTTGGGGAAACTCTACGTACAGTTTGTTCTCCGTCACCTTGACCGCCTCATAGATGCGGCGGACGGTGCGTTTCAGGAAATCCAGGTTCCGGTCCTCCGGCCGGATGACCTTCTCCCAGTCCCACTGGTCCACGTAGATGGAGTGGAGGTTGTCCAGTTCCTCGTCGGGACGGAGGGCGTTCATGTCCGTGTAGATACCGCGGCCCGGGGTGATGCCCAGTTCCGCGAGTTTGAGGCGCTTCCACTTGGCCAGCGAGTGGACCACCTCGGCCTGGGCCTCGCCGAGGCTCAGGACGGGGAAGCGGACGGGCCGTTCCACGCCGTTGAGGTCGTCGTTGATACCCGTTCCGGAGAGGACCGTCATCGGCGCCGTCACGCGCAGGAGTGCGAGTTGGGCGGAGAGGTTGTCCTGGAACATGTCTTTCACGGCCTTGATGGCCTTTTCGGTCTGTTCGACGCCGCCGAGCAGGTTCCGGTACTCAGGGGGAAGATAGAGTGACATTCCGTTTCGTTCGTTTTATCACGCAAAGATACGCCTCGCGCGCGAATAATCCAAACGACGGATTCTTTCCGGTATCATGCTCTCAATTCTGTAAACTTCTCGTTCAATTCGGTCAGAATCATCTTTATGGCAGCATCATTCACGCCATCTTCCCTCAGATAATCTTCAACCTTGGATATGACATCCATTGTTTGTTCGATGAGCCTCTCGGGACGATTGATGTTGTTATATCTGGCAATTGCCAGAAGGTCTTTCATGGTAATGCCTTGATTCTTGCCGTTAATACCCATATGCTGCCCTTTTTGCACATAAAGGGTATCGGGGTCGATACTATAAACGACATCATAAGCTGGCGCCAAAGACCATGTTCCGCTTTTATCCATAAGGAATGAGATATTCTTGTCATGATCGTCTATATTCCCGCCGAGCACGTTGAATACCATCCTTTTGAACAGTTGTTCCTTGTCTTCGTAATCTAATCGTAATTTGTCCATTACGCCAAATGCATCTTCATAGGAATTAGTCTCACCATTCAGGGCCCGTAAGGATTGCATATGCACTTTCTCTCCGTCAACCCTGTCGAAACGTCTGATTAAGAAATGGGTTGCCTTGTCAAATGACCGCAATTCGGTAAAAGGCATACGGATTCCTGCGTCTCTGCACATCCGGGAGTATGCATATTCTATTCTGGCGTATGGATATAGATCGTTTTCATTATCATACTTGAGGACATAGTATTCGTATCCGGGAGGGAGAAGGACTTGTCCGGATTTGATTGTTTGCTCCTGCTTATTCATGGCAATCAACGCCTTTGGACGTTTTCCCCCAGGAGAGGTTCCCAGTTTGATCAGGTCTTGCCATAAAAGTTCCCTGTCAGTGGAAAACTGCACGTCGTTCCGTTCGTCAAGAACACTTTTCGCGAACTCATATAGGCGTGTAACGTCAACATCAAAAGGCACTTCTTCATCCTGAATAGCGGCTGGAAGGTATTCGAGTGCTCCCATGCCTCTTTTACCGATAAAAGAGAGATAGTCTACAGAAGACACATCCTTCATGCTCACTTTATGCTCTTTTGCCCATGATCTGAATAAAGAATTACCCCAGTGGTCGGGTAATGAATCGGCAAAAACAGGAGGTAATCCTCGAAAAACGTCTTTAGGATTACCTCCCCTGATGCTTATGCCACTGCGTGCAATCTTGGAAGAAATGGATAGTTTTATCGGGGAAATATCCCATCCAAGAGTTAGAAAATCTCTGTCAAATTGAAAAATGGATGATTCCGTTTTCCAATTTGTCTTATTCCAAGACAGGTATCCTACGGTCTTTCCCCATAGGACAACCTTTACCACATTGCCATTCATCACTTACTGCGTTTATTCTGTTTCTCCCATTGTTTCGCCAAATCGCCTCTGAAAATGTCCGGTATCATTTCATACGGATCCATTTCCAAATCAAGAGCTTTCAGAAGCAGATAAAAATGGGAAATAGAAAGCCCGTGTCCCTTGCCGTTCTCAAACAAACTGATGGTGGACAATGCCACTCCTGTCTTTTTGTGAAGGTCCCGTTGGGAAAGGCCTGATGCCTTCCGATACTCCCTGAAACGCCGGCCCAAGAGCACAATCTTTTCGAAAACGTTTTCCTCCTCGTTCATAATATGATATATCATATATTTTAGGCAAAAATAAGAAAAACATTTGATATATCATAATTTATTGAGAAAGAATATGGAGGTCAACTGGATCGGTATCTCCAGCCGACATACATTAGAAAGAACTTCTCGTGTCTAGAACCGCATCGTGAGCCCGTAACCCGAAGGGGACGGGCCGCTTGACATGGACCTTCCCATTGGCGATGGACATCACCTTCGCCGTCACCACATCCCGTTTGCTTCCAAACAGGGTATCCATCGCTTCCTGCCCTTCCTGGGCATTCAACGCAATGGTCGCAAACAAGAGGGCAATTGATATGATGGCGCTTCTAAAAAAAAACCATGTTTCGTAGGTCTTCAGATGTATTTTCACTCTTTAAAAGAGATTATAGCCCTCAAGGTGGCTTTCTCATACTGGATTTCCGCATCCGTATCGCCGGACTGCAGTTCCTTGATGTAGGAAAGGAGCATCTCTTTCTGTACGGGTATCTCCATCCTGATGGAAAGCCCCGACAGATCCGTCTCCAGCGAGGGGTAGATGTAGAAGCCGCCCGGGATGCAATCTCCAATGCGGAAGAATTCATCGGCAGGCTCGTATTCATTGCTTTCAGACATCGGGATGACGGTCAGTTCCGGACCGTAAACCCGGACATTCGGATGCACGTCGCGATTCTTCCATCGGATTGTGAAGAAAGCACTCAGGTTCTCCCCCGGAGGCACGCCGTACAGTTCCTGATCACAAGTGATCCGGACGGGACCGTCACAGAAGGCAAGCGAGGACTGTATTGTCCCTGTATAAGAATGACTAGAGCGGGTTTGATACCATTCTTTCAGCTTTTCATTACATTCCTTGGGATCCAGGGGTGACCAGAATTCCTCCCGGTTGAAAGACGGTTTCTTCTGAAGGGCCACAAGGAATGTCTTTCCGGGGTCCAATCCGGATTCCGCATATTCCCATTCTTTGTCCGGAGCGCCCTTTACGATCAATTCCGCATCCAGTTCCTCTCCGGTGTAGAAAGTGTGCGGTCCAGTAGGTTCCAAATCATAAGTCCTTCCACAGGACACGACAGCCAATGTGCATAAAGCAATCTTGACGATTCCGCAATAACAATGTGACATGGTATTATTATAAGACTGTAAAATTATGAAGCATTTTTCTGTAATACTGATAATTGGATTGACTGATACATTTGTCTACAATCCAATCACCTGTCAATGTATACCATCCGTCATTCAAGTAGTCTGTATTGTTGACTCCATCAATATACCATTGATACCAATACCCCCAATTCATTTTTATTCCTGTTATTTCCGGATTAGAATAGGTTATCACATCATAACTCGGATGGGTACTGGGGTCATAGTTGTCCGGATCATTGGGAACAAAAGTATAATGAGTTGTGCTTTTGATCCTGGTTCTTTTATACCCGTCAATAAGGAATGCGTGACCGGGAATCTCCAGCTGCCAGTTGGGATACCACTGAGCCTTTGCACTGACAATAACAGGAATACCCGCATTCAGACTGCTCTTCACATCGTTTTCAGAATATGAACCATAGTCACAATCGATACCAAAGTAGTTGAATACGTGTTCAACCATATCGGAATTCGACAAGGCCGGGTGGGATCCATCATTACCATAAATCATTTCCATGAGGGTCCCAACACATGCCACCATGACTGCTTCCGGATGAGGATCCGTACATGATGAAGACACACAGATATCAGGGTCCATGTCTTCCCAGACAGTCGAAGTTGCATTCCATTGCTCCATGTAATAATTCCCCACATATCCAGTACAGAGAGCATTACTCACCATGGTTTGTGGAATCCCCCATTTTTCATGAAGAAAGTATAGCATCTGCGCTCCGGCAATAGCAATACACCCCGCAGGGGCGCGTTCGCCTGTCACATCAGTTCTTAGAGGACAATACTTGTTATAAGGAAATCTTTGATGCCACTGAGTGGTGGTTAAATGTGGAATAGAGTCAACGACCTCCGTCACCGTTGTTGTAATTCCAATCCACGCGCCATCATCTTCAGGATGCGGGTCTAAACTGCGCGATGGTTCTTTCGACCAAAATCGAATATTCGCCGAAATCTCTTCTTCGCTGAATGATAAATCCGCATTCTTTGCATGTTTTATTGTGTACATATTCTCCGCTACGCTCATCATCCAACCGAGCAAACCAGGATTATCCGTTTCCATTGAGAAATGTCCTCGATGGCTTTCTGCCAAGACAGGTGGCGTCCTGCGGTCAGAAGAGATAATCTGCCACCCTTGATTGTTGGGATGATTAACAATATAGAAAACCGTTTCATTCAGAAGAGTGAAGGGCAAGATAGATGATGAGGCGGAAGATGATAATAACCCTCTTGTGTTTACGTCAGTTCTTTGAAAGAGTGCTTCTACAGAATGGAGACTAACAGAATAATCATCATCTGTTCTTAAAGGTGCCATTATGGAATTAATGGAATTCTCCTTTTCACATCCAGCCAAAAGAATAACTACGCCGAATAGTATACAATATAATTGTTTCATAATTACTCACATTAGAAGTGGTCAACAAAGATACACAATTATTATTCTATGTTATTCTAATCCTTCCTTTTTTGAAGTGCTTGTATTCCGGATGTCATTTTGCGCCTGAAGCCCTGTTCCCAAAAGGGACAGGGCCAGGCAGACAACAATATGCCGCGTCTTCATCGCATCATAGAGTTAGATGGTGAATTCGCCGACATAGTGAGTCCCATCGGGCGTGATGATGGTCAAGGTATAATACCCTGCATTACCACTGATAGGAAGAAGGATTGCACCATCGGAGGTGTCGAAATAGGTCGAGTAATTGTCTCCAGCCGTGGAGATAATCTGTACGGAGACAGTTCCGATGGTATCCGTCGCTCCAAGAAGGACGGAATTGGAGCCGTCCATCAATTCGGCGTTAAACGGAATGGCAATAGGAGAACGAGGATCTTCTTCCGGATCCGGTTTTTGAATGATGATAATGTGCCCCTGCATCGACACTGCTTGGGAAGATTCAGCCGTAAATAGTAACGGCAAGGGATGTCATCGCAGGCGCGATGAGCAATTTCATTAATCGCTTTGCTCTCATGTTTTAAGTGTTTTAAAGATATCAGTTTACACAAAGATCGATTGAATAATTGGAGTCGCAAACAAAACCACGTTACAAAACCAATACATCAACCGATTGATTTATAATGATATACAATATAAACGACGTTACATTTCCTATTTATCTACCCTATTCTGCTGATTATTCACTATTTTTAGAGCGACAAAACGATCCTTCATGAAAAAAGATTCTTTCCTTCCTATCCTTATCTCGTTGCTGATTGTTTCATGCCAGTCTGAAATAGACCGAACGATGAATCAAGCAGAGTCTCTTCTTCAACAAAGTCCCGACAGTGCTTTGACTCTTTTGGAGAACCTTCCTAGAAAAGAGATTAAAACAAAAGGACGTTTGGCTCGTTTTGCATTGTTGAAAAGTGCCGCATTGGACAAAAACTATATAGATGTCACTTCGGATTCTCTGTCTAGTGTTGCTATTGGTTTTTATTACGGGAGGAATAACAAGGACGAAATGCTGGCTTGGTATTATCATGCCTTGGTTCAAAGGAATGCTCTCTCCTATACATCATCCATCGTTTCGCTCGAGAAGGCCGAACGAATTGCAAAAACGCTTGGAGACTATTACCAGCTGGGTCTGATATTCAGGAACAAAGCCAAACTCTTCAACCTCACCAACAATAATCCGAGTGCCATTGAAAACAGAAAACAGGCAATACAGTATTTCAAATGTGCCGATAAACCAACGTATCAAGCATTCTCGGAACTTGATCTTGCCATCGATTATCTTAACAATAATGACTATGATAAGGCGGATAGTTTATTGACATACATACGTACTACTTATTCCCAACCTATTCTACATAACTATTGTAACATTCATCAAGCCAGTATTCTCGTTGAATTGGATACGATGCCCGAAAAGGCAATTTCTTTATTCAAAAAAACTTCTATCAAGCATTACAGTATACTCGACTATGGTTATCTGGCGAAGGCCTACAATTCAATATACCAAAGAGACTCTTCTGATTCTTGGTTTGCCAAAGGATATGCTATCTGCAAGAACGAGGCTGATACTGCCGCCCTTGATGATTTGAAGTCTCAAGTTGAGGCTGCCCGCGGGAACTATAATACCGCTTATCGGCTTGAAAGCCATGCGGCGTTTGTTCAGGACTCGCTTACACGCGTATTGCTTCAGCAATCGCTCAGTGCCGCACAACGAGATTACTACAAAAGTGAGACAAACCTACGAGAAGAGAAAATACGGACAATCCAACAAAGGGTTTCCTTTGGTGCGATTGTAAGCTTCCTTCTAACAATGATTTTGGCAATGATGGCAATATCGTGGTCTCACAAGAAAGACCAACAACTAAAAGAAGAAATGGCACGCTTGGCCGTAACGCGGCTAGAATTGGAGCGCGTCAATAAAGAAAAAGCACATTTAGTCGGATCATTGTTCAGCGAGAAGATCAACCGATTAGACCAGTTATGCGAACACTATTTTAGGATTGATGATGACAAACAAAAAGAGATTGTTTTTAAACAGGTCAAAGAACTGTCCGCGACAATTCGAAGAGATGAAAGTCTGTTTATCTCCTTGGAAAAAGATTTGGATCGCTATTGTAATGGTATTATGACCAAACTTCGCGAACAAGTTCCCCGAATCAAAGGAGAGAACTTAAAAATAATCTCGTTGTTCTTTGCCGGGTTCTCATATGAATCCATACAGCTTATCCTCAGAAAGAATTCGGCCCAAAGCCTTAGAACGGCACGTTCTCGTTTCAGAAAAGAAATCATGGAGGTAGATGCGCCAGAAGCCGAGTTCTTCATTAAAATGCTTGAGATGAAAAAGCGGCCGCAGGCCGGAATAAATGAAAACATGGGAGTGTGCTGATATCCCCCGGCCTACGTCCGCTATGAGACAGTCTGAGGACGGGATGTAACTAACGAAAGAAGGGTGTAGTTCCCCCGTTATCGTCAGCCAGGTTCTACCAAAACCCACAACAATATCCGGGATTCCCACACCCAGAGGCATGGGAAATCCTATCGGACAGGTCTGTTGTTCAAATATTGGTAGATTTGCTGAAACCCGTCTCAACAAGACTTCCTATAGAAATCGTGTATTCGTCGTATTTTCGCTTACAAATATAAACAAATAATCGGTCCGTGGCAAGACAGGGGGCTCCTTTCTTTTGCGATTTCCTTCGGGATTGCGTAAATTTGCAAACTGGAAACAACTTAATTACACCATAGCATGAGAAAGTACATTGTTGCAGGCAACTGGAAGATGAACACCACAGTTCCTGAGGGCGTCGAACTCGCCAAGGCAGTCGTGGAGAAGGGCAAAGACCTTCCCGCCAACGTTGAACTCGTCGTGGCCCCGCCGTTCACCCACCTCGCTTCCGTCGCCGAAGTCCTGAAGGGCTCCAAGGTGGCCCTTTCCGCCCAGAACTGCGCCGACCACGAGAAGGGCGCCTACACCGGCGAAGTCGCCGTGAACATGCTCACCTCCCTGGGCTGCAAGTACACCATCCTCGGCCACTCCGAGCGCCGCCAGTATTACGGCGAGACCGACGAGAAACTTGTTGTCAAGACGAAACTCGCCCTCGAGGCGGGCCTGAAGGTCATCCTGTGCGTCGGCGAGAACCTCGACGAGCGCGAGGCCGGCCGTCACTTCGAAGTGGTCACCGAGCAGACGAAGGCTGTCCTGTACAACTTCACCGCCGAGGACCTGAAGAACGTCGTGATCGCCTACGAGCCCGTCTGGGCCATCGGTACCGGCAAGACCGCGACCGCCGCGCAGGCCGAGGAGATCCACGCCTGCATCCGCACCGTCATCGCGGAGAAGTTCGGTCCGGAAGTGGCCGACGACATGACCATCCTGTACGGCGGTTCCTGCAAGCCGTCCAACGCGAAGGAACTCTTCGCCGAAAAGGATATCGACGGCGGCCTCATCGGAGGCGCCGCGCTGAAGGCCGATGACTTCATCGGCATCGCCACGTCCTTCTAGTTCAGGATTTTCACCACCGCACCGGTCTTGTCCGTGGCATTCCACAGCCAGACAAGGCCGGTGTCGTCGTATTTCTCCACCTTGAAAACGATGCCGGAGGTGGTCTTGTTGGTATTGCCGGAGCCCCACTTGAGGTCTGCACGGATCTCCTGGCCTTCCTGGCGCGGGAGTTCGCTGCAAGTGAGGACAAAGTAATCGGTCATGTCGTCGTTGCCGGCCCGGAACTGCCGCAGCGTCCGGTTGAAGCCGAGTTGGCCGTTTCCCTCACTGAAGGTGAAGACCTTCTTCCCCTTGACCATCAGGCTCACCTGGTCGCTGTTGTACAGGTTCAGGTCCATTTCCACCTTCTCCTTGCAACCGGTCAGGGCCAGTGCAGACAGGATGATGAGATAGAGATACTTCCTCATTTCACGACGATTTTCTTGGTGATGATGTCTGTACTCTCCGGATAGGAGATGACGGCCTTCAGTATGCCGGAGCGGGTGAGATGGTAGTAGCCATCGGCCCCCGGGGAGATGGTCTTGCCGTCGAAGTACCAGGTGACGCCCTCGGCATCCGGGGCGTTGTACACCCGGAGGGAGAGGGGAGCACCGGCGGGGAAGGACCCGTCGGAGAGTCGGCCTTGGACATCCTTCAGGTAGATGTAGGGGTAACTGTCTGCCTTCTTGCCGGCATTGGTGGTGAAGTTAATGCCGTTCACCGGACCGGGGATGTTGCCTTTCCGGCACAGGAGTTGGACCTTGTAGGCCGTCGTGGGCTTGAGTCCGTCGATGACATAGGCGTATTTGCCGGGCTCGTAGGGAAGGACCTCGACTTCCCGGAGGTTCTGGTCGTCGGCGAGGCCGTAGCGGATGAAACTGCTGCCGGAGTAGGACGGATCCACGCTGCTCCACTGGATGATGGCGGCGTCCTGGAACACGGTCTGCTTATCGACACGCACCGCCGGGGCCTTTTCCACCAGGTCGTTGAAGACCGTGAAGGTGACGCTGCCGTCCGGGTTCCGGCGGATGTCGGAAAGTCCCAGCGGGGAATCCCAGCCGCTCCAGGACTTGAAGGCCGGATCCGTGTCGCACGTGAAAATGGAAATGTCGCCGTAGGGCCAGAAGGCATGGGAGGCCAGGGTGTAGATGGACGCGTAGTTCCGGTTATTGACGGCGGTCTGGTATTTCTGCCGGGCGTCCGGGTCCGGTTCGATGAGGTCCACGCACTGGTGGTCGGGCCGGGCGTTGACCTCGTTCAGGTCCCACCGCTCCAGGGCGGTGACGACCTTGCCCTGGGAGGTGGATTCACCGGCGTTGTTCCTGGACCAGTCCAGATGGTAGATGAGGAGACCGTTTCCGCTGATGAAGGCGTCCCAGCCCTTGTTCTGCCGGCATTCGATGAGATAGACCTCGTCCTTCTCATCCATTTCCAGGTAGAAGAAATCGCCGTTCTCCTGGATCGGGCGGAGGGTATGGGTGCCCTCGGTGAGCGGAGTCCCTTCGTTCATCTCGAAGAACCAGCGCTCCACGGCACTGTAGTTGGGCGGCGTGCGGCCGGCGTCGTTGTGGTTGCCGGCGTCCATCAGGTCGATGCAGTTCCACATCGTCTCGGAATAGCCGCCGCTGCCGTCATCGTCGGTATCATACAGGTCGGAAATGCCGAAGGTGTGGGTGTATTCGTGGCAGAAGGTGCCGATGGTCGCCAGGGTCGTATAGGTTTCGGTAGCCGAGTCGCCGTCGTCAACCCGCAATTCCGAAGTGCAGGCGTAGTTGTCGATGAGGACCCCGTCCCGCCGTTCGGTGCGGCCGGCGCCGGACTGGATATACCACATGTGGGGCCAGAGATAATTCGCGCCGGCCCCTTCGGACTCGTTGGGCCCCGCGTAGAAGACGAAGACGTTGTCCACTTTTCCGTCCCCGTCGTTGTCGTAGGCGGAGAAATCGATGTCGGCATCGACGGCGTCGCAGGCGTCGATGATCAGTTTGTCGGCGTTCTTGTCCTGGCCTTCATCGTCGTTCTCGCCATAGTAGGCGTAGTTTTCCGGGAGCGTGACCACGTCGGTGATGTCGAAACGGAAGGTGTAGCCGTCCTTCCACTGGTCCTTGAAATAGGAGAGGGCGGTCTTGGGGCCGGTCCCGTTGATGATCCGCTCGAAATCGTCGCGGGTATAGGTGAAGGAGAGGTCCTTGAACTGGGCCAGGATGATGAGGCCGTGCCGGATACCTCCGTTTCCTCCTGAGCGGGTACGGGCGCGTTGACGGGCGTGGAGCGATTCCATCCGGGTGCGGCGGATGGTCCTTTTCCGCCGGAGCAGGTCGAAGGGAACGTCCCGGCTGGCGGCGATGACGGAGGCCGGGGTGTCCGGATCGCCGGCATGTTCCCCGGAGTTCAGCCGATGGCCGAAAACGTCATAGCGGGCATAGCACCACCATCCTTCCGCATCCTGGACGAGCGAACACCCGTCCGGTGTCAGGAGGAGGTGGCCGAATTCGTCACCGGAAAGATAGGCCTGGATGCGCGTCCCGTCCGGCTGCCTGAGATTCAGCAGCCCTTTCCGGGCGGGCGCGGCCGGGAGGACCGGCGCCAGGCACAGGAGTATGGAAAGTATCAGCGACAGGCGTCGCAGACAGGTTGGTTTCGGTTTCATACTATACAAATGACGGCATTTTTTGGCGCATTCGCAATACTATATGCAAAAAACCGGCCTCACTCGCGTGAGAACCGATTCTTTGACGTGTACTAAAACCTAAACCTGTACTAAAGATGCAATGTCCCTGCGTTTCGTTGCAGAAAAAAAGAAAAAAATATGAAAAAAAAAACCGACTGTCTCGGACAGTCGGGGAGTCGGTGGGGAAGCCGTTTATTTCGCAGCCTCGACGGAAGCCTTGCGGAATTCCTTCAGATCCTTCATGAGGTCGAGGGCGGCCTTGCGGGCGCGGGCACCGGCGGCCTTGTTACCCTTCACAACCTGGGCTTCGGCGTTCTTCAGGAAGCAGGCGACTTCGTCATTGATCTTTTCAACAAGCTCTTTCATGATGATAGGTTTTATTTGTTAAACGTTTATTATCCAAAACTTTGTGCAAGATAAGAATAAAAACGCGAAAAATCCAAAAAAAAAGTGTAAAAAAGTTATTCTTCTGCGTTCTCTGCGGGTTTTTCGGCCGGTTTGGGCTTCGCGTTGACGTAATTCATGGCCCGTTGGGGACCGATGGTTGAGAAATCCTTGATTCCTTGCACGATGCGCGCGGAGAGGGCGGGAACCTCGGCCAGTTCCTCCGGGCTCAGGTTTCCGAGCACATAATCGATTTGTCCTCCCCGGGCGAACCCGTTGCCGATGCCCACCCGGATCCGGGCCCACTGGTCGGATTCCAGGGTCCAGATGATGTTGTCGATCCCGTTGTGTCCGCCTCCGCTTCCGCTGAGGCGCATCCGGAGCGTCCCGAACGGAAGGTTCAGGTCGTCGGAGATGACGATCAGGTTCTCCAGCGGAAGGTTCAGCCGCTGCAGCCAGTACCGGACGGCGTTGCCGCTCAGGTTCATGTAGGTGGACGGTTTGAGCAGCGTGAAACGGCGTCCCTTGAACGAAACTTCCGCGACGGCCCCGTAACGCTCCACGGTGAAAACGACATTGGATGCCTGGGCCCAGGCATCCAATATCATAAATCCCATGTTGTGGCGGGTCGATGCGTATTCGGCACCGATGTTCCCGAGCCCGACAACGAGGTAGTCCGCCATTACTTCGCGGCCTTCGCGGCCTCAGCGGCGGCCTGCTGCATGGCACGGGTGGCGTTCACGCGGCAGATGATGGTGTTCTTGTCGGACACGATCTGGAGACCGTCGAACTTGAGGTCACCGGCGACCATGCGGTCGTTGATGTCGAGCGGGGTGACGTCGATGTCCAGTTGGTCGGGAAGGTCCTTCATCATGGCCTTGACCTTCAGGGAGCGGGCGAGTTGGGTGAACTTACCACCGGCCTGGACGCCCTTCGGGTGACCGAAGATGTTGAGGGGGACGTTGATGGTGACGGGCTTCTCCTCGTTCACGGCGAGGAAGTCCACGTGGAGGCAGTTGTCATCCACCGGGTGCCACTGATACTCGTGGGCGATGGCGGTGTACACCTTGCCGTCGAGGTTGAGGTCCACGATGTAGGAGGCGGGCGTGTGGGTGAGACCCATCAGTTCCTTCTCGACAACGGTGAACAGGACGTTGTCCATACCGAGACCATAGAGGTTGCAGGGGACGAGGCCCTGGCGGCGGAATGCCTTGATGACGGCCTTGTTACCTTTCTCGCGGATCTGGCCGTTCAGTTGGAAATGCTTCATTGTACTAAAGTTAAAAATGTGTTACTCAGTCTTCTGTTTCAAAGACCCCATTGCACCAAAAAGCCTTGCGCTTTTTTAAGCGCGCAAAGTTACGGAGAAATATTTTGATTTCCAAAAAGTTTTAGCGCCGCGGGTGGTGGGCCAGGACGGCGGCCTGCCAGGTGGAGGAGTCGACGTGGGTGTAGATCTCGGTGGTGAGGATGGATTCGTGGCCGAGCATTTCCTGGACGATCCTCAGGTCGGCCCCGCCTTCGATCAGGTGGGTGGCGAAGGAGTGGCGGAAGGTGTGCGGGGAGATTTCCTTGCGGATTCCTGCGGCCATCGCCTGGTCCTTCACCAGGTTGAAGACGGATACGCGGCTGAGGGGGCGACCGAAGCGGTTCAGGAAGAGGACGTCCCCGAAGGCGCGGGCGGCCGGGTCGGGACGGACGGGAAGGTAGTTCCGGATGGCGTCGGCGGCCATTTCCCCGAGGGGGATGATGCGCTGCTTGTTTCCCTTGCCGACGACATCGACGAACCCCTCGTCCAGGTGGACATGGGAGATGAGGAGGCCGGTGCACTCGCTCACGCGGAGGCCGCATCCGTACAGGACTTCCAGGATGGCGCGGGCCCGCAGGCCCTTGGGCGTCCGGGTATCCACCGAGGAGATGATGGCATCGACCTCTTCCACCGACAGGACGGCGGGGAGGTATTTCCCGAGTTTCGGGGCGTCGATGCGGTCGCAGGGGTTGTCCTTCAGTTCGCCTTCCTCCACGCACCAGTTGAAAAAGGAACGGAAGGAACTGAGCATCCGGGCCTGGGAGCGCTTGGAGAGCCCCTTGGCGATCCTTTTGCCCAGGTACCGCTCCAGTTCCGCCGTGCCGATATCCGCCGGCCGGCAGCCTTCATGTGCCTTCAGGAGTCCCTCCACGTCACGGACATAGGATGCCACCGTGTTCGGTGACATCCCCCGTTCGATGCGCAGGTAGTTGCGGTAATCCTCGGCGATGCGGTCCATCAGAGCGTACCGTACTTGCGGCCGTATTCGAGCATCTGCCCGAGGTAGTCGTCGGTATAGACCACTTCGTAGTCCACCACTTTCCCGCCTTTCTCCACCGGCCGGATGTCCGGATTGATGAAACCGCCGTATGGCTTCAGGCCCAGCGCGTCGTAACGCTCCTTCACCTCCTTGTGGAGGGCCGGGTCGATGTGCACGGCATAGGTCTCGATGAGGTTCTTGCCGGCGGCGTAGTCGCCCTCGGACTTGATGCGCTGGATCTCGGCGAGGAGTTCGGCGAAGAGGCTGCGGAGTTTCACGTAGTCATTGACCACGAAATAGGTTTTCCCGTCACGCACTTTCTTCTCGATGACATTGTCCGCAGCGCCCTTCTCGTAGCACCATTCGGCGACGAGTTTGCGGTTCTGCATGTGCGCCTCCGTGTTCGGACGGCCCAGTTCCACGCGGTTGAACTGCACCATCAGGCCGTTGCGGATGTAACTGTCATATTCCGCCTTGTAGGCCTCCGGGTCGGGCATGATGCCCAGTTCGACCATCTTCGGGTCGGCGGTGTAGTAGAGGCCGAACAGGTCGGCGCGGGCTTCCTCCAGGGCGGAGGCGTATTCGCCCATCGCCGTGGTGGAAACGCCCGGCAGGAGTTGGCCGGAGCCGTGGCCCAGGCATTCGTGCAGGTCGGTGTGGATCTCGTCGGCGACGGTGCCCCACTGCTTGCTGCGGGCCACTTCCGCCTCGTCCCAGGCGAATTCGGAGAGTACGCTCTTGGGGAATTCCTGCGCGGAATAGTCGTAGGTATGGGTGATGTTCGCGATCGTGACGCTCTTGGAGCCGTGGTCCTTGCGGATCCAGTCGGCATTCGGAAGGTTGATGCCGATGGGCGTGGACGGATAACTGTCTCCGGCGAGGCACACGGCGTTGATGACCTTCGCGGAAACGCCCTTGACGGTAGCCTTCCTGAAGCGCGGGTCCACGGGGGAGTGGTCCTCGAACCACTGGGCGTTCGCACTCAGGGTCTCGGTGCGGCGCGAGGCCTCGAAGTCCTTGATGTTGACATAGCCCTCCCAGGCGCCCTTGCGTCCCAGCGGGTCGTTGTAGTCCTCGACGAATCCGTTGATGAAGTCCACGGTGCCGAGGGTGTCCTTCACCCATTCGATGTTGAACTCGTCCCACTTGCGGAGGTCGCCGGTGCGGTAGTACTCCACGAGGAGGCCCAGGGCGCGGACCTGGATGTCGTTCTCGGCCACTTCGCGGGCCTTCAGGAGTTCGTCGCAGATCTTCTCGAGCGCGGGGGAGTAGATGCCGCCGACCTTCCAGGGAAGTTCGCGGACGACCCCGTCCTCACCCTTGACGACCTTGGTGTTGAGGCCGTAGGAGACGGGACAGGGATCCTTCGGGTCCACGATGCCGGCGTAGTATCTCTCCACCTCGTCGCGGGTGACGCCGTCATAGAAGTTCACGGCCGACAGGGCGACGATGTCGCCGGACGTTTCCGTGGAGCGGCGCTGGGGATATCTTCCGGGGTTGTAGATGATGTCCACCAGGTCCGCATCGTCGATGCCGACCGCCTTCAGCAACTCCGCGAAATAGGGGGCGGGGCAGGCCGGGAAGATCTTGTCCTCGGCGTAGTGGTGGTGCATGCCGTTGGAGAAGAAGAGACGTTTGGCGTAAACCGTAAAGGCTTCAAAGTCGGTGCTATTGCGGTCACCCTTGTAATTTTCCAGGATATTCTCCACGGCGTGGCGCACGCGGAGGTTTTCCTTGCAGTTCTGGTCCCAGAGGATATCCCGGCCATACTTGGCGGCTTCCGAAAGGTGGTAGGCATATTCCTTCTGTTTCAGGGACAGGCTGTCCCATCCGGGTACCTGGTAACGCATGACCTTGAGGTCGGCGAAGGAGTCCACGGTATAGCGGAAGGGCTGTTCCGCCTTCTTTTCCGAGCAGGCGCCCATGAGGGCGGCGGCTCCCAGTGTCATCATCATCTTGCAGATAGGGTTCATAGGTTTCAATTTGGTACAAAATTATGAAATAAATCATTAACTTTGCCCGATAGAAGGTTTTTTATGGGGAGAGTCCGCTTCATACTCCTGTCGTTTCTCCTCGTCCTGCTGGGCTCCTGCGAGCGGGACGGGTCTGACGTAACCCTGCATGTCGGCCCTTACGGTGAACCTACCCGCAAGGTCTTGCTTCTGTACGAAGCCGGATTCAACTCCCTGAGCGGCGAAATCGCCACCAACATCGCCCATCTCAAGCGAGGTTATCTGCCGGAAAAGGGGCAGGACAATGATGTAGTCCTGGTATTCAGCCACTTGCAGGCTCCGAGAGGCGGCTTTTCCACCGAGACGAGTCCTTCCATCGTACAACTCTATTCGGAACACGGCGAGCCCTGCGCGGACACGTTGCGGGTCTGGCCTGCGGGAACCCCCATCGCCAACGCCGCGGTGATGACCGACGTATTCAACTGGGTGCACGAGCAGTTCCCGGCGGCGGGATACGGCGCCATCCTGTCCTCGCACGCCACCGGCTGGCTGCCTGAGGGATACTACACCAATCCCAAGAAGTACGAGGGGAGGGACCGGAGCAATTCCGTGTCCTGGAGCCCCCGGTTGAAGACATTCGGACAGGAGTATCTGAAGCAGGGGACCGAGACCCAGGAAATGGAACTCAAGGACCTGGCCGCCGCCATTCCTTACAAACTGGACTATATCCTCTTCGATGCCTGCCTGATGGCCACGGTGGAGGTTGCCTGGGCTTTGCGCGGCGTGTGCCGTTACCTGGCCGCCTCTCCCTGCGAAATCCCGGCCGCCGGATTCAATTACCGGACGATCGTCGGACATCTCCTCCAGTCCGGGGAACCTGACCTGGAGGCGGTCTGCCGGGACTATTATGCGGCCTACGAGAACGATTCGGTCTATGGCGCCGCCATCACGATGGTGGACTGCAGCCGGCTCGACCCGCTGGCAACGGCCTGCCGCACCCTCTTTGACCGTTACCGTTCCGGCATCCGGAACCTCGCCGGCGAGAATGTCCAAGTATATGACCGCGTCCTGAGCAGCAAGGGTTACTATGTGTTCTTCGACCTGAAGGACATGCTGCGTGAGGCGGGTGCCACGGAAGGGGACCTGGCCCTCCTCCAGTCTGCCCTGGATGAAGCCATCGTCTATGAAGCCCATACGAGCCGGTTCCTCGACGTGAAACTGCAGCGTTGCTGCGGCCTTTCCACGTACCTTCCCGCCTATCCTGACTACAAACGGGACATCTATCACGGCACCGCCTTCCTGGACGGCTTTTACAAAGAAAACGTCGCCTGGAACCAGGCAACGTCATTGGTGGAGTAATTCTTTCTGATCAGCCTAGAACCGCAGTGCGAGGCCGACGCCGGAAGGCGTAGGGCCCAGAGTGATCTGCGCATCCGGGACCGGGGCCAGACCGGCTGCGTCGCAGGTACGGGCCATCTTCCGCATGTTGCCGTTGCCGATGCACAGAAGGACGACGCCGGTGGTGCCGATGGCCAGGCCGGCCAGCATGATACCGCCCCCCAGTGAGACGTTCGGGCCCAGTTCCGACCAGAGTTTGTCCACGGCTTCCTGGCCGCCGATGGCCGCGAACATGGTGCCGACGACACCGGCGAGGATATACACACCCCCGACACAGAAGCCTGCGGCTGCGAGGGAGTAACCGCCGGCGGTAAGGCCGATGCCCCAGCCGCGTTCCTTGCGGTACTTGTCCCAGGACGCGACCATTTCAGGGCCTCCGACCCGGTCCAGGATGGCCAGGGTGGTTTCCCGGTCCAGTTTCTGGCCCTGGACGGCCAGCACGGTTCCCTTTTTCTTCAGGTCGCCCTGATGCCATTCGGGGACATACTGGGCCATGGCGCCGACGGCCCAGAAAAGGACCGGCAGAAGGATGACGAGCCTTTTCATGGCTGGAGATCAGCCTTCCTTGTCCTCCTGGACCGCCTTGTTGTAGCAGTCGCGGCAGAGGGGTTCATAGGTATCCTTTTCCCCCAGGACGACCAGTTTCTTGCTGGCGGAAAGGCGGTGCGAGTGGTTCGCGAGGGAGCCGCAGCGGACGCAGATGGCATGGACCTTCTGGACGTCCTCGGCGATGGCCATCAGGCCGGGCATGGGACCGAAGGGCTTCCCGAGGAAGTCCGTGTCCAGGCCGGCGATGATCACGCGGACGCCCCGGCCGGCGAGTTCCTGGACGACGCCGATGATGCTGTCATCGAAGAACTGGGCCTCGTCGATCCCGACGACTTCGATGTCCGGGTCGATCTGGAGCATGCGGGCCGGTGTCTTGATGGGGGTGCAGGAAATGCTGTGGGAGTCGTGCGAAACCACGTCCAGGTCCGAGTAGCGCTTGTCGATGGTGGGCTTGAAGGTGGCGATTTTCTGCTTCGCGAACTGGGCCCGTTTCAGCCGGCGGATCAGTTCCTCCGTCTTGCCGGAGAACATCGAGCCGCAGATGACCTCGATGCTGCCCGATTTTTTTGTGTTTTCCAAAAACATTTCCTTAACTTTGCTAGGTTGACTTTTGCAAAGATAGTCATTTATGGACAATAATCGTACAGCAATCCTGCGGGAAATCGAAGCCGAACTCGCTTCGCTCAAGCAGCAGTTCCTCGCCCTCGAGGAGAAGGTGGAATCCCTTCGCCGGATGCCTTCCGAAGAGCCCGTGGAAGAATCCGACTTCACCGACATCGAGATCGGCGTGGCCGACCTTCCCGAAGAGACGGCCCCCGCGCCGGCCGAAGAGCCGGTTCCCGAGGTGGTGGAACCGTTGGAGATGGACCTGGAGGAAGATCTTCCGGAACCGGAACCCGTGCCGGAACCCGAGCCTGAACCCGCGCCTGCGCCGGAACCTGAACCGGAGCCTGTACCAGAACCGGAACCCGCACCCGCACCTGAACCGGAGCCTGTACCAGAGCCTGAGCCCGCACCCGAACCGGAGCCGAAGCCGGCGCCGGCCGTGCCCCGACCGGAAACGGAACGTCTGCCGTGGCGGCTGGACAAGCCGGGCCTGTCGGTGAAGAACATCCGGAGCGGCATTTCCCTGTACGACCGCGCCCTTTTCATCGGCACCCTGTTCAAGGAGGATTATGCCCTGTATGACAAGACCATCAGCGAACTGAACGCCCTGTCCACCCTGGACGAAGCCGTGGACTACCTGCTGGAGCGGTTCCCGGACTGGAACCTCAAGTCCGACATCGTGTACAACTTCATGATGGCCATCCGCAAGAAACTGGGCTGATGGCGGGCAAACTCTTCATCGTCCCGACTCCGGTCGGGAACCTGGACGACATGACCTTCCGGGCCGTACAGGTCCTGAAGGAAGCCGACCTCATCCTGGCGGAGGATACCCGTACCAGTTCGGTGCTCCTCCACCATTACGACATCCGGCGTCCCCTCCAGTCCCACCACAAGTTCAACGAGCACCAGACGGTGCAACTCGTCAAGGAACGCATCCTGGGCGGGCTGAATGTCGCCCTTGTCAGCGATGCCGGTACGCCCGGCATCTCCGACCCGGGCTTCCTCCTGGCCCGCACCTGCGCGGAAGAGGGGATAGAGGTACAGACGCTCCCGGGCGCCACCGCCTGCATCCCGGCCATCGTATCCTCCGGCCTTCCGTGCGACCGCTTCTGCTTCGAGGGCTTCCTGCCGCAGAAGAAGGGCCGGCAGACCCTGCTCACCGCCCTGGAGGCGGAAACCCGCACCATGGTCTTCTATGAGTCTCCCTACCGGCTCGTGAAGACTTTGGAACAACTTGCCGGACATTTCGGGCCGGAGCGTCGCTGCTCCGTCGCCCGGGAAATCTCCAAACTCCACGAGGAGCATCGCAGAGGCACCCTCCAGGAAGTCGCCGCCTGGTTCAGGGAGCATGAACCCAAAGGCGAAATCGTCATCGTCGTGGCCGGCGCGGAGCCGGTGAAACCTGTCAGGAAGAAGCGTTATGGAAGAGGGGAAGAGACAGAAGACCCTGAAGAGTAGTTTTACCACGGGCGCCATCGCCCTCGTTTTCCTGCTTGTCGGATTCGAAACCGCCCTGTTCATCCACAAGGCGGCGGTGACGCGTCTGGTCGCGGACCGCGACCACCCGGATACCGTGTATGTCGTGGAACGGGTCGGGCCCCGCGTGCAGGCGGATGAAGATGCAGGAAAGCAGGAGGAAGAAACCGGAACGGACACGGTCCTTCTCCGGAAATCGGCGGACCACAGCCCCGATGCCGTCAGCATCCGGGAAAAGGCCTCCCCGCGCCGGGTAGAGACGTTCCGCTTCAATCCCAACACCGTTTCCCAGGAGGATCTGATGCGGCTGGGATTCTCCGAAAAACAGGCCCAATCCATCCTGAATTACAGGGCTAAGGGCGGCCGTTTCCGCCGGCCTTCGGACTTCGCCAAGTCCTATGTGGTGGCCGATTCCGTCTTTGACCGGCTGGCACCCTACATCGACATTCCCCGCATCGACATCAACCGGGCGGACAGCGCCGCCTTCGAGACGCTTCCCGGCATCGGCCCGTATTTCGCGGCGAAGATGGTTTCCTACCGGGCGTCGCTCCGGGGGTATTCGACCCCTGAGCAACTGATGGAAATCTACCACTTCGACCGGGAAAAATACGACGCGCTGAAGGACCTCATCTCCTGTTCGGCGCCCGAGCCGTATCCCATCTGGACGCTCTCCGAACGCGACCTGGCCCTCCATCCCTACATTTCCCGGGACGAGGCCCATTCCATCGTCCTCTACCGCACCCACCAGCCATCGTCCCTGTGGACCGTCGAGGGGCTCCGCAAGGCGGGCATCCTGACGGAGGAACACTATGGCAAACTTTCCCGCTGCGTCCTTGCACAGCCGGAATAGCCGTCATTCAGCAGGGATACTTACCGCGTATAGTACTCGATCATCCGGATGATGGCGCGGGTGCAGACGGGGCAGAATTCGTCGCACTCGTTGATGCGCATCCGGCATTCCTGGACGGGACGATAGACGCCCTTCGTCTGGTAGCCGGCCCCTTCGTACACGCCCAGTTTGAGATTCAGCAGGTCCTTCTGCTCCTGGGTGAAAGTGGGCCAGAGCCGGCTGACGAACGGGCTGTCCAGGTCGTCGGGCTGCGTCGGGATGGGCGTGCCCGCGGGCAGCATGTCCTGCCACTTGGCGGCGAAGTCGTGGAGGGTGGTGATGTTGGGTTCCCAGGGTTCCGTATCGGCCGGATAGGGGGTCTCCACCTGTTCGCCGTAGGCGTACTCGTCGGCGAGGCCGCCGAACGCGTGGCCGAACTCATGGACCATCACGGCGTTGAAGGTGGGATGGTCGGAGTTCATGATGGTCAGGGAGTTGTAGATGCCGCCGCCCCCGTAGATGGGCGTATTGACCATCACGACGATGTGTTCGAAGGGGACGGTGCCGATTAGGTCGTACACCTTCTGCTGCGCGGAGGTGGTCAGGTAGCGGTTCGAGTAGAAGGTGTCGAAATGGCTGTCCACCACGGAGCGCTTCCAGTCACCGCGGCGCGGGACGCTGGCACCGGAATCCTGCGAGGGAGCGAAGATGGCGCGGATGCTGAACTTGTTCCGGTGGGAGGCGAAGGGCTCGTGCCGGAAGAGGGCCGTCGCCACGTGCTCAGCGTCGCTGTAGAACTTGGCCTTTTCCGCCGCGGTGTAGCCCTCTGAAACCACCACGATGTCGATGGTCTCCTCCAGCGGGCCTCCCTGCCAGATGACGGAGGCGGAGTGGCCGTTGTCCGCCACTTTCCGGATCAGGATGTCGGACGGGTCCACGCGGTGCTTCAGGTAGGAAGACCGGTTCCGGTGCGTGTCCAGGAGAAAGACTTCGATGTCCACCGGACGCTTCGGGAACGGCACCTGGAAGCAGTTCTCGAAGGCTTTCTGCAGCCGGGTCGCCTCTTCTTCCACCTGCCATTCCTGGAACAGGGTGGAGAAGGAATTGGCATACAGGCACCGGCCGGTCCCGGGATCCAGCACGCGGATCTGGCCGTTGCCTTCCAGCAGGGGAGCGGAGAGGTTGTCGCGCCGGCCCGCCCAGGCGGAGGTACGGAGCGCCTGCTGGAAATAGATGGCCTGGTGCGCGTTGTCCCCGCAGAAGACATAGTCCAGCCGCAGGGTCGCGTTCTCGAAGTCGTCGTCGAAAGCCTGGGCGCGAAGGCCCGGCAGGGCCAGCAGCAGGGCCGCGGCCGTCAGAAGGAACCGTTTCATTGCATTACACGTTTTACCGCCGCTTCCACCTCGTCGTAGCCGTATCCCCGGGAAAGCAGCGCCTTGAGCAGTTTCAGGCGGCACTGGGGGTCGTCCTTGAGGAGGCGGTACCTGTCGGCAGCGAGTTTATCCAGTTTCGAGGAGGCCTTGGCCGGGTCGATCTCCTGCAGGGCCTCGGTGATGATTTCGTCGGAAACGCCCTTTCCGCGGAGGAGGAAGCGGATTTTCACTTCCCCCCATCCCTGCAGGGCGGACTTCTCCCGGGCGAAGGCGGCCGCATAGCGCCGGTCGTCCACGAACCGGTCCTTCACGAGGGAATCGACAACCCGCCGGGCGGCCTTCTCGTCCCCTTCCAGGGCCTTGAGGGCCTTCCGCCGGATGTCGGAGACGCAGTACTCCATCCGAGCGCATTGGCGCTGCAGCCGTTCCAGTACCTTCTTCTCCTCCATGCTAGAAATCGAAACCAAGGGAAAGATAGGCCCCGACCTTGCGGGTCAACGAGGACCAGTGGACGATGGCCTTCAGCGGGCCGACGATCGTGTCGTACGCATAGCCCAGGCCGGCTCCGTAGGTGTTCACGCCGTTTTCGAACTGGCGGAAACTGTAGAAGTCCCGCGCATAGTTGAAGGTTGCGGTGATGTAGTTGTTGCGGAAGATCTCGCAGCGGAGATCCGAGCGGAGGACGGCCAGGTTGTTGCGCCGGAACGCGGCGTTGTTGATACCGATGAACGGCAACTGGTGGTCCACGTACCGTCCCGGCATCTCGCCGCCGATGACGTTGGCGAACGGGATCGGGATGTCGTCACCGAAGATGAACCGGAAACCGCCCATCATCGTGAGGGTGAAGCGGCGGCCGATGGGAACGGGCATCTTGCCCGACCCGGAGACGATGCCGAAGAAGCCCGGATACTCGGGGCCGTCGAACATACGGGAGTACAGGTCATAGCGCAGGTGTGCCGAGAAGCCCTGGCGGGGGAAATACCCGTCATCCAGCGTGTAGGCGGTCCCGTCGATGAACACGCCCGGGTAGTCCATCTTCCAGAGGGACCGGTCGTAGTCGCCGATCACGTCGCTCGCCAGCAGGTGCGCAATGTTGAAATAGGTGTTCTGCAGGCCGCCCTTGACGTCGAAGTTGGACCACTCCATGTTGGAGGCATACATTTCCTGCGTGGTGGAGAGATACGCGACATTGAAACGGTTCTCGCCCATCAGGAAATTGTTGTGGTCCGTCCAGCGGAGGTCCGCCCGGACATTGAAAGTAGGCCACTGGGGCGTCTCGTAGGCATAGTGAAGGTCAGCGTAGGGATTCGCCCCCACCCGTGCGGTCAGGTCCAGGGAAGAGCCCCGCATCGCCGTCGTGTTCAGGCCCACGTTCAGCAGCAGGGATACCAGTTCCTCCGTATCCATCCGGAAGCCAACGCCGAGAAGGTGCTTCGGGCCCCGCTTGCAGTTGATCCTCAGGCGGAACGGCTCTTCCTTTCCCAGCATGTCATAACTGACGTATTCGTACGACCCCTTGCCGAAGATGGTGTTCAGCGCATCTTCCACGTCGGTGCGGGACACGCGGTCGCCGGCGTGGACCTTGAGTTTTTTCCGGACATAGTCGGCTTCCTTCCCGGATACGCCCAGCACTTCCACGCTGTCGATCAGCACGGGCGTCCGGTTGATGTCGATGGCTTTCGGTCCGGCCAGCCGGAGCGTATCGGTCCCCACCCAGCGGCGGATGGCCGCCAGTTCCCCGGCCTTCGCCTCCGCTGCCTGATAGCCGCGGATGAGCATCGTGTCGATGGCGACGGCGTCGAAGTCCATCATCCCGTAACCGGTGAGATTCGGCTTGATGCGTACGTCCACGCTGTTGATGTTCCGCTCGAAGGAATCCTCCGCGAACATGTCGATGCCCCGCCAGAGGATGTCGGCGATGTTGTGGATATCCTCGTAGCCCGTCTTGGAGTCGGACAGGTCCACGCCGATGACGATGTCGGCCCCCATCTCCCGGGCGAGGTCCACCGGGAAGTTGTTGCGCATGCCGCCGTCCACCAGCACCATGCCGCGGGTGCGGACGGGGGAGAAGTATCCCGGGATGGACATCGTCGAGCGCATGGCCGTGTTCATGTTTCCGCTGTGCCAGACCTTCGCCCGGCCGGACACGACGTCCGTGGCGACGCAGGCGAACGGGACCGGGAGGCGGAGGAAGTCGGTGGAATCCGCATATCCCGGCGTGAGGCTGGAGATCAGGTACTGGACGTTCTGGCCGAAGATGTAGCCCGAAGGGAGGCTGCTCATCAGGCTCTTGAGGACCATCCCGTCGGCGTCGCCGTCATCGGCCGACAGGTGGAGTTTTCCGTCCGAGGGATTCGCGTAGCGGATGTCTTCCTGGAACTGGTTCTGGAAGTCCTTGACGCTGTAGAAGAAAGGGAAGGAAAGCGCGAACTTTTCCTTGTATTTCCGCCGGCCGTACGGGATGTATTCCCAGTCGATCCGGTCGCTCATCGTCCGGCTCCAGTCCATGTTCCGCATCAGGGAATCCAGGAAATCCGGCGTGTATCCCATCGCATAGACGCCGCCGATGAGGCCGCCGATACTCGTTCCTACGACCATGTCCACCGGAAACTTGTACTGCTCCAGGTACTTGAGCGCCCCCACCGTCGCAGCGCCCTTGGCACCGCCGCCGCTGAGGACGAGGGCGAGGGTGGGCCGGCGCTCGCGGATCTTCGCCATCCGGGCCTTCATTTCGCTGACTGCCTTTTCGTCGGAAGGGTCCAGGCCGAAGCCGGCGGACGCAGTGGTCTGCGCCGACAGGACCGTGGATAGGAACAGCAGCAGTAAGGAAAGGAATCGTTTCATGAGTTCAAGCATGGTTGTGCTGCCCGGCCAGGAGGCCGCAGGCGGCGAAGATGTCCTCGCCCCGGGAAGCCCGGATGGTGGCGGTGACCCCGCCGCGGGTGAGGCGGTCCCGGAAGGCTTCCATCGCGGCCTGCGAACTGGTGCCGTAGGGGAAATCCGGAATCCGGTGGAACCGGATGAGGTTCACCCGGCACTCCAGGCCGCGCACCAGACGCAGGAGGGCGTCGGCGTGGCGGGCCGTGTCGTTGTGGCCGGCGAACATCGTGTATTCGAAACTGACCCGGCGCTGGCCGGTGAAATCGTACTGGCGGAGGAGGTCGATGACCTCACCGATGGGATAGGCCTTCTCCACCGGCATCAGGGCGAGTCTTTCCTCCGGGAAAGGGTCGTGGAGGCTGACCGCCAGGTGGCACTTGCACTCGTCCAGGAAACGCTTCAGGTTGGGAAGGACGCCGATGGTGGAGAGGGTGATGCGCTTGGGGCTCCAGGCGAAACCCCAGTCCGCGGTGAGGACCTCGATGGCGCGCTTGACTTCCTCCCAGTTGTCCAGCGGTTCGCCCATGCCCATGAAGACGGTGTTCGTGAGCGAAGCGGCTTCGTCGATGCCGAAGAACTGGGAGAGGATGTCGGCTGCGGAGAGGCTTCCGTGGAAGCCCTGCCGGCCGGTCATGCAGAACTTGCAGCCCATCTTGCACCCGGCCTGGGAGGACACGCACAGGGTGTGGCGGTCCCCGTCGGGGATCATCACGGCTTCCACGGCATTGCCGGGGTCTCCGTTCACGGGGAAGAGGTATTTGCAGGTACCGTCGGAGGATTCCGCCTTGTCGAGGGGGAGGGCGACGCCCACCTCATAGGCCTCGGAGAGCCGCTCCCGGCCCGCCTTGGAAATGTTCGTCATCTCTTCGATGGTGCGGACGCGCCGGCCGTAGATCCACTGGGCGATCTGCTTGCCCGTGAATCCCGGCAGCCCCGCCGCAAGGGCGATTTCCTTGAGTTCAGCGGGCGTCTTTCCGAGAAGTCTGGTCTTTTCCATAAAGTTCACAAATTTAACATTTTTACAATGATTTAGCAAAGACTCATTTTATGTGCCGTAATCTGGCACAACCAAGTCCGAACTTTGCATCCGGAAACGGACAAGGACTTTTATTTCCCATTTTATTTCCTAACTTTGTACCCATCGGGCCGGAGCGCCCGGGAAACGAAAAACAAACAACATTATGGCTAAAGCAGTAGAAGAAAAGACCGGTGCGGAAGTCAATGCCGCCAAGTTGAAGGCATTGCAGGCGACGATCGACAAGATCGAGAAGGATTACGGGAAGGGTACCATCATGAAGTTGGGAGATCAGCCAGAATGGGATGCGGCGCAGGTCATTCCGAGCGGTTCCATCGCCCTGGACCACGCCCTCGGGATCGGCGGCTATCCGAAAGGAAGGATCATCGAGATCTACGGCCCCGAATCCAGCGGCAAGACCACCCTTGCCATCCACGCGATCGCCGAGGCGCAGAAAGCCGGCGGCATCGCCGCCATCATCGACGCGGAACATGCCTTTGACAGGACCTATGCGAAGGCCCTCGGCGTGGACCTTGAAACCCTCCTGATCTCGCAGCCCGACAACGGTGAGCAGGCGCTCGAGATCGCAGACAACCTCATCCGGAGCGGTGCCATCGACATCGTGGTCATCGACTCCGTCGCCGCCCTCACCCCGAAGGCGGAGATCGAGGGCGAAATGGGCGAGAACAAGGTGGGCCTCCAGGCCCGCCTGATGTCCCAGGCCCTGCGCAAACTCACCGCGAACATCTCCAAGACGAACACCTGCTGCATCTTCATCAACCAACTCCGCGAGAAGATCGGCATCATGTTCGGCAACCCCGAAACCACCACCGGCGGCAACGCCCTCAAGTTCTACGCCTCCGTCCGCCTGGACATCCGGCGCACCACCCAGATCAAGGACGGCGAGGAAGCCCTCGGCAACCACGTGAAGGTGAAAGTGGTGAAGAACAAGATGGCCCCGCCGTTCAAGAAGGCGGAATTCGACATCGTCTTCGGTGAAGGCATCTCCCACACGAGCGAACTCGTGGACCTGGGCGTGGAACTCGGCATCATCTCCAAGTCCGGTTCCTGGTTCAGTTACAACGACGCGAAACTGGCCCAGGGCCGGGAAGCCGTCAAGAAACTCCTCCAGGACAACCCCGAACTCGCTGACGAGAT
>JAEEGK010001991.1_pt1 | contig 51242 bp, 56 predicted proteins | sample 8958771 | NCBI WGS metagenome assembly JAEEGK01 (sample SAMN16246547, study PRJNA631951) | gut metagenome | biome: gut microbiome; feature: rumen; material: SC-attached | host: Bos | place: Iran: Karaj | collected 2018-10 | reverse complement strand
AAAGACATAAAGTTTACATTTGAGAAAATGGGATTCGAAGTTAAGGAGGTCTATCAGGACCTTCTTAATTATGATGTGGATGAAAAATTTGCAGCTGAACTTAAGGGTATGATAAAGGCAGATTCATACGACTTTTTCTTTACTGTAAATTACTTTCCACTGATATCAAATGTATGCCAGGAATGTGGTCTTTTGTATGTGTGCTGGAGCTGTGACAATCCACTGATTTCAATGTATCACAAGTCAGTTTTCAATGATGTAAATCGCATCTTTTTATTTGATTTGACCAATGTAGAAGAGTTCAAGGGAATGGGGGTAGAGCATGTATATCACCTACCTCTAGCAGTGGATTGCAACAGAATTGACTACCTTTTTAAAAACTCTGGAGATTTGGATAAATATCTTAATGACATAAGCTTTGTAGGCTCCCTATATGAGAAAAATTCTTACGACAAAATGGAGTATACCATGCCTGATTATTTGCGGGGATATTTTGAGGCGACAATGGAGGCACAGAAGGATTTACAGGGGATAAATATCATAGATAGAATGCTTACTCCAGAGATTTTAATGGAGCTTGAAAACTACTTTGAATTAGAGAAATCAGAGGATTCTCTGTCAGATTTAAACCTTATTTTTTCAGTTACAACACTTGGATTTAAAATAGCTGAAAAGCAAAGAAGAAGCATACTTATAGAGCTGTCAAAGCACCATGATGTAAGCATTTATACAAACTCAAATACAGCTGATTTGATACGTGTTAACTACAAGGGGGCAGTGGATTATTGGGAGGAAATGCCTAAGGTATTTAAGGGTTCAAAAGTAAACTTGAACATGACAATTCCAAATATAAAAAGTGGTGTACCACTTCGTATATACGATATACTCGGGGCAGGCGGATTTTGCATTACAAACTTCCAGGCAGAGCTACCTATGCAATTTGAAAATGAAAAACATCTAGTCTGGTACTACGACCAAAGAGATCTTTTCGAAAAGGTGGATTTCTATCTAAAGCACGACACTGAGCGAGCTGCCATCGCAGCAGCCGGCCGAAAGTATGTAGAAGAGAATTGTTCATATGAGCAGCGCATAAATACATTGCTTGAGGTCGTAACGGACTCATTGTGAATACATTTTAGATAAATAATGTAAATTATTAGACATTTTTATTCAAATGTAGTCTACAACAAACATTATATTTTTGTTGTACATTGTTTCATTTTAAATCCCTAACTAATATAAAAATAGAGAGCGAAAAGTTTTCGGTATCAGGGAGGGTTAAAATGGGTACAAATAATCTTGCACATGCGGCTCAGCGAAAGATTTTTTCAGCTGAGATTAACAAATTTATAAGAAATCTTAATAACAATCCAAAAGCACGAACAAATTCATATTTAAGACTGGCCAATGTTGGAGAAAAATTTTGGGGTACTAAAGGTGCCGATAAAGAAAAGCTTGAAAGGGCAAAAAAAGCTTTAGCTGATCCAAATAATAGATGGGTGAAATATATCAACAAGGTAATTGACGAAACTAACCCTGATTATCTCAGTAAAATGACGTTAAACCTAGGATACGAAGCATTTTTCCGTGGCACAAAAAAGATTCGCAAGAATAGAAAAAAGTATGGCTGTAACGTGCCTTGGCTTATTCTTTTTGACCCTACAATGGCTTGTAATATGCACTGTATTGGTTGCTGGTCTGGCACATATGGACACAAGGCAAATCTTACATTTGAAGACATGGATAAAATTGTCACAGAGGGTAAAGAGCTTGGCGTATATCTGTACATGATGACAGGCGGCGAACCAATGGTCAGAAAGGATGATATTATAAAGCTTTGCGAGAAGCATAATGACTGTTTCTTTGCAGCCTACTCTAACTCTACTTTGATTGATGAGGAGCTTTGTAAGAAAGTTGTAGAGCTTGGAAATCTTACGTTCATGCTTTCTATCGAGGGAACTCCTGAGACAAATGATGCAAGAAGAGGCGACGGCCACTACGAAGCTGTAATGAAGGCTATGGACCTTTTAAAGAAGTATGGAATCATTTATGGAACTTCGATTTGTTATACAAGAGATAATATTGAAGCAGTAACTAGCGATGAGTTCTTAAGATTTATTTCTGAGAAGGGTGCTAGATTTGGTTTCTATTTCCACTATATGCCGGTTGGAAACAATGCTGTTCCTGAGCTTATGCCAACTGTTGAGCAGCGCAAGAATATGATTGAGCGTATCCGCTTTGTCAGATCAAATGAATCAGATATAGAATTTTTCCCAATGGACTTTCAGAATGATGGTGAGTATGTTGGTGGTTGTATAGCGGGTGGTCGTAATTACTTCCACATTAACTCAAACGGCGATGCGGAACCATGCGTGTTTATACATTTTTCAGATTCGAACATTCATGAGAAATCAATTTTGGAGATTCTACAGAGTCCACTTTTCATGGCATATCACGATGGACAGCCATTTAACAAGAATCACTTAAGACCATGTCCAATGCTTGAAAATCCTGAGAAACTCAGAGGCATTGTTGCTGCCACAGGTGCAAAGCAAACTAACATGGAATCACCAGAATCCGTAGACCACCTTTGCTCAAAGGCCGACACCTACGCCCGCGACTGGGGTAAAGCAGCCGATGAAATCTGGAAAAGCCAGCATAGTGTACAAACCCACAAGCACAGCGTTAAAGCACCTTCGCGACATATAAAACATACATCCTAAAATGTTATGTAGTAGGAAGGCCCATATTTCGTACAATATTATCCCTGTATTTCTTGGGGCTGGTTCCGTATTCCTTAACAAAGGCACGGTAGAATACGGAGTAGTCAGAAAAGCCGTAAGTTTCGGCTACTAGAGATATATCTTGACCGCTTAAAATGGCGTCTCGGCACATGTCGAGGCGTTTTTTTGTTATGTATTTATGGATGGAGAGCCCGTTGGTTTCGGTGAAAACATGGGCTATGTGGAACTTGCTGACATGGAAATAGTCAGAGAGCAATTCCAATGATAAATCCTCGTCGATGTGGGTCTCAATGTATTGGATAATGCTCTCGTAAAGGGAGTCAGAATCCGCATTTACGATATTAGGGTTTTGTGACTCATATACATTTCGATTAATAGAAAGGATTAAATCGCTGACATAAAGCATGATTTTAGCGTCTTTTCCAAAGCGATTTGAGTTGATTTCATCAATGAGAGAGAATACCTTTCCTTGGATGGTGTTGAACTCTATTTCTGTGAATTTGTTAATAAAAAAGCTGCCGGAATTTTTGGCCTTATCGGTAAGGTATCGGTAGTCCTCTGACTGTCTACCCAGGTTGTCAATGAAGTCCTCTGTAACCCAAAATACAAATCTTCGATAAGGAACATCACTGTCTACAAGGCGAGCATAGTGTGCCAAATATGGAGGGATAACAACCATTGTTCCAGGTGTTGGAACGAATTTTTTACCATCAATGTACATGATAATATTTCCCTCGATGAAAAGATAAAACTCGTAATAATCATGAGTATGAGCCTCAACTGTAGGCACAATTCTGTCGCTGTAATAATAAATCTCAAAGTCCTGAGACAGCATATATTGTCTAGTAGAAAACTCTGTTTTTAAATTCTTTTTCATAATCAAATCACCCTAAAATTGCAATATTTGCCCATTTAAAATAAGCGATTACTTCTTATTAAAAGTACTATTTTATAAATAACATAAAACAACAAGATTTGCAATATAGCTAACAATTTCAACAATGGGATAAATCTTTTTTCGAAGTTATTATGTGAACATAAACTAGTTCCCTAGAGGGAAAACCGGAAAGAAAAAGGAGAAAGGTCATGTACGAGGATTTAAAGAAAAGATTTGAAGAAATTGGTATTATCCCAGTTGTTGTACTTGAAGATGCTAAGGATGCTCACGCACTTGGAGAGGCTTTGATGAAGGGCGGTCTTCCAGCTGCTGAGGTTACTTTTAGAACAGAAGCTGCAGAGGAGGTAATCAGAATCTTATCAAAAGATTTCCCTGACATGCTTGTAGGCGCTGGCACAGTTTTAACATGTGAGCAGGCAGACAGAGCAGTTGCAGCAGGTGCAAAATTTATCGTTGCCCCAGGATTTAATCCAACAGTTGTTAAGCATTGTTTGGAGAAGGGATACCCTGTTACACCAGGTGTTCAGACACCAGGCGAGATGGAGCAGGCAATGGAGCTTGGACTTGATTTTGTAAAGTTCTTCCCAGCTGAGCCAGCAGGTGGCCTTCCAATGATTAAGGCTGTTGCTGCACCATATTCAAAGCTTAGATTCATGCCAACAGGCGGAATTAACAAGGAAAATGTAAAAGACTATTTAGCATATAAAAAGATTGTAGCCTGCGGTGGTACATGGATGGTAAAGGGCGATTTGATTGCTTCTGGCGATTTCGCAAAGATTGAAGAGCTTACACATGAGGCAGCAGAAATTGTTAAGGAGGCAAGAGCGTAATGGAAATGACACTTAGATGGTACGGTAAGGATTTTGATACCGTAACTTTAGAGCAGATTAGACAGATTCCTGGTGTTAAGGGAGTTATCACTACACTTTATGACACAAAGCCAGGCGAGGTTTGGTCTCGTGAGAGAATTAAAGCTATGAAGGCTGAAGTTGAGGCAGCAGGACTTCACGTAGCAGGAATCGAAAGCGTAAACATCCACGAGGATATCAAGCTTGGAAAGCCAAGCAGAGAGCAGCTTATTGACAACTACATTGAGACACTTACAAATCTCGGTGAAGAAGATATCCATATGGTTTGCTACAACTTCATGCCAGTATTTGACTGGACAAGAACAGAGCTTGCAAGAAAGCGCCCAGATGGCTCTACAGTTCTTGCATACAACCAGGCTGCTGTAGATGCACTTGTTCCTGAGAAAATGTTTGATTCAATTGCTGGTGACACAAATGGTTCTTTGATGCCAGGTTGGGAGCCAGATAGACTTGCTCATGTTAAGGAACTTTTCGACGAATACAAGGACATCACAGACGAAGATTTATTTGAGAATCTCAAGTATTTCCTTGAGAGAATCATGCCAGTTTGTGACAAGTATGATATCAACATGGCTATTCATCCAGATGATCCAGCATGGCCTGTATTTGGTCTTCCAAGAATCATCATCAACAAGGAGAATATCCAGAGAATGATGAAAATGGTAGACAATCCACACAACGGTGTGACATTCTGCTCAGGTTCTTATGGAACAAATCTTGAGAATGATTTACCAGACATGATTAGAAGCTTAAAGGGTAGAATTCATTTTGCCCATGTCAGAAATCTCAAGTTTAATTCAAAGGATGATTTCGAAGAGGCTGCACATCTTTCAAGTGATGGAAGCTTTGATATGTACGAGATAGTAAAGGCACTTTACGACATCGGATTTACAGGACCTATCAGACCAGATCACGGTCGTATGATTTGGGGCGAAAAGGCAATGCCTGGATATGGTCTTTACGATAGAGCTCTTGGAGCTGCCTACATTAATGGTTTGTGGGAAGCTATAGAGAAGAATGCAAAAAGGGGATAATGTGATGCAATTAACAAACGAAGGTATTAAGAACAAAGCGGCTTGGGAGAGTAAAGGTTATAAACTTCCTAGCTACGATAGAGAAAAAGTTACTGCAAATACAAAGGCAAATCCATCATGGATTCACTTTGGTGCAGGTAATATTTTCAGAGCTTTCCAGGCAAACGCAGTGGAAAAGCTACTTGAAGATGGCACTATGGATACAGGTCTTATTGTTGCAGAAGGTTACGATTACGAGATTATTGAAAAATACAATAGACCTTGCGATAACCTAAGCATTTTAGCAACACTTAAGGCTGATGGAACAGTAGAAAAAACAGTTATCGGCTCAATTGTTGAGGCTTGCATTTTAGATGAAGAAAACAAGGCAGAAATTGAGCGATTGAGAGAAATTTTCAGAGCTCCATCTCTTCAGATGGTCAGCTTCACTATCACTGAAAAGGGATATAAGACAAGAGCCTACATGAACAAGGTGGTAGGTCTTATCTTAGAGAGATACAAGGCAGGTGCCCTTCCTATTTCCATTGTCAGCATGGATAACTGCTCACATAACGGAGACAAGTTAAAGGAAGCAGTAGTTGAAATCGCAAATGAATGGGTAGCAGATGGTAAATGCGAAAAGGGATTTGTTGACTATGTTGAAAATCCAAAGGTAGTGGCATTCCCTCTTTCTATGATTGATAAAATCACACCACGTCCTGATGATACAGTTAAGAAAATGCTTGAGGCTGATGGTGTAGAAGGCACTGAGCCAATCGTTACCTCAAAGAATACTTATGTATCTAACTTCGTAAATGCGGAGGAGACAGAGTATCTTGTCATTGAGGATTTGTTCCCTAATGGAAGACCTTCCCTAGAGAAGGCAGGCATCATCTTTACTGATAGAGAGACAGTAGATAAGACAGAGAAGATGAAGGTATGTACTTGCTTAAATCCTCTTCATACAGCACTTGCTATATTTGGATGTCTTCTTGGATACAAGACAATCCACGATGAGATGGATGATGAGACACTTAAAAAGCTTGTTACAACTCTTGGCAAGGAAGAGGGCATGAAGGTAGTTGTGGACCCTAAGGTTCTTTCACCACAGGAGTTTTTAGATGCTGTTCTTACAAAGCGTCTTCCAAACCCATTTATGCCGGATACTCCACAGAGAATTGCCTGCGATACATCGCAGAAGCTCCCAATTAGATTTGGTGAGACAATCAAGGCTTATCGCGCAAGTCACACTCTTAGCACAGATAGCCTGAGAGTTATTCCTGTGGTACTTGCTGGATATTTAAGATACTTAGAGGGCATTGATGATGAGGGCAACCCATTTGAGCAGAGCCCAGACCCATTGCTTGATGAGTTAAAGGCACTTTCACCAAAGGATGTGCTAAAACGTAAAGACGTATTTGGCGTAGATCTTTATGAGGATTCTTTAGCAAAGAGAGTTCTTGAGATTCATTCTGAAATGGTTGGAAAAGGTAATGTAAGAAGGGAATTAGAAAAACTATGAAAAAATTTATGGATGAAACATTCTTACTGAATAATCAAACAGCAATTGATTTGTTTGAAGCAGTAAAAGATGATCCTATTATCGATTATCACAATCATCTAAATCCTAAAGAGATTTATGAGGATAAATGTTTTGACAATATGACTGAAGTTTGGCTTGGCGGAGACCATTACAAGTGGCGCGCAATGAGAGCCAACGGTGTTTCAGAAGTGCTTATCACTGGAGACGGGGCTCCTTTTGATAAATTTGTTGCATGGGCAGATACTGTGCAGAACCTAATTGGAAACCCTCTATATCACTGGACTCATATGGAATTGCAGAGATACTTCGGTATCGATACTCCCCTAACCCCTGCATCTGCAAAGGCTATATGGGACCAGTGTAACCAAAAACTCAAAACAAAGGAATTTTCAGTGAGAAACCTCCTAAGAAAACAAAATGTATCTGCCCTATGTACAACAGATGACCCTGCAGATAGCTTAGAGTGGCACAAGAAAATCCGTGAAGATGGATTTGAAATAAAGGTGCTTCCATCTTTTAGACCAGAGAAGGCAATTGGAATAGATAAGCTTGATTATCTCGATTATCTTGACCGACTTTCAAATGTTTCTGGTGTGGAGATAAAGGATGTTGATTCTCTCCTTGAGGCATTGAAAAAGAGACTTGAGTTCTTTATCGAGAATGGATGTAGAGTATCTGACCACAGCTTGGAGGCTACATTCTACGTAAAGACAAATAAGGTAGAGGTAGAGGAATTATTTAAAGAAAGATTAGAAGGAAAAACTCTTTCAGAGGAAGAGGAAGGCAAATTTAAGGGCTATGTTCTAACAAAGCTTGGACAGATGTATGCCAAGAAAAATATCGTAATGCAGCTTCATATTGGAGCTATTAGAAATAACTCTATGAGATTTTTCAACTACATCGGTCCTGATACAGGTTTTGATGCGTTAAATGATTTCAACTATGCACCACAGCTTGCAGCACTACTTTCAGATATGGATTTAACAGACCAGTTGCCAAAGACAATTCTTTACTGCTTAAATCCAAAGGATACAGAAATGCTTGCAGCTATGGCAGGAACTTTCTGCAGTAATGAGCATGGCATTAAGGGCAAGGTACAGCTGGGAGCAGCATGGTGGTTCTGTGATCACAAAAATGGAATCGAGCGCCAGATTGAGGCTATGTCAGACTCTGGACTTATTTCAACATCCATTGGAATGCTCACTGATTCACGTAGCTTCCTTTCATTCCCACGCCATGAGCTCTATCGTCGAATCCTTTGCAACAAAATCGGCTCATGGGTAGAAAATGGAGAGTACCCAGCAGACATGGACTACCTTCGTGGCATGGTGGCTGACATTTGCGGCGGCAACGCAGTGAAATACTTTAATTTATAATGTGGCCTACAAGAGTAAAAGCATCTTGTGGCAAAGCATAATAATTACAATTATTTAAAATATAAGTTTTAGATGAGCAACGAATGAGAACTAGCAGAGCGTCTTCGAAAAGACCTTTGAGGGCGGTCGTTACTTAGAAGGCACGCAGTGGCTTCTTATGTAACGCAACCAGCACGACAAGAGCGAAAGCGTGTCTGTGGTAATAATTAAAATACATTTTTAGAAGAGGTTGTAAGCAACAAGCTCTTAGATTTCTCAAGCGAATCGTGTTAGATGAGCGGAGAAATACTAAGGCTTGTAGCTGTAACAACCGTATCAAGGAGAGAAAAGAAATGAATTTAGAATTAAGAGACAAAAAGGATTGTAAGTATGATGCGGTTTCTCTTGGTGAGGTAATGCTTCGCCTTGACCCAGGTGAGGGCAGAATCCGCACAGCTCGTCAGTTTAGAGCATGGGAAGGCGGCGGAGAGTACAATGTAATCCGCGGACTTCGTAGATGCTTTGGCATGGATACAGCTGTTATTACTGCATTTGCAGATAATGAGGTAGGACATCTTGTAGAGGATTTCATCCTTCAGGGTGGCGTAGATACAAAGCTTATTAACTGGAAGAAGACAGATGGTATCGGCCGCGAGTGCAGAAATGGTCTTAACTTTGTAGAGAGAGGCTTTGGTATCAGAGGCGCTCTTTCATGTTCAGATAGAGCAAACACAGCTATTTCTCAGGCTACAGATAAGGATTTTGATTTTGACTATATCTTTGGTGAGCTTGGCGTAAGATGGTTCCACACAGGCGGAATCTATGCAGCTCTTTCAGAGCAGTCAGCAGAGACAGTTGTTAAGGCTATCAAGACTGCGAAGAAGTACGGCACAATCGTTTCTTATGACCTTAACTACAGAGCTTCTATGTGGTCTGCAATCGGCGGCCAGGCAAAGGCTCAGGAAGTAAACAAGGAAATTGCTAAGTATGTAGATGTAATGATCGGTAACGAGGAAGACTTCACAGCTTGCCTTGGTTTCGAAATCGAGGGAAATGATGCAAACCTTAAGGAGCTTAACATCGATGGTTACAAGAAGATGATTGATGAGGCTTCAAAGGTATATCCTAACTTCAAGGTTGTTGCTACAACTCTTCGTACAGTAAAGACAGCTACTGTAAATGATTGGTCAGCACTTTGCTGGGCTGATGGTCAGATTCATAAGGCAAAGGATTACAAGGGACTTGAGATTATGGACCGTGTAGGCGGTGGTGATTCATTTGCATCTGGACTTATCTATGGTCTTATGACAACAGCTGATGCTGCAAAGGCTGTAGAGTATGGTACAGCTCATGGCGCACTTGCTATGACAACACCAGGTGATACAACAATGGCTACATGTGCTGAGGTTGAGGCTATCATGGGTGGCGCAGGCGCTCGTGTAAAGAGATAATTAATCCAAAAAAAGAAACTAAATAAAACTCCAAATAAAAACGTTCAATGATTCAAAGAAAAATGCACAATTTCTCGACAGGGGAATTGTGCATTTTTTATACAAAAAAAGCTCCTTTGTATAAAGGTTTTTCGAGAAAAACAGGATATTTTTAAACATGTTTAAATAATGCTAGGAATGTTTAGAATGTCCGATTTATTGAGAAAAAATAGTCACTTATAATGTCATTGTCAGACATGACAGGTAATTTTAAATCTTTTTTGGGAGGTAAAAATATGAAGAAAAAGATTCTTTCTACAATTCTTACAGCAGCATTAGTTTTCTCAATGACTGCATGTGGAGTATCAGCTCCAGAGACATCAGCAGTAAATGATGCTGAGACACCAGCAGCCGCAGCAGACGGCGAGGTAATCACACTTGTAATGGCAGAGGTTAATCCACTTGATTCAGTTGCAGGTATGACAGATCAGAAATTCAAAGAGGAAGTTGAAGCAAGATCTAATGGTACTATCAAGATTGACCTTCAGGCAGGCGCAGTTTTAGGGCCTGAGGATCAGGTATTAGACCAGATGCTTGGTGGCGGCGGTAACATCGATATCGCACGTATTTCTCCATTCAGTCTTACACCATATGGAGCAAACAAGACAAAGTTAATGTCACTTCCATATACATTCGTAAGCCGTGATCACTATTGGAATTTTGCTACATCTGATTTAGCAGAGGAATTCTTACTTGAGCCACATGAGAATGGTAGTGGTGTAAGAGGTCTCTTCTATGCAGAGGAAGGCTTCCGTCATTTCTTCTCAAATGAGGATATCTCAACAATCGATTCATTCAAGGGTATGAAGGTTCGTGTTTCTGATGACCCTGTAATGAACGGTTTGGTAAAGGGCCTTGGTGCTAACCCAACAGTTGTAAGCTTTAACGAGTTATATTCAGCTCTTCAGACAGGCGTTGTTGATGCAGCAGAGCAGCCAATCTCTAACTACAAGACAAACGCATTCCCAGAAGTAGCTAACAACATGGTACTTGATGGCCACACAATTGGTGCCCTTGAAGTAATCATCGCTGATTCAACATGGGATAGCCTTACAGAAGAGCAGCAGCAGATTCTTGTTGAGGCAGGAAAGGCAACACAGGAGTACAATAAGCAGATTTCAGAGGAGCAGGAGAACGTAGTTCTTCAGCAGCTTAAGGATGATGGCGTTAATATCATCGAGGTTGAGGATATTACTCCATGGCAGGACGCTGTAAAGCCTGTAGTTGATGAAAATATTAAAGGTCAGGAAGATTTATATCAGCAGATCGTTGATATGCAGTAGAAAAGAGGATTTATGGAAGGCATTTTTAAACGAGTAGATAAAATAAAGCCACTGTATGATGTTACATATAAGGTAATGCTCTTTATCTGCAAGGTTTTACTTGTAGCAGATATCTTGATTACCGTATACAGCATTACAGGACGATATGTAAGTTTTATTCCTGATTCTGCATGGACAGAGCAGATGGTACTTACACTTATGTCTTATATGGCGGTACTTTCTGCTGCGCTAGCTATTAGAAATAGATCGCATATACGTATGACAGCATTTGATGAGCGTCTTCCAAAGGGATTAGTAAAGACACTCGATATATTAAATGATTTGTTTGTAATGGTTCTTGCAGTAGTAATGGTGGTTATTGGATGGCAGTATGCAATCTCAATAGGATCAGTTGGAACATATACTAGTATGCCATGGCTATCTAGATTTTGGATGTATTTTCCAATTCCTGTTGCAGGTATAGCAATGTTCGTATTTGAATTAGAGTTACTATACAACCATATTAAGGGTATTTGTTTAAAGGAGGGCGATAAGTAATGGCAGTTAATACTGGAGCAATAGCAGTGTTGCTTATAAGCTTTCTGGTAATGATATTACTCAGATTTCAAATTGCTTATGCTGTAGCACTATCATCTATTTTTTGCTTGTTGTATATGGGTCTTCCTTTATCACTTGTATGTCAGCAAATGGTTAAAGGTATCAGTTCATATAGTTTGATGGCTGTGCCTTTCTTCATAACAATGGGCTGCTTGATGGGAGGCGGTGGAATTTCGGAGAGGCTGATTGCGCTAGCTAATGCCTGCGTAGGATGGATGACCGGCGGTATGTCAATGGTTAATATCGTGGCATCATATTTCTTCGGTGGTATTTCTGGTTCAGCAGCTGCTGATACTGCATCCCTTGGAAGTATCCTTATTCCAATGATGGTTGAAGAAGGTTATGATGATGACTTCTCAACTGCAGTTACAATTACATCATCATGTGAAGGACTATTGGTTCCACCTAGCCACAACATGGTAATTTACGCCATGAGTGCTGGAGGAATTTCAGTTGGTGCTCTTTTCTTAGCAGGATATATACCAGGAGCGTTACTTGCCATTTCTCTTATGATAGGTTCATTTATCATCTCTAAGAAAAGAAATTACCCTAAGGGTGAGAAGTTCAACTTTATTAAATTTATAAAGCAACTTGGAACTTCATTCTGGGCTTTGGCAGCTATCATCATAGTTGTAGTTGGCGTTGTAGGCGGCGTATTCACAGCTACTGAGTCAGCAGCCGTTGCAGTTATTTACAGTCTTCTTGTCAGCGTATTTGTTTACAAGGGACTTACATGGAAGGGCGTATGGAAGACATTTGATCAGTGTATCGGAACACTTTCAATCGTTCTTATCCTTATTGCAACATCAAGCATTTTTGGTTATTGCCTCACAATGCTTCATGTACCAGATTTAGCTGCAAGCGCGATTGTAGGTTTGACACGTAATCCAATAGCTATAGCACTTCTTATCAACTGTATTTTACTTGTGCTTGGCTGCATTATGGATATGGCACCTATCATCCTTATTGCAACACCAATCCTTCTCCCAATCGCTGAGTCAATTGGAATCACTCCAATCCAGTTTGGTATCATGCTTATTCTTAACTGTGGTATCGGACTTTTAACCCCACCTGTTGGAGGCGTTCTCTTCATTGGATCAGCAGTTGGTAAAGTAAAAATGGAAAAAGTTGTAAAAGCTACACTTCCATTTTACTTATGCATGATTGCAGTACTTATTTTAATTACATTTATACCTGAAATAAGCATGTTCCTTCCAAATATGTTAGGTAGTTAAAATCTAGAATAGAAAAATTTGCAAGACAGCATTATACTTACTATAGTAACTATACATGCTGTCTTGTTTTGGAAAATATGAAAAAATTAAACTCTTTTTGGATTAAAGCTACAATTAAAAATAAAATTTCATTATTTATAGGAACAGTTTTGCTCACTATTGTGGTGGCAATTGTTTTTGATGCTTTTTTGATACGATTATTTGTAATTGATATCAACGAGATAATGGAAGACAACTCTAACGGAGGTCAGATTATTATCTCTCTTGATGAGGAAAAAGCTAGCTTTAATAAATATATCGATAATAAATCAGAGGATAATTTAAATGAGCTGATGAAGGCTTTAGACAACACATCTAAGGCTATCGATAAGGTTCCACTAGATTACAATTATCTAGGAGAGGATAGATATGCCCAGCTTTTTTCTTTGAAGACTACTTATGGAGTTTATCGCCAGTACATGGATGAGCTCCTAAATGGAGATCTTTTAAAGGATGAGTATGTCTCAAAGCTATATTCCGTATACAATATGCAGGACTATATGGTCAGCTATAGTAGACGATTCGTAGATTTTACCTTGAAAGAGGGTAATGCTAAATATAAGGAACTGATTCCAAAGGTGCTTGCAATTCCTGTGCTAGCCCTTGCTATTAGCGCCTTTTTCTTTGTAGTTGTTGTTGAAATATCTAGAAGAATGAATAAGGACATTACTGAGCCAGTGCTTACTTTGGCTGATGCTTCTAGACGAATAGCAATCAACGATTTTTATATTGATGACGTTGTTGTGAAAAATGAAGACGAAATTGGTGAGCTGGTTCACGCTTTTAACAAAATGAAATATGCAACAGGAGAGTATATAGACGCTCTTGAAAAGAGACGAGAGGCCCTTGATAGGCTTCATGCAAAAGAGGTGGAGACTTTAGAGGTAGAAAAGCAGCTTGATGCTATGAACCTTGAGCTTCTAAAGAATCAAATCAATCCACATTTCTTATTTAACACCTTAAATGTAATTGGTGGTATGGCAAACTTAGAGGGTGCCGACACCACTGAGGAAATGATAAAAGCTCTTAGCTCTTTGTTTAGATACAATCTCAAGACTCAGGGCAAGGAGGTCCTATTATCCAAGGAGCTTCAGGTTTCTGAGAATTACATGTATCTCCAGAAGATGAGATTTGGAGATAGGGTTAAATATATAGTGAAGTGTACAGTTGATGCAGATGATGTTTTTGTTCCAACATTTACACTTCAGCCACTTATTGAAAATTGTATTATTCACGGAATCGCCCCAAAGCTGGAAGGCGGTTGTGTTTTAGTTGAAATTAGTAAAAGAGAAGAAAACTTATTTATTTCCGTAGTTGATACCGGAGTTGGAATGAGCCAGGAGACATTAGACAAGCTGGTTCGTTCTCTTGAGCAAAAAGACAGTGCCTCTATGGGCATTGGCATGGGAAATATTTATAGACGAATTAAGGCGATGTACAAGACAGCCAGTATGGTAGTAGAGAGTAAAGAAGGGGTGGGGACCTCTGTAGAAATAGAATTGCCTTATATAAATAGTGATACATATTATAAGGAGAATAGTAATGTACAGGGTATTGATAGCAGATGACGAACCTATCGAACGTCAGGTTATATCCAAGAAAATAAATGGATTTTTCCCCGACCAGGTGGAGATATTTTTAGCGGAAAATGGAGTGGAGGCAGTTGATAAGTTTAAGAGCAACAATTGCCAGATTGCGCTCCTTGATATAGAGATGCCAGGTAAAAGTGGCCTTGAGGCTGCAGAAGAAATTAGGAATTTTGATAAAGAATGTAGTATTATTTTTCTAACAGCATTTGATGAATTTAACTATGCTAAAAAGGCGATAACAGTTAAGGCACTTGACTATTTGCTCAAGCCTGGCTCAGATGAAGATATAATAGGTGCCTTCGAGGAGTCCTTTAGTATTGCTGATAAAAAAGGTGCTAATAGTGACGCTGAGGCTCCGATTAGAAATGTACAGGTACCTCTTAGAGATGAAGAAGATTTCAGCTTCAGCAAGGCCAAGGCCGTAGCTAAGGAAGTAATGAATTACATCCATGAGCACTACAAGGAGGACATTTCCCTCCAGGATGTTGCGGAAGTAATAGGATATTCAGAAGTATATTTCTGCAAGTTATTTAAACAGAATTTTGGCAAGAGTTTTATCGTATACTTAAATGAGTATAGGATTGAAAAGGCCAAGAAGCTTTTGGAGAATCCTTTGATAAATATTAAGGATATTTGCTTTGAGTCTGGATATCGTGACGCTAATTATTTTACTAGAGTATTCAAGCGTCAGACCGGTATGACTCCTAGCGAGTATAGAAATGGTGTGATGCAAAGATGAAAAAGAGATGGATTGGACTAGTCCTAGTATTTTTAATAATTGCAGTTTCTGCTGTGTTGGTATTAATTTTTAAAAGGGACAAAAAGGCGGAGCCTGCCCCTGAGTATGTATTTTACTATGCAGATAATCAGACTGAGGACTATCCGACCACTCAAGGGGATAAAAAGTTTGCAGAGCTGGTTTATGAGAGAACCAATGGCCGTATCAAAATTGAGGTCATGTGCGATGCCAAAATGGGCAGCGAAAGAGAAGTAATAAACCAAATGAAATACGGCGGTATTGCCTTTGCCCGTGTTTCTACATCCCAGCTTGCAGAAGTTATTCCAGACATGAATGTACTTCTATTGCCATACCTATACAATGACTCTGACCATATGTGGAGAGTTCTTGAGGGTGATATTGGTGATGAGTTTTTAGCCAAGGCAGATGAATACGACCTTGTAGGTCTGTCCTGGTACGATGCAGGTGCCCGTAATTTCTACAGTACAGATAAGCCTATTACATCTGTGGAAGACTGTGCCGGCATGAAAATAAGAGTCCAGGAGTCGGCTATGATGTCAGATATGGTATCTGCTCTTGGAGCTACACCTGTTGAGGTAACATATTCGGAGGTTTATTCAGCTCTTGAGAAGGGTACCGTAGATGGAGCCGAGAACAACTGGCCATCATATCAGGCCATGGGACACAACAAGCTGGCTAAATACTACACTATAGACGAGCACATCCGAGTTCCAGAGATGCAGGTTTGCTCAAAAGTAGTTTGGGAAATGCTTGATAGTGCAGATCAAAAGATAATCGAGGAATGCGCTAAGGAATCAGCCGTCTACGAACGCAAGCTCTGGACAGAGCGAGAAAATCTCTCTAAGCAGATAGCTATAGAAAATGGCACTCAGGTAATCTACCTAGATGTAGAGGAAAAACAGAAATTCCGCGATGCCATGAGCGAAGTCTACAAGAAGTATTGTAGCGACGATATGGATTTGGTAGAGAAGATAATAAACTATTAATTAGTGTCTAGATAATATATAAGTGTATGAATATGAAAACCGTTAGTCGAGAGACTAGCGGTTTTTTATACTCGGTATAGAGTATGGATTAAATACAGAAAAAGTAATAATATGCAAAATAAATATTGACAAAATGTAAGAAAAGAGCGAATATTATAAATATGAAAATATTGTGAAATCTACACATTATTAATTGGGAGGATTTATGGAAGCGGATATATATTTAGGTAACGTAAAAAGATCATCAAGTAACGTTTCTATATTTGATGAGGCTGAATATAACAACATCGTAAGTGCTATAAATCAGTCAGCAGAGTTATTGGGGATTCCGGATGCTACTTTTGATAATGCAGAGAGGGCTAATGGCACAGATACTATGGAATATATGGATAATCTTTGGCTACAGGTTCAGGAGATGACTAATAGATATAAGATTTTTATGAACATAGATGTTATATCCCTTTTGACGGCAGCTACAGAAAATATAAAAGCAGCAGATGAAATGGCAGCAGAGTCGGTAAGTCAGGCTCAGTAATTGTAAGGGGGATATATGAGCGAGAAATCAGATTTACAAAGAAGAATTGGCGAGTGTAATGCTGAAATAGAACAGATAAAAAAAGATATTAGGGATATGGAATCTGAATCTAGGGAGTTTTCAGGATACTCTATCACATTACAAGGTCAAGAGACATACGTGCGTAATTATGATATTAGTCATGGCCAGACTTGGAACAGGGATTTGTGTGATGGAGCCATCGAGGATCAGTCCTATGTGGGAGATGGGATACATGATGTGGTAGATGCTTGCGAGACGACCATTAAAGAACTAAGCGCATGTATAGATAAGGCAAATCAAATGATAAAGGATTTACAAGCTGAGATAGGACGGTGTAATGCTAGAATAAGAGCCATAGAGGAAGAAGAGGAAAGAGAAAGAGAACGACAGAGAAAACGTAATCGTTAGTTGGTATTAGCTTAGGTGGGAGAATAAAAGTGAGCAATAATAATGGAAAATTTTTTGATGTAGGAGATACATCTTTATTTTTTACAGATATAGAGGATGCTACTACATATTTTGAGTTATGCGCTAATTATTTTTTTGAAGACGTTGAGACGTTTGAAAATACAGAAGCATGGCAAGGGGAAGATGCAGAAGTAGCTAAGAAAGTTCTCGGGGGAACAGAAAAGCGGTTGCTTCTTGATATTATTCAACTTCATAAGGATATGAAGGAAGTCAATGCTGCGATTATTGATAACTTTGGTCTTATGGTAGATAAGGCTGCTGATGGACATATCGAGTATGATGTTGTAGAAAAAATACGCAATGATTTTCAGGATATGCGTTCACAGTTTGAAGATGAAGTAAAGCTGGTGGTAAATAAGCATAGTGAGTTAAGCCGTTTTGAAAAATATGGCACCTTCTCTGATATGAATTTTACTGAACAGATGGATAGATTTGTTCGGTTTTGTGGTGCGGGTTCGAATAATTATTCAGGATATTTGGGAGAGTGTTTACATAAGCTTATATTTTTTGATTCAGATGCAAAATCATATATTAAAGATATGGATTTTGAATCTCGAATAGAAGATATAAATAGCCGAATGTGCCAGTTTGTAATTTCACATTGTCCAGAAAGCCAGGCAGCACAGTATATAGATGACATAGATAAATTCGAAGAGGTATATCTAGCTGAAAAAGCAGAAGCGACCATCAATAGTGATGTATGTACCTGGAGGGTTATGGATATAGTAATCATGGTTGATTGGTACAACAAGGCTCTTGAAGAGGGAGATACCGAGACTCTAGAAAAGTTCTATAATGCTTTAAATGAAAGTGAATTAGTATCTACTAATAATAAGGGGATTCCAACTAAGTTAGATGGTAAGAACTATGATCAATACATAGCATATATGCAGCCGGAAAAAACATATCTTCTCATGATATTTGATGCAGGTATGGGATATGGTGAAACAGAAGGATTTCAACAGCTTTATACCCTGTCTCAAGCTAATGTCATTTGTGAGGTCCCTACCGGAACAGAGGCTCCTAAATTTGGGGTTAAAGTAGGCGAAATACCTCAGGGACTTGTGGTGAATTGGGGAGCTACATATAAAGAAGAGGGAATTCTTAGCAATTACCAAGGAGTTATATTTAACCAGGATGGCCTTTCATATGATCAAAAGTATGATTTAATAGAAGAAGAGGAAAAGGTAGAGGATTATAGAAAGAATCTTAAGATTGTAAAGGATGCCACAAGAGTATCAGAGTTAGAGAAAAAGTGTATATTTGCTGATGAGAATTCAAGTGCGGCTCAGTATCATGAAGGCTTGAAATCAGAAAATGATGATTCTGGAAGATACAGATATATTAATGATATTAATTATCAAGCAGAAGCGGCTTGTTCATATGCTGTTAGTGGATATAGTACATATATAGATGATGCGCTGGGATTTATGACCGAGGAGCAGATAAGAAATTATAACTATCTATACTATAATGATAGTATTAATGGCACGGACTATGCAGATGAGTATATAGATTTATTAATCCCTAGCTTAAGACAAAAGGCAGCTGCTGCTCAATATGAGGGAATAAAGGACAGTACAGTTTTAAAAGCTGTCTATGAAGTTGGAATAGGATTTGATAGCATATCCACGGGTATCGAAAATGTATTTGGACTAAATGATGATAGAGATGGTGTTGCAATGAACACCACATACGAATATCTAGATGGCATGATAATGTCAAGCGCAAAGACAAAGGGTGAAATGTACTTATACACAGGTTCTAAAGTGGTAGGAGCGGCTGCACCAGGCGTTGGTATTGCTGTAGCTACCGGTGGAGCTGGAGCTGTAGGACTAGTAGCAGGAGCAGTAGGAACAGGAGCACTATATGGTGTAAGTACTGGAGGAAATAGCAAAGCACAGGCAGAACGAGAAGGTTACACAGAAAGCCAGGCGGTGGCATATGGCACGGCAGTAGGAATTGAAGAAGCTATAAAGTCTTCGGCAATGTCTGTAGTAGGAGGTTCTGGAAGATTCGTATCAGGAATCCCTACACCTGTTGGAGCGCTAGGTGCGGGAGTTACTGGATTTACAATGGAATATGTGGATGAGGTATACATAAATCCAGCTCTTCGTGCTAATATCTTAAATGATGAGGCTGCATATGATATTGACTACAAACAAGCATTAATCAATGCAGGAATAGCAGGAGCCTTTACCGCAGGAACGTATTATATTGAATCAGTGGCAGCATCTCGAAGTACAGCAGAGGTTGTGGCTAATGAGAATGCGGAATTGGCTGCTGTCGATAGTCCGGAGATAGTTATTGAAGATGTAGTAGGTGTGGAGGGTGGAAGTAAAGCTGATGTATTAGCTCAAAATAGAGCAAAAGGAAGAGCTTTCGAGCAACAAGAATTTGCTAAATTTAAATCTCAAAACAAAAATGCAGTTGAGCAGATTACTGTAAAAACATCTTCTGGTGTTAGAACAAGAGTTGATGCAATTGGTTTAGATGCAAATGGAAATGTTGTAATAAATGAATATAAATCGTCATTGACAGCGCCATTAACAGATAATCAAAAAATTGCATTTCCTGAGATTTTCGAAAGTGGTGCAACAGTTGTTGGAAACGGCAAAGGTATATTCTCTGGTGGATACCAAATTCCGCCAGGTACAAAAGTAACGATAATTCGACCAGATTAGGAGGTATTATGTCTGTAGTAGATAATAAAACGGTAGACGGCGTAGCATTAACCTATGATAAGAATGGGATAATTCTATTGATAACTGATCATGTAGATTGGAGTGATGAATATCAGCATCTAGTGATGTTGCAAGAAAAGATTAATGTATATATTACCTTTCTTGAACAGAAACAATATGAGGAAATCTACAAAGGGGAAGAAATAGCATATGGAGTTATAGAGATTCATTTCTTACATAATTTAACCATTAATGCGAAAAAATTTTTACAATCAGTTCAAAATCAAGTTGCTGAATTGGGGATAAAGATACAATATAGTGTTTCACAGGAGGAAACAGATGAAACTAGATAAAAATCAGCAAAAGAAATTAATTAATGCAATATACATCTCTTCAAATGGCAGAGAATACAAAACAAAGAAAAATACCATTTACAAGGTAATAGATAAGGCTTTTATTCATTGCGATTTCCTTATTGTAAATTCGCAGAAATTAGTTTATCGAATTTATATTAAAAATTATGATTATGATGATATTTTTTGGGAGATTATGCAAATGTCATCTAATAGCAAAAAAAACGATTCGCTAAGGGCAATAGGTGCTTTTAAGGCTCCTTCGGTTTTGTTGAAAAAGGGAGAAGTTGACCTTACAGAGAAATATGAAGAACAAGCAGAATATCTTGTTGGATTAGTAGATGAATGTAGTCATAATTTCATGGAAAAGTATGATATTGATGAGTATGTTATCGTATATGAAGGCGGTATGGATAAGGAAGTGTTAAAATGTTTAGCTTATATTCATATGAATAATATTGAGCAAGCTGTAAAAATAGCAGCAAATTCGATTAATGATGGTAATAGGGGGAATTATGTGAATGGTGGCAAATCCTTTTTTGAGTGGATACAGATGCTTTAATGGAACATTCTCAATTTTTATGATAAACGGCAAATTCGATAAAATTGTCTCAAGCAACACAAACTTCTAAAAAGGTACTGAACTATTATGAAGAGTGAATTCATTAATAAATTAGATAAGGCATATGATTTATGTTTGGCAGAAATTAATAAAAGAGAGAAAGGGATAGATGGAGAAGCTTCTATACAACAATTAGAAGGTATAATTCCTGAGTTGATAAACATTAAGAAAAAGGTTATAGAGAATGATTTGCCATTAGCAGAAAATAGATATTTAGAATCATTTGCGATGGCGTTTACTGTATGGGGTTAGAATATGAATGAACCTACAGAGTTGTTCATTTTGCTGACAGAAATAAATAATGATTACAAAAGCATTTAGACAATATTAAAATATTTGTGGGATTTAAGAAAGTTTGAACAATAAATGAGTATCAAAGAATTAATAGAGTTATTAATGGTGAAGAACGTTCCTCAAGATTTGTATTCTCTTGAAGGAGGTTTGCCAAGTGAATCATACTGTATAGAAAAGACAGAGGATAAATGGCATTTATACATTTGCAAACTCTTCTTTATACTGCTTTGGTGTTAAATAGTTCAGCGAATATGCTGGACGATTTTCGTTGTAGAAATGAATATATGCAGCTATTTCATCTTGGATATTTTCATTGTTAGTAATATGAAAATCAGTGAATATTTCTGATTTAATCCATCCATTTATGGCTTCCATAGCACCATTATCAGTAGGTGTTCCAGTTCGTGACATTGAGCGAATTACATTATATGCGGGTAATAATTTATTATAGTCTTGAGATGCATACACAGAACCTTGATCGGAATGCAGAATTGTTTTTAATTCTGGATATTTTTTTTATTTCTAAAAAGTCATTTAATCCACTTATATAAGTCATTCTGTCTCCTCGTTTAGATGAAAGAGAATGACTAATTATTTCATTGTTCCATAAATCCATGTATAGAGTAAGTTCGTAATATATGCCTTTTACATAAAATGCAGTCATATCACTTACAATGCATTTCATAGGACCATCAACATCTAGTTCTGAGAGCAATAAATTAGGATAGACTTTATAAGGGCGACCTGGCTTTTTGTATTTATAATGTTTTGATTTGCTTTTTATTCATGCGATTTTACAGCATTTATGTGCATATGGATCAGAAACAATGAGCCCTGTATCTAAACGTATTTTAGCATTAAGCCAACGATATCCATGTGAGGGATACTTTCGATGATATTCCTCAAAGAGCATGATGTTACTTATTAAGTTTTTGGTTCTATTTGATGGATTTGATAAGTGCTTTTTCCAATAGTAATAACTGCTTCTATTAATCCCCATAGCATTACAAAGTGCTTTAACATCAAATGTATCTGATAGTGTTAAAATAACCTGATATTCTAATTGTCTAAATGAAGATACTCCTTTTTCACACCAACTCCCTTCACGTAATAGCCTTTTTTTAATCGTTCTTCTTGAATTTTTGCCTTCATTAATTCTTGAATCAGTTCTTCTTTAGTCATTGATTCATAGTCTAATGAGTTTTGCTCATCTGTATTAACTATCTTTGTGATATCTTTCTCTTTCTTCGCACTTGTGCTTGGATTATGTGGAATACCGGCCGATTCCTCATATAAGATGCGATATCTTCTGGCAGTTTCTTCCACTATTCCAAACAATTTAGCAGCTTTTAAATTTGATAAGCCTGATTCATGTATTTGTCGGCCGACTTCAATTCTTTCCTCATTACTGTAGTACATAGTAAACCTCCATGAACATAAAGACTTTATATAGGTCCAATATTCTATATTTAATGTATAATATCCCCCGCTTTCATGTCCAAATTTAGTTTACCACTACACACTACACCTCAGGGACTTGTGGTGAATTGGGGAGCTACATATAAAGAAGAGGGAATTCTTAGCAATTACCAGGGAGTTATATTTAACCAGGATGGTCTTTCATATGATCAAAAGTATGATTTAATAGAAGAAGAGGAAAAGGTAGAGGATTATAGAAAGAATCTTAAGATTGTAAAGGATGCCACAAGAGTATCAGAGTTAGAGAAAAAGTGTATATTTGCTGATGAGAATTCAAGTGCGGCTCAGTATCATGAAGGCTTGAAATCAGAAAATGATGATTCTGGAAGATACAGATATATTAATGATATTAATTATCAAGCAGAAGCGGCTTGTTCATATGCTGTTAGTGGATATAGTACATATATAGATGATGCGCTGGGATTTATGACCGAGGAGCAGATAAGAAATTATAACTATCTATACTATAATGATAGTATTAATGGCACAGATTATGCAGATGAGTATATAGATTTATTAATCCCTAGCTTAAGACAAAAGGCAGCAGCTGCTCAATATGAGGGAATAAAGGACAGTACAGCTTTAAAAGCAGTCTATGAAGTTGGAATAGGATTTGATAGCATATCCACGGGTATCGAAAATGTATTTGGACTAAATGATGATAGAGATGGTGTTGCTATGAACACCACTTCTGAATATCTAGATGGCATGATAATGTCAAGTGCAAAGACAAAGGGTGAAATGTATTTATACACAGGTTCTAAAGTGGTAGGAGCAGCTGCACCAGGCGTTGGTATTGCTGTAGCTACCGGTGGAGCTGGAGCTGTAGGACTTCTAGCAGGTGCGGTTGGAACAGGAGCACTATATGGTGTAAGTACTGGAGGAAATAGCAAAGCACAGGCAGAACGAGAAGGTTATACAGAAAGCCAGGCAGTAGCATACGGTACTGCAACAGGTATAGAACAAGGTGTTAAGACTTCTGCGATGTTCGTAGTTGGAGGAGCAGGAAGATTTGCAACTGGAATTCCTGCGCCAGTAGGAGCATTAGGCGCCGGAGTAACTGGATTTACAATGGAATATGTGGATGAGGTATACATAAATCCGGCCATTCGTGCTAATATCTTAAATGATGAGGCTGCATATGATATTGACTACAAACAAGCATTAATAAATGCAGGAATAGCAGGAGCCTTTACTGCAGGAACGTATTATATTGAATCAGTGGCAGCATCTCGAAGTACAGCAGAGGTTGTGGCTAATGAAAATGTGGAAGTAACTGCTGTTGAAAGCCATGAGGTGGTTTTGGAAGATGTGGCTAGTGAGGGATTAGCTAGAGTTGAGAGTGTAAATGATATTGTACCGAATAAAGGATTTAATAATTTTAATGAGTTGAAAGCAGAGCTAGGTTCCCCAGGGGAGGGAAATGCTTGGCATCATATAGTGGAACAGTCGCAAATTAGTAAATCGGGCTTTGATTCTACTCAAGTAAACAATATAAATAATGTTATATCCATTCCACATGGTAAAGGCTCAGTTCATGCTAAAATTAGTGGATACTATTCTTCAAAGCAGTTCTTTACAGGTGGACAAACAGTACGACAATGGCTTTCAGGTCAAAGTTTTCAAGAACAATTTGAGTTTGGTATAAATTTATTAAGAGAATTTGGAACTGTGACACCAACAAGTAATGGTTGGATTTTCACTCCATATTAAAAGGGAGGTCTATAAATATGAATGATGTTAGTAATGTGGTGAATGATTTTGTGAATGCATCGATTAATAATGGTATAGCACAAGAAGAGGGAAATGCAAATCAAGCAAATAAGTATTATAGAGTGATCGAAAAAAGAAAAAAATGGTTAGTTGATAATAATGAACTATGTAATGCTGTTTTTTTAGAATTATTGAATCATGAAAATGGATATGTGAGATTGCATACTGCATGTGCATTGTTACATGTGAAAAATGAGGAAGCTCTAAGCACTTTGCAAAGCTTGGCAGAAAAAAAAGGTATTTTGGGATTTTCGGCAAAAATGACTGTTTCGGAATACAAAAAGGGGAATATTTGATGATACTTACCTTTTTTGCGTTACCTAGGATATATATTTCCGGATGGATTGGATGGGAACATAAAAAGTGTTGATATGATATTACAGGAAGGCTATGTTATTTAAATATATATAAGGTGAGGAAATCTGGTTATACGTGCTGCATATAATATCAACTACAAACAAGCATTAATAAACGCAGGGATAGCAGGAACCTTCACTGCAGGAGCTTATTATATGCAAGCTGCAGCAGCATCTCGTAATACAGCAAAGGCTATGGCTAATGAGAATGTGAAAATAGATGCTATCGATACTCCGGAGATAGTTATTGAAGATGTAGTAGGTGTGGAGGGTGGTAATTCTTCAGTGTTTGATAGAATCACTGGAATGGCTGACAATATGCTGCGACTGAAATACCGGCAACATTTAAACTAGAGTTAGATGAAAATATTTCATATGTTAATCCTGAAACAGGGACTAATATGTTATAGATTTGGAGATGAGAGTTGGAGCATTGGAGTGCGTAGTCAAGCTATACTGGAAAGTTATGGAGCATCCGTTAATCAGGCGGCGATGGAGATACTTGGTTCACGGAGTGAGGGTAGATATTTTGGAACATATGGAAAATGGTGATAAATACATTAGAAAGATTGAGAGCATGGGAGAAGGATTGTTATTTTTTGAGATATCTATCAAGGAGAAGAGTGTAAGACAAAATTGCCATATTTTATATGAGAATGGGAAAAAACCACCGTTAGATATTGCAATCAACGGTAATAATAAGATTGAATATGTAAGTTATTTCTTACAAGACGAAAAACTAGAACATAGAAAAATAGAACTAGAAAATATAGGTGAATACAACGAAAATGTTTTCAGTGAAGTTTTCAATCCAAAAGATAATTGTTATATTTCTTATAATTGTGATTTTAATTATTGGATAGATGGCGATACAATATGGGTTATACGAAGTGATAATAGTTGTAATAAAATAAAGGAATTACACGTTACAAGTTTGGATAGTCTGATTTTTGCTGGAGATGAATTTATAGGGTTTAAACTAGATGCTATTAGAGAAAATGAGAAAGATGAAATAATAAGATCGAAATGTATTTAAGTGAATGGTTTTAAATCAATAAAGTGGAAACCACAAGTGCAATTATATTGCACACTTGTGGTTTCTGCGGATATATTTAGTAAGCGATATGAAAGTATATGATTATAATGCGGATGGACCGCAGATTTAATCATTATTGGAAAAAGTAGATGAGATTACCATGGAAAATATTAAAAAAGCCCTAGATAATATGAAATAAAAAAGAGGAATGGCATTTGTCGTTCCTCTTTTCCTTAAATATTCAGTTTGGACCTGGTGGCGGTACACAATTAGAATTGCCGATGTCAGTAGAAAGCTTAAAGGAATTAGGAATGATACATGAAATATGGAGATAATATAAGGAATAGTAATGATTTTTATCAGATTGTTAAAGAAGAAGGACTGGATAAGTATAATATTGGCGATTCTAAAGATAGTTGTAGAGTGGCAAATGTTCTCGGTATCGTAGAGGATAGTAGTTGGATTGTATATGAAACCGATGAGAGAGCAGCATTTCACATACTTTCAATACATGAGTCAAAAGAGAAAGCTTATGAGGAACTTCTTATAGAGCTGAGAAATAGAAAAAGAAAAGAGGATATAATGAAAAAGATTCGTCGTAAATAAAGTGACTAATATACCATATTAGCTTCAGTGCTTTTTATCAGGGCATTATCAACCTACCGTAGATCAGGCTATGAATTATCAAGCTCTATTTGAACAACAGGGTTTATCGTTAAATAAAACAAGGCTTGAATATTATTATATACCGATTGATGCTAAGGAATATTGTACGAATCCTGTACTTGAATATATAAAAATGTTAGAAGAGGTAAAATAATTATGAATCATGAGATGTTTAAAAAGAAATTTATTGAAATACTCACGAGCAAAGGCGTAGATGTAAATTGAAAAACGTTTCATATGCATCCAATAGAAGAAAATAAAAAATATAATTCTATGGATGATATGTTTGGATTGGTTGTGTGCGCGCCTATAAATGAGTTAGAAAAGGGAAGAATTAAATTTTGGATTTTTACATGAATGATTAGGGAAAAACTCTTACACTTCTATAAAATAGTTCGGTAGTGCGAAGAATACTTGTTACATATGAAATTTATAAATGACTAGTTTATTTATTTCTCTTGTGCAAAGATTTAGTGCAAATAAAAAAGAGTTGTGCTGACAGTTGAGTAACTGACAGAGACATTGCATTTTTATACATTTTTTCATATTCATTAGGAGACTAACATGTTGCATATTGAAAAAGGACAAGATATAAATCAGGAATTACTTAAAAAATATAAATCAGTAGTACCATATGAATTAACAAAAATTTGGGAAGATTTTGGATTTTGTAGATTGGTGGGGGGATATCTAAAAGTAATTAATCCAGAAGATTATCAAGAATTGCTTAACGAAACATATTTTAGAGGAAAAATCTCTATTCCAATTCTAGCAACGGCTTTTGGGGATGTAATAACTCTTGAAGAAGGACAATATATTGGTATGGTTAAGTATAAAAACGGTGATTTTGTTATGCTCGCAAAAAGTTTCAAACGATTTATACAAAATCTTGACGATGAATATTTTTTTGAAAAATATTTTCAGATACCCCTGTATATAGAGGCGGTAAATAAATTAGGAAAACTAGAGCAGGATGAATGTTTTGGGTATGTGCCATTATTGGGATTAGGTGGTAGCGAAAAAGTTGATAATTTGAATATAGTAAAGATAAGAGAACATATTGAGTTAATATCACAAATGGTAGGGAAAGTTGGCATGTAGTACTTGAGGAATAATTGAAGTATTTGAAGGTTTAACTTGAGGGTCTGACGGAAGCTTGACCCTATAATAGTATATTTCTAAAAACATCATATTTTATAGAGTCTGCCGCAGATCTAAGAATGCTACAGAAGTAGTGTCGGGAGAAAATGCGGAACTGGCTGCTATCGATAGCCCGGAGATGGTTATTGAAGAGCTGGGATTATTAGCTAGCGATCCGGCACATGGATATAAAATTGAAACTCAAGGATTAAAAGAAAGAGACGTTGGATTAGCGTTAGAGGAAAGAGGAGATTTGGGGTATTATGAGTAAATATGATATTTTGGAAACTAAATTGACTAATATTAGTAAATATCTCGATAAAGTTAACATAGATGATGAGAGTACGGCCGAGTATTTACGATATTTTAAAGAACATGTAATAAAGTTAATAGAAGCAGTGCATAAAAGGATTATTAGAAATTCTGATGGCGCAGTACTAGGATTGGTAAGAGCTATATCGGATTATGATGAATTGTGTGCAGATGAAATCCTATGGTCATTAGTGATAGAAGCGGATTTGTATTATTCAAAGGAATGTAAGATATTTTGATAATATAGGACGAAAACGTAATATGGAAGATTGTTATAATGATTTTGTTGTCATAGGAGATAGAAAAGTTAATACTAAGTATTCTGTAAAAAAGATTATTAAATATGAAAGTTTTAGTTATGTTTTATTAAAAATACCACGTGTTGATTTGGAGTACGATGAGTTAAATAATGTGTTTTGCTACGATGCACAAGGAAATTTAGTATGGCAAATTGACAATAGTATGCCATCTTGTGTTAAGAGAAAAGAGCAGATTCCATATATTGATTTAGAAATTATTGATGGATTGTTGTATGCTACAGATTTTTGGGGAAGAAGATTCTTGGTGGAGAGAACAACGGGGAAACTTTTAGATATAAAAATAGTCCATTAATTATTCTTCGCCGATTGTAAAATGAAGTTGGATAACTGAATAAAAAGGTAAACATTTTTCATACGAGGAACGTGTGATTGTTTAGTTACGTTTAAAGGATGAATTTTTCATCCGCGCTATTGCTAGAGAGATTGTCTATTACAGATGGAGATTTAATTAAATGTCAGTAGAATCAAAGTATAAGAAAAAAATATGGATATTCAACAACAAATTAAAAAGGAAATGGAAAATGCTAAAAATGGAAAGAGTACAAAGGATTATACACAATTAAGAAATATATTAGAAGAACTTGAAAAAATGATGAATAATAAATGTTTACCATTGAACTATCCTAGAATAATAGTTGATTCGTGGGATTTTACAGATGAATTGGGGCTGGGATTATTAGAATTAGCAGAAATATATAAACGTTGGAAATAATTGGATGAATCACTAATGAATTATTTCGTATGTTTTTAATTATTTAATCAAACCTAATACAATCACATAGAAAGATATTATATAGAGGCACTCCTGGCAGATTTGTTAAGAGTGCCTTTTATAAATAGAACATTGTAAAGCTAGCTATTCGTGCTAATATTTTAAATGATAAGCTGCCTATAATATTGACTACAAACAAGCATTAATTAATGCGTGAATAACAGGAGCTTATTATATGCAAGCTGCAGCAGCATCTCGTAATACAGCAAAGGTTGTGGCTAATGAGAATGTGAAAATAGATGCTATCGGTAGACCAAAGGCAGTTGTTGAAGAGGTTGGAGTAGAAGGCGGAAAGGAAAGTGGCTGGGATATGCCAGAAGGGGCATTTATTTATCAACGGCAGATGTTACTGTTATAGTTAATGGAACGGGTAAAGTTATTACAGTAATTCCAAGGTAAGGAGACTAATATATGTATATAAGATATGATGATATAGATATGATTGAATTCTTCGAAAATGAACCTATAACTATTGGTGAAGAAGGTGAGGGGATGCTAATTTATACACTAAAAGATGGCACATCTTTAGGGTTGACATTAACGGTGGATGCATATGCTAAAACTATAGATATTGGTATTGCATACAATAAGGATATTATTTTTTCGGGAGAATTTGAAAATATAATCGAAATAAAGAAAAGCGAGAATGATCTTGTTCTGTGTAAAGAAGGTGGAAGTCGTATATTATTAAAAAATATCCATGTTTGGGCGCGATTATAGAAAAAGAATAATATTGAATAGTTGATGGAAGATATTATACGGACGAATTGAACATAATAATAAACAACAAAGAGTCTGCAGGAGAGCTCGGTAATTGATGTTGATGCTTATACTGTAAAGGATACTGTGAAAGCAGAATGGATATTATTAGGAGGAATATAGAGTGAGTGAATATGCGATTTACAATAATAGACGATTTAGGGCTGTATACAATGATGGTAAAGTATTTTTGACTAGTAAAAAAGAAGAAGGGTTTGAATTACATTCGTTTATATCTGGATTTGAGACAATTAATACATATGAAAAAACTGTAAGTGAAAAAGAGGTGGATGCAGTCTTTGATGAGGAGATTTTTATTAGATATTTATTAAATGATTATTGTTTATTTTACTCACCTAGATACGAAGATTTTATAAAAGATAATTCAATAAGAATCTTAACAACAAATTCTGAATTGGCACATACATATAATTTTAATCGTAGTGAACCAGGAGTATATTATAAAGATATATTAATACATGAGATTGATTGCATAATCCTAAAACGAGTGCCAATAGGTTTGCATACACAAATAAGTTTATGTACGGATGAAATAATAGTAAAAGATGATGTGAAAGATTATTTGTATGGATTACATGAGGAATGGAAAAGATGACATAAAAAGCAGAAGCTATTAAGATTAGTCTTTGATGCAGGAGAAACATTTATATACAGCAATAGAGGCAGATGGCAAGATAATGATTAAGAACAATTGCATGTATGTTTTTATTACAAGTATGTATGAAAAAATGGGAATATTTAAGGAGATACAAAAATGACATTAATTGAATTGCAAAAAAGACTATCAACGGAAAATCATATTATTGGTAGCTTGCAGGTTGAGTGTGGAAAAATGACAGAGGTTCCTGACATTATTGGTATTTATGAGGAGAATGGTGTATTTTATGTATATGATACGAATGATAGAGGTGGTGTTGTTATTCTCGATGAAGGAGCGGAAGAAGAGATGACAGAGGCGCTTTATAGAAGGGTTTTAGAGGTAGAAAAGCGTTATTTAAAGAAAAGAAATAATATTTGAATGAAATATTAGAAGAATCGAATCAGTGGGATGGAAAAGCTCTAATTAATTCTAAGGAGTGGAAAAGTTTTAGATAGATTGAAAACGATTAATAGAAATAAGCAGTGCTTTGTAAGGTCCTGCTTATTTTTCTTCGTGAACATTAGGCTGTTGAGCCTTCGGATTATTTTAAAAATAGGAATGCTGAAATTATAAGGGTAAAAATACTTTATGGTGTCAGAGTGTATTGGATGGAATCGATCCGAAATATATTATCTCCGAGAATAGTCACTCCGGTGCAATGAAAGGATGTTTTATGAGAAAAAGTCTAAGAAGAGAAATTGTAAAGTGTGCTAGATGCGAAGCAAGAAATGAATTTTATTACCTAAATGATTACACATATGGTGAACGTTTAGCTTTATTTAATGGTGGGAAAAAATATGCCTATATAAATATGTTGGAAGATGAGGCGTATACAGAATTTGTTGATTTAACAAAGAATGTTATTGGATTCGAAAAGATTGTTAATACCGATTTATATAATATTGTTGATTCTATTTTTAATATAGCTTGCGATGAAATAGAAGGAACGCCAGTAGAATTTAATGGAAGAAGAAAATGTGATTTATGTGGAGGAGATTCATTCGAAAAAGTTGTAGCTGAACCAGAATCTATAATCGAAGTAGACCTTCCAGAAATAACACACGAAAAATGGATGAAATATAGTAATGAAGAAAAAGAAGCAAAAATTAGGGAACTGATTAAGAAATACTAGATTGTGTAATGAAGCTACCCTATAAAAGTGGATACGATAATCGCAATGGATATGGGGTTATCGTGATTAGATATTAAATAATAGAAAAATTTAGAGCGTTATTTGCAAAAGAAATAGAGGTTTTTTCATTGTTTGGAGAAGATTTTGAGAAAAGAAAAAAGGAAGAAATAGAAATAATTCTAAAAGATAATCCTTATAATGATGTTTAATGGACAATTTCGAATTTGCTTTGGCTTTAGATCAATATAGAGACATCATTTAGTTTTACAAGAAAGGGAATAATAGTTATGAAGAAAAAAGGAATTGTGGCAATTGGATTGTTGTTGTCTTTGATTGGTTGTGGTAATACACCTACCACTGCAATAGATAAGGAAACAACAGTTGAGCTTTCTCAAGAAGAGCTAGCAAGCATAGAAAATGATTTTAATGAGTATCAGCCAAATTTCTACATAGAGTATTTAAGCTCTGAATTTGATACTGAAAGTGAAATTAAAGATATTGAAGAAACTATAGAATTTATAAAAGATGATCCATCAGAGATTAAGAGCTTGTGCGGTAAATATAAATGTGTTTCAGGCACAAAGGAAGGCGATTTGTACAAGGTTCATGTAGAGGTAGTTGAAGGTGATAACTGGTCTGAGGTTGTCTTTCCACCTAGAGATGTTACATTCAAAAAGGAAAATGATAGCTATAAGTTTGTTTCAAACATATTTGATTGGGCCTTAGGAAGTAATTTAGAAGTGGCATATGAGGTGGAAATGCCTGAGCTTAAAGGCGCTACAAATTTTTATGTTTATGATAATTTAGAAGATTTCCCTAATGAGTCATTTATATATGCTGTTAATAATGGAAAGAAATTCGACAGATTATTACTCCATGAATATACAGATGACAACGAAATCATAAATGATATATATAAAGTAAGGGATATGGAAGCATATGATTATAACGCTGATGGAACCACAGACTTAATCATAGTTGGAACGGACCATAAAGGTGAAGATAATGTTTTGATATTCCACTATGAAACTGGCGATGAAAGCATGGAAGGCTATTTTTACGAAGATAGTGAGTTATCAGAATCCTTGGCACAGTCAGTAGATGAGATTACCATGGAAAATATTAAAAAGGCTCTAGATAGTATGAAATAAAAAAAGAGGAATGACTTACGTCGTTCCTCTTTTCTTTATATGTTTATAATCCGTAATTACACATCATTCCTGAGTAGACGCTGGTCGCATAAGGTGCTGCTAGGGTCTTGCCAGGATTCTTGTATTCTACAATAGCCTTGTCAACGTACTGCATCGGGTTGATAGATGCCTTGGTGGCGGCGCTACGGATGACTGCCTTGAACTCGTTGAGAGTGGCGAATGCTTCCTCGCGATTACCACTGTTGATAGCATCAGTAAGTGTAGAACTATCAAGTGACAGATGGCCAAGTGAATCGGCGTCTATTCCAATGGCTGCAAGTCTTCCTGCCATGTTGCGGCCAATAGAAGAAATCTCATTGAAAAGTGCGCGATTCTGATGTCCGCTAGTATATCTAAGTCCTACATCTATCATGCCATTGTAGCTAAATAGAAGCTGGTTAACACCTGTTGAAAGAGCCTCTGTGTCATTCATAAGTCCTATATTGACAGGTCCATTGCTAGGCTTTTTCATGGTCAACTCATAGGTCTTGTTGACTGTGAATGTATTGGAAACCGACTGATGAGATACTCCATTTAATTTAAAGTCAGAATTAGATGGCTTCTGAAGTATGTTGTCGATTCCAAGTGTGTTGAGCTCGCGCCATGAGATGTTAGAGGAAATATCAAACAATAAATCCTTGTCATCGTTAAGTCCGGTGGCCTTAGATGAAATCTCGATAGCGTTAGCATTCTGGCTATTAGTAATCAGGCTGGCCTTAAGGCCTACGTCTGATGTATTTACCAATCTGATAATCTTATCCTGGACTGATAAATTAGTCTCGCCACGATTGACATTGAACTGGAACTCGTAAGAATGATTGCGAATATCCAAATCAAATGAATACTGTCCCTCTTCGAAGCTGTGACCATCAGGCGGTAGATAATTACCACGGTTAATCTGTGGCTGAGCTAGCTTATTAACCTGAATTTCAAAATCCTCTGCATCATCAGAAGAATCTCCAACATAAACTACATCAACAGACTCTGGCTGAGAAGAATTAGCAATTCTCTTATCCAAAACAGAAGAGATATCCTCGCCATTGGCAGTCAAATTAGAGATTGACAATGCAATGGAATTAGCATGCTCCTTGATATCAATCGCAAACTGGCCTATATCCTCGGAATCCTTAATCTTGTACAGAGGGGATTCTTTGTTGGCTTTCACTATTTTGTTGTAGGTATCGCGTAATTCACTCTTCTTATGGGATTCGTACCTTGAACCTATGTTGTCGCCATAGGTGGTCATAAAGTAATTATACGCAGTATCTATGCGTGACATAAGACGCCCCTCCTTTCTTCCATGAATTTTAAAACGTTCGACAATCCTTTGTCTAATCCGGGACATAGATAGCTTAAGTTATACTTATAGTTATAATAATAATACCACATGTCAAGGTGTTTGAAAACCCACTAGATTTAGAGATATTATCTGATAATTGCACAATAAGTTGCGACAAAGACCTTTAAAGCGTAAAAAAGCCAGCCCATAAAGGACTGGCAAAAACCTATTTTAAATCTTGATATATACCATAAAGCTGGTCACAGTATGCAACGCTATTGTCAAAAGCCTTGGCCTGTCTGATAGCGCCCTCAGATTTTGATGAATAAATTGATGCATCCCTAAGAATCTCTGAAATGGAATCTCCATAGGATTTAATATCATTACATATATAACCGCAGGAATCATTTACTATATCGGTAAGTCCTCCCACACCTGAGCAGACAACTGGCTTGCCTAGAGTCATTGCTTCTAAGGCTACAAGTCCGAATCCCTCGAAGATAGATGGCATAAGAAGTACTTTTGTTTTATTCATGTATTTGTAAACATTTTCCTGGTAGCCATCAAAAATGATTTGGTCTGAAAGACCATGGGAAGAAACATACTCCTTGCATTCATCAAGAAGCTCTCCGTTACCAACCATCCTAAATATGAGAGAATCCTTGTCTGGTAGGCTCTCGAATATTTTGATTGCACCAAGTGGATTCTTAGCTTGATTAAAACGGCCTACATATAATAAGTCGGAATGTATATCACTGTCAGGTTCTTCTGATGCAGCCTTTAATACTGCCTCAGTGGAAAATGGATTACCCATTGTAGTAATAGGACATTTTAACTTGCTGGCATAGCAGTATTCCTCAGCTATAGAGTCTGATACTGTAATAATATGTGCGTACCATTTATTAGCTAAATAATATGAAAATGACTTAGGATGAAGTGGGTTTTTAAGCCAAAGTGGGTTGCAGTGTAAATGTGAAATAACAGGGATCTTACCCTTTAGGGCGATGCCACAGAGCACACTGGCTGTAAAATCGTGTGCGTGAACAACATCTGGGTACAACTCTTCTACGGCCTTTTTAATTTCATAAACAGAAAGCTTATCAATGCCACGATAACAATTGATAAGCCCTATAGATCTAAGCTTGTCCTCGATGGGACCGTGGGGAGCCATATACACAAACTCCTCACGTCCTGAGAGACCCTTTATAATCTGGCACACTACATTTTCGGCACCAGAGTAAATATTTGATTTGATAACATGTAAAATCATGTCTATTCCTCTTCAGATTCTGAATGACGGGTGGTAGAGCTTCCGTATTCATATGTACTAAGAAAATCTTTTAATTCGCTGAATGACTTAGGGAATTCAATTCCATATTTCTCAGCGATATCTCCGTTGTAAAGCTTTACATCATCATCAGAATCCCCGTTGGAAATCTTGATGGTTGAAATATCATCTCCGTTAAATACTCTAACGGCCTTTTTACCTGCCTGATATCCAAGTGAATATGGATCAGTGAAAAGTGTAACCAATGCATTGTCAGCAATTGTGGTATCGCCTGCTACAACAACTACCTGAGATTCGGTAGTGATGGAACCGATAACGTCCATCTGGTCGGTGAGAATGCTGCCGAAAGGAATGTAGATGACAGAACACTCATCGCAAGCCTCCTGAATACGGCTCTCAAGTGTAGGCTCCTCCTCAGATTCGCTTTCTTCAGATTCTTCTGGCTCCTCTTCCTCAGCAATCTCTGCCTCGTCGGCTAAAGTACGTCCTGATGTGGTCTTACCACCTGTCCAGAATGTTGACTGTTCAGCAACTCTAGTAGAGGATGGTGAATTAAGTCCTAAAATAGAGCCATCTCCAAGTGTTACCACTGTATCGTCGATACCAGTTTTGGCAGAATAAGCAGTGTATTTGCTAGGTGTAAGTGCAGTGGAATTCTGATCCTCAGCGCCTCCGATTGCACTGTCGCTGGCAGGAATTAAATATTCCTTCCATGGGATGCCGGCCTGATCTAAGTATGATTCAAAAATCTCATTCTGATAGATGGCATCTGTGTCTTCCGGTGAGAATAAAATACCAACTGTCTGTAAATCCTTAGTGGATTCAATCATAAGTGAAACTTGATCTACGATAGAAGGCTTACTGCTGACACCAGTAACATTGCGTCCTGTGGTCTTATCCCATGACTTGCCATCGAGACTTGTGATTCTAAGGGTTCCCTTGAAATCAACAATGCCTGTAGCAACAATCGGAATAGCCTCAGTAGCTGTAGTGGCTGAAGTGAGTGTAGCCTTGCCGGCTGTGAAAATCATATCAGGATTAGTTGCTAAAGCCTTTTTAACAACATCATCGCTGGCCATATCCTCTGAAGTGGTGTAAACAGTTACATTGATATGGTCTGCACCAAGGTAATCACCTACACAATCTTCGAAACCTTTTAAAAGATTTCTGTTGTAGTCATTGTCTTCTGAAAGACATGCTGCTATATTATATACGAAGTCTTCGGATGTAGACTCTTCGTTATTATCATTTTCAGGTTCTTTATTAGAGTTGTTTTGGCAGGCGATAAGTCCTACGGCTAGTAGTCCTACCAAAAGAACACTTATTATTCTTTTTTTCATAATAATCCTTTTATTTTCCTTCTTTATTAGAAATCAATTTTATTAATAAACCATTAATAAGTCAAATAAGGAGTATAAATGACTAGGCTTTTAAAGATAATTATAAACTCAGCCGTAGGGTTATTGTACCCAAAACAATGTATGTCCTGCGGTAAAGTTTTATTGAAAATAGAAAAAGAATTGGGCTTTTGCCGTGGTTGTCTAAAGGGAGTGAAACAGGTTGACGATAATTCCTGCTTAAAATGCGGAAAACCCATAGAGGACGGGGTTGAAGAATTATGTGAACAATGTGTAGGTCAGAATCATTATTTTACGCAGAATAAGGGAGTATTTGTGTATGAAGGCCCAATTAAGAAGAGTATGTATCTATTCAAATATGGCAATAAAAGGTGCAGCGGAAAGCTTTTTGCAAAGTATGCAGCAAAGAAATATGGCAAATGGATAAAAAATAATGAAATAGAAGCAATTGTTCCTGTGCCAATGTACAAACAGAAGATGAAAAGGCGTGGATATAATCAGGCGGAAGTGTTTGCGACAGAGCTAGGTAAGCTATTAGGAATTCCGATTTCAAGGGATATTATTAGACGTGAAAGAGATACTGTGGCGATGAAGCAGCTGAGGGGCGCAAAAAGAAAGAAAAATCTGTTAAATGCTTTCAAAGTGCCGGAAAATATTGTACAATTTAGAAAAGTGTTAGTAGTTGATGATATTTATACAACTGGCACAACAATTGACGAAGTATCAAAAGCATTAAAAGGTGGGGGCATAACTGAAATATACAGTCTTTGCATTTGCATTGGAAGAATGTGATTGATTAACAGGAGGTATCACCTATGGAAGTTCGTAACTGTAGAAACTGCGGAAGACTTTTTAATTACCTTGGAGGACCAAATATCTGCCCAGCATGTAGGGAAGAGGTGGAGAAGAAGTTTCAGGAGGTAAAAGAATACATTCGTGAGAATCCTCGCTCAAATATTCCGGAAATTGCTGAGGCTAATGATGTTACCACATCTCAGATTAAGCAGTGGATTCGTGAGGAGAGATTGCAGTTTGCAGATGATTCTCCTGTAGGTATCGAATGCGAGATTTGTGGAACTACAATCAAAACTGGTAAATATTGCGAGAGCTGCAAGAATAACACAGCAGCTGCCTTAGCAAAATCTATCGAAAAACCAAAGATGCCAGAGGCTCCAAGAGAGAAGCCAAAGCGCGAAAACAGAATGAGATTCTTAGAAAAATAAAGATAATTACAAATACCTGTCAGCACTTGCCGACAGGTATTTTATTTTGTCTTGATTTTATGCTATACTCAGTCTGATTAACTATGTTTCTATTTGCAACAGGTATAGACAAAAGGGAATAATAATTATGATAAATGAAGAAAGAGTTAGGCATATGACCGCTATGGCTATTTTCGAGAAGGAAATGGGGCCAGAGTATCAGCCGATGCTTAAGTACACAAAGAAGGAGTACATAGCCCTTCACGGTTGGGGCGGATTCCTAGCTGGCACTTTGATTTACGGTATTGTATTTGCTCTTATCGTTATCTATTTGATAAGCGATGCTATTGAGAATCTTAACACTATGTATATGCTGATAATTGCTTTGGCAGGATTATTAGGATATGCAGCTTATATTATTTTACATGTTCACAATGTTCGTAGGAGAGCAGAGAGACACTACAGACGTGGACGACGATTGATTAAGGAACTGGGAGCCAAATACAACAAGCTCAACTATATGTATGAGGATGAGGCTCAGCAGACCAAACCGTTACTTGCAAGAGATTACGAAGAATAGATTAAAGGAAGAATATATGAACGCTTTTATTAGAATACGTGATGATATTAGAAGATTTGTACTTTCTCGAGAGATGCTTTTTGTAAAGATATGGAATGCCCTTGTGGCGTTTGTTGGTCTTATATGTATTAGCAACAATTTCGGGCACTATAAACCTATTAGTCAATTATGGGTTTCAATTATAATTTCAATTGTATGTGCTTTCTTTCCAATTCAGGGCGTAGCCTTTGTGCTTTCGGCCGTACTTTTCGTGGATTTGGTATCTCTTGATTTAGGAATTGCACTTGTTGCACTAGGCTTGATTGTGATTGGATATCTCGTTTGTGCATATTTTAGAAGCAAGAATACCTACAATATGGTAGTAGTTCCTATTTGCTATTCATTTGGCGCGCCATACGTTATGTCACTTGGTGCAGGACTTATGTCAAATATCACAGAGATTACATCTATCATTTGCGGCTCAGTAGTGGCATTTTATTTGCATGTAATCAAATCAAATGTAACAGCGATTATAGATGAGACTGTTGAGGTTGATTCTATTTCACTTATAAAAGAGCAGATGATCCAAAATAAAATGTTTTGGTTCTTCTTAGCAGCTATGGCAGCCATGTTTTTGGTTGTCTATTTCTTGCGTCAGTCTAGTATCAATATGTCATGGATTATTGCAAACGTTACTGGCGTAGCTGTTGAGTTTGTCATCATGCTTGCAGGTTATCTTCTCACCAGCCAAAAGGGAGAGATTCCAGGATTGATTTTAGGCAACATTTTAGTATTGATAGTTGGAGTGATTTTAAATTACTTCGTACTTGATTTGGATTATTCTAGAATTGAAAAGGTTCAGTTCGAGGATGATGACTACTATTACTATGTAACAGCAGTTCCTAAGATCAGAATCGTTGAGGAAGATAAAGAAATCAAAAAAATATAACAATGGCCCGAAAGGGTAGTGAGGAAGTGAATAAGTGGTCGAATTTGTCAATGCTGTTGATGCCTTCATCGATGATTATTTCAATGTAAAGCTTCCAGATGTTAACATCACAGACATAATTGAGATTGTTATAATTTCATATTTCATGTACCACCTGCTAGTTTGGATTAAAAATAGTAGAGTGTGGATGCTGATAAGGGGTGTTATTTTCATCCTTATCTTTTTTGTGTTCGCCGCTATTTTTGAAATGAATACCATCCTGTGGTTGGGTGAAAAGCTGGTCTCTGTAGCTGTCACTGTGTTGATAGTTGTGTTCCAGCCGGAGCTTAGACGAGCCCTAGAACAAATAGGTCGCAGGAAGATTAAGTCCATATTCACGTGGAACTTACTGAAGACGGGTGCCAAGAAGTTTGATGACACCACTATCGTCAGCATGGTTACTGCCTGCTATGAGATGGGTGCGGTTAAAACAGGAGCACTTATTGTAGTAGAAAATGACATGCAGCTGACTGAGTTTGAGCGCACTGGTATTAGCATTGATGCGCTTGTTACCAGACAGCTTCTGATTAACATATTTGAAAAGAACACACCTCTTCATGATGGTGCTGTAATTGTCAGAGGAGATAGAGTGGTATCTGCTACCTGCTATTTACCGCTTTCCGACAACATGGGACTATCTAAGGATTTGGGAACAAGACATAGAGCCGCCGTTGGTATCAGCGAGGTTTCTGATTCTCTTACAATTGTTGTTTCTGAGGAGACTGGTACAGTTTCCTATGCTCGTGAGGGACGCATCGTCCGAGATGTTAAGGAAGATGAGCTTATTGCTGAGTTAAAGCGCATCCAGAATCCAGATGAAGAAGAGAATGTTATCGAGCCAGAAAAGAGGGAGGGATAGTTATGAAGCAGAAAATATTAAAAGCCCTCACCAAGGACGTAGGACTGAAGATTTTAGCTTTTGTCTTCGCCTTCTTACTATGGCTGGTTGTTGTAAATATTGATGATCCTACACAGACTAGGACATTTACTTCGGTTGTTACAGTTACTAATGCGGATGTATTGAAAAACGCTGGTAAGCTATACGAGATAAAAGATGGTGTCAACACAGTTAGCTTTAGAGTTACTGCTAAGCGTTCCATTATTGAGAAGCTTTCGCCATCAGATTTTAATGCTGTTGCAGACATGAAGGACTTAGAGAACGAGGAGAGAATTCCTGTTACTATCTCCGCAAAGTCATACGCAAACAGCGTATCCATTTCGAGCAAGCAGAACTACCTATATGTAGAGCTTGAGGATGAGATAACAGAGAGATTTGTAATTAACGCAGAGACAACAGGCAAGTCAGATACAGACCTAGAGGTAGAGACTGTCACATGCAGTCCAACAGTTCTTACTGTTACAGGTCCAGAGGAAATCGTCAACAGTATTGAAAAGGTAGTTGCTACTGCAAATATTACTGGAGTTACAGGGGACTTTACAGAGAGCGTAATACCTAAGTTCTATGACAAGGATGGAGAATTGGTAGATGCTAAGGAACTGACTCTATCAGTTTCAACTGTAGGTGTCAGTGTTCACTTCGTAAATACGAAGACAGTAGATATTGTTGTCAAGACAAGCGGTACACTGTCAGCTGATTTGAAGCTTGGTTCTATTAAGACTGATCCGTCATCGGTGATGGTCATTGGAGAGGCTAGCGCCCTTAACAACGTTGCCAACATAACTATTCCAGACAGTGTTATTAATCTATCAAATATTACTGGATCATTTATGACCACAGTTGATATTAGCTCATATCTACCAGAGGGTGTAGAGCTTACAGAGGGCACATCATCAAAGGTTACCATTTATGTATTGATGGAAGAAGAGGTTGCCAGCACAGCTCATGTGGCCACTGACAATATTGAGCTTAGAAATGTACCGGAGGGTCTTAGCGCCACATTGACCACAGAAAAGATTACAGTCAATGTTTACGGTACACAATCAGCTATTGACGCTTTGAATGCTTCAGATATCAAGGGCTATATTGATTGCTCAGGATTGTCTGCAGGAGACGGTCAAAACGTTGTCCTACAGTTTGAAAATCCAGATGGAATCACAGTCCAGAATACCTCTGTCACAGTAAACGTGGTTGAGGAGAAAAAAGAAGATTCAGACGAGTCGGCTGAAAATTAAATAAAAGAGGATTATTAGAAAATGGGAAGATTATTTGGAACAGACGGAGTCAGAGGTGTAGCTGGCTCGGAACTTACAATAGACCTTGCTAGACAGCTTGGACAGGCTGGCGCATACGTACTCACAAAAGAGGCTAGCCATCAGCCAACAATCATCGTTGGTTGCGACACACGTATTTCAGGTACAATGCTTGCGTCTGCTCTTATGAGTGGTATCTGCTCAGTTGGAGCTAATGCAGTTTATGTTGGAGTATTACCAACACCAGCTATTGCTTATTTAACTAGAAAGCACAAGGTTGACGCCGGCGTCGTTATTTCTGCCAGCCACAACCCAATGGAGTTCAACGGAATCAAGTTTTTTAACGGCGATGGATTCAAGCTTTCTGATGAGCTTGAGGATGAGATTCAAGAGCTTATCGAAAGCGATATGAAGGGGGTAAATCTCCCAACAGGCGCTGAGATTGGAAAGATTGATTTCAGATTTGACCTTGGTAGAGAGTACGTAGACTTCCTCAAGAACACAGTTCCTATGGATTTATCAGGAATGAAGATTGTTATCGACTGTGCTGAGGGTGCTTCATACAGAACTTCAGTTGCTTGTCTTTCTGAGATGGGTGCTGAGCTTATTACAATTCACAACAATCCAGACGGAACAAACATCAACAGCAACTGCGGTAGTACACATATGGACGAGCTTAAGGCTCGCGTTGTTGCTGAAAATGCAAAGCTAGGTCTTGCTTTTGACGGTGATGCAGATAGAATGCTTGCAGTTGATGAGAAGGGACGCCTTGTTGACGGCGACCAGATTATGGCAATCTGCGCTAAGCACATGAAGGACAAGGGAATCCTTAAGAAGAATACATGTGTAGTTACAGTAATGACCAATCTTGGCTTTACTCTCATGGCTAAGGAGCAGGGAATCAATGTTGAGTCAACAAAGGTTGGTGATAGATACGTTCTCGAGAACATGCTTGCAAATGGTTACAATATCGGCGGCGAGCAGAGTGGTCACGTTATTTTCTTAGATGATAATACAACAGGTGATGGCCTTTTATCAGCTCTTCACCTTCTTAGAGTATTAGTTGAGACAGGAAAGTCTCTTTCAGAGCTTGCTTCTATTATGGAGGTACTTCCACAGGCACTTGTTAATGCTAAGGTACCTAACCACAAGAAGGAAAGCTACATGGAGTATCCTGAGATTGCTGAGGCAATCAAGAATCTTGAGGCTAAGTTCGCAGGCGAGGGCCGCGTACTCATCCGTCCTTCAGGCACAGAGCCACTAGTTCGAGTTATGATTGAGGGCAAGAATCAGGAAGAAATAGAGGGTGATGCTAAGGCATTAGCAGACCTTATCACTAACACAATGCTCTAATAATTTTCAGAGCAAATCTTTACGAAAATGTAATAGATTTGGAGATACATTATGGTTACAAAAAAAGTTCAGATAGTAAACGCCACAGGCCTTCACCTTCGCCCTGCAGGACTTTTGTGCGAGATTGCTATGAAATATACAAGCAAAATTACTTTCAAAACAGATAATAATTACGAGGCAAATGCCAAGTCAGTTTTAAGTGTACTTGGTGCATGCGTAAAAAGTGGCGAAGAAATTGAAATCATCTGTGATGGCATAGATGAAGAGGAGGCCCTTGAAGATATGGTTAATTCTATATCTGCAGGTCTCGGCGAATAATAGCGCCCTAAATCAGCTAAAAATCGTGTAATGAAACATTGCATGATTTTTAAATAGACAAAGAATAGCTTTTTATATATCTGACGATAGCCTTGTAGCTATCAAGCTCTAAGTGTTGCGTAGGTTCTTAGCACAAGCATTCGCTTGTGTACATACTAAAAGTCTTCCTTGCAGTCGACTTTTGGTATGATTTTCACATGCAGTGAACCGGAGCAATATCTTAGGCTTGAGAGCGTAACAAGGCGAGAAAAAAGATAAAATAAAAAGTGAGATGTTAGCTAGGAGGAAGAACAATGTTGAATTACAAGCGTTACAAGGCAAACCCAGTGTTAAAGTTTCCAGAGCGTACTTGGCCTGACAAGCAGATTACCAAAGCTCCAATTTGGTGTTCAGTAGACCTACGTGATGGTAACCAGGCTCTCGTTGAACCAATGTCGGTTGACGAGAAAATGGAACTATTTGACCTCCTACTAAAGCTAGGTTTCAAGGAAATCGAAATCGGATTTCCAGCAGCAAGCCAGATTGAATTCGACTTTTTAAGACAGTTAGTTAAGGAAAATAAGATTCCTTCAGATGTTAAGGTACAGGTTCTTTCACAGTGCCGTGAGGAGTTAATTGACCGTACATTTGAGGCTATTCAGGGAATTCCAAATGTTATTTTCCACATTTACAATTCCACATCAACTCTTCAGAGAGATGTAGTTTTCAATGCAGACAAGGAAGAGATTATTGAGATTGCAAAGAAGGGTACTCAGATGGTCAAGGACCGTTTGGACCGTTACGATGGCAATTTACAGCTTGAGTATTCTCCAGAATCATTTACAGGTACTGAGGTAGATTTCTCACTTGAGATTTGTACAGCAGTTCAGGATACTTGGGATCATGCAACAGATGCTCCAATTATTTTCAACTTACCAGCAACTGTTGAGATGAATACTCCTAACGTATATGCGGATCAAATCGAGTGGATGAGTACACACTTCAAGGATAGAGAGAATATTATTCTTTCAATTCATCCACATAATGATAGAGGTACAGGCGTAGCTATTACAGAGCTTGGACTTCTTGCTGGCGCTGACAGAGTAGAGGGAACTCTTCTTGGAAATGGTGAGCGTACAGGTAATGTAGATATTCTTACAATTGCTTATAATATGTTCTCTCAGGGTGTTAACCCAGAGCTTAATCTTGATGATATCAAGGAAATTGTTGAAGTTTGCGAGAGAGTTACGAAGATGCCTACAGATGCAAGACATCCATATGCAGGTGAGCTTGTGTTTACAGCATTCTCTGGTTCTCATCAGGATGCAATCAACAAGGGTGTCAAGGCAATGAGAGAACGCCAGAATATGTACTGGGAGGTTCCATATCTTCCAATTGACCCTGCAGATATCGGTCGTAAGTACGAGCCAGTTGTTCGTATCAACAGCCAGTCAGGTAAGGGTGGCGTAGCATTTGTTATGGATACAGTTTATGGCTACAAGCTTCCAAAGAAGATGCAGCGTGAGTTTGCTGATGTTGTTCAGTATATTTCTGAGAAGCAGGGCGGTGAGGTTACACCACAGCGCATTATGGAGGCTTTCAAGTCACAGTACTTAGAGAACAAAGAGCCACTTACACTTGAGTATGTTGTCATCAAAGATGACAAGGATACAGACGATACAGTTGCAGTACTTGACTTTAGCTACAATGGAGAAAAGTTCCATTCAGAGGCTGAAGGAAACGGACCTATCGATGCTGTTAAGCTTGCAATCAAGCAGTGTGTACCAGAGCTTGAGTTTACACTTATTGACTACACAGAGCATACACTTGCACAGGCTCAGGGTTCAGGTGCTAAGGCTGCTGCTTATATTGAGATGCGTGATGAGCGCCACGGCAACACAACATTCGGAGTTGGCGTAAGCTCAAATATCACACGCGCATCTATCCGCGGTATGTTTAGTGCATACAACAGACTCATCAAAAAGTCTAAGGACTATGTATAAAATAGGCAGCCAAAAATTTAGGCTGTGAGTCAATCCAGCTTATATAATCATCCAATGACACGCTTTCGCTCTTATTCGCTCGTCACGTTACTAAGATGCTGCTATGCACCATCAAGTAACGACGGCTCATCAAGGTCATTTGGATTGATTATATAACCTGAATTTCCAGCATAGGTTTTCTATTTGGCTGACAAATAAATAAACCGGGGGGCACATTTTGAACCACGGTAAAGAGGTAAATATGAGAAAGATTTTAGTTACGGGTTGCAATGGACAGCTTGGTCGTGCAATTCAGAATGAGTATGGCGATGAGGTAGAGTTTATTCTTACTGATGTTGTTGAGGGAGAAAAAATTTCGCCACTTAATATTATGGATTTGGACGAGGTGCTTAGCTTCGTTGAGTCCAAAAAGCCAGAGGTTATCATCAACTGCGCAGCAGCTACTAACGTAGATGGTTGCGAGAAGGACTGGGACTTTGCTTACAAGCTTAATGCTCTTGGTCCTAGAAATTTGGCTATAGCAGCTACTAAGGTAGGGGCAAAGCTTGTGCATGTCAGCACAGATTATGTTTTCCCAGGCAATGCCACAAAGCCTATTACAGAGTTTGATGAGCCAGGCCCAATCAGTGCCTATGGTAAGACCAAGTACGAGGGCGAGAAATTTGTTCAGCAGTTTGCTGACAAGTGGTTTATCGTTCGTACTGCATGGCTCTATGGCGATGGTAAAAATTTCGTTAAGACAATGCTTAGCCTAGCAGAGACTCATGATGAGCTCTCAGTTGTATGTGACCAGCTTGGCTCACCTACTTCAGCAGTAGAGCTTGCTCGTATGATTCATCACCTTGAGCCTACAGAGAACTATGGTATTTTCCATGGTACTTGCGAGGGTGATACTAACTGGGCAGATTTCACAGCAGAGATTTTCAGACTTAAGGGAATAGGCGTCAAAGTCAACCGTGTAACTAGCGAAGAGTACAAGAAAATGAATCCAGCTAGCGCAGACAGACCTCACTACAGTATTCTTGACAACTATATGCTTCGCCTTACATCAGGCTACAAGATGGCAGATTGGAAGGATGCTTTAAAAGAGTATCTCTGCAACTAACCAACCATTAAACCGTTAATAGACGATGGAGCCTGCTCCTATCGTTTATAAAAATATGAGTGACATAATTTTTTATGTACTCAAAGCAAGGCAATCTACAAAAAGTAAATTGATTGTATGCTTCTCATATTTCATCATAAGGGTACTTGAGAGGCCGTCGGCACTTATCGAGACAAAGTCGAGATTAGTACCGCTACGAGGCTCTAGTAGCGAGAGCGTGCCCGATGATGACATGTGAGAAGTATACAATTTAAAAAACTCGGGAGATTGCCGTATAAGAAGGAGATTAAAATGAGAACATATTTAGTAACAGGTGGAGCTGGTTTCATCGGCTCAAATTACATTCATTACATGTTTAAGAAATATGATAATGAAATCAGAATTATCAACGTAGATAAGCTTACCTACGCTGGTAACCTTGAGAACCTCAAGGACGTAGAGAACAGAGACAACTATACATTTGTAAAGGCTGACATCTGTGACAAGGAAGCTATCCGCAAGGTATTTGCAGAGAACGACATCGATAGAGTTGTTCATTTTGCAGCTGAGTCACACGTTGACCGTTCAATCAAGAACCCAGAGGTTTTTGTACAGACAAATGTACTTGGTACAGCAGTAATGCTTAACTGTGCAAAGGAAGCATGGGAGCTTCCTGACGGCACATTCAAGGAGGGCAAGAAGTTCCTTCACGTTTCTACAGACGAAGTATATGGATCACTTCCAGATGATGACAATGCATTCTTCTATGAGACATCACCTTATGATCCACATTCACCATATTCAGCATCAAAGGCTTCATCAGATATGATTGTAAAGGCTTATATGGATACATATAAGTTCCCAGCAAATATTACAAACTGCTCAAACAATTATGGCCCTTACCAGTTCCCTGAGAAGCTTATTCCACTTATCATCAACAATGCACTTCAGGGCAAGGACCTTCCAGTGTATGGCGATGGTAAGAACGTTCGTGACTGGTTATACGTAGAGGACCATGCTAAGGGAATCGATATGGTTCAGGAGCAGGGTAAGCTTTTCGAGACATACAATATCGGTGGACACAATGAGAAGCAGAATATCCAGATTATCCACATCATTCTTGATACACTTCAGGAGATGCTTCCAGAGGGAGACCCTCGTAAGGAGCTTGTTTCTGAAAAGCTTATCAAGTATGTAACAGATAGAAAGGGTCACGATAGAAGATACGCTATCGCACCTGACAAGATTAAGGCAGATATCGGCTGGTATCCAGAGACATGTTTCGAAGAGGGTATCAAGAAGACAATCGCATGGTTCTTCGAAAACGAAGAGTGGATGAAGAACGTAACATCTGGCGATTACCAGAAGTACTACACAGATATGTACTCTAATAAATAATAATTAATTTAGGCTGAGTGCAAATTGTTACGCTTACAAGCCTTAGATTCTCTTCCAGAGAACAAAGAGCTTGTTAGCTACAATTTGACCGAAAGCAATCTCCATGAACGCTCAAGGGAATCCTGTTAGATGAGCAGAGTGTTACATGGGATTGTGTACGTAACAGCCGGGAGAATACTTAATGAAAAAATACGATTATTTAGTTGTGGGTGCAGGCTTGTTTGGAGCTACATTTGCTTATGAGGCTATGAAGCGTGGCAAGTCAGTTCTTGTGATTGATAAGAGAAATCACATTGCAGGCAACATTTACACAAAAGAAGAAGATGGAATTAATGTACACGTTTACGGTGCCCACATTTTCCACACTAGCGACAAAAAGATTTGGGAGTATATGAACCAGTTTGCTGAGTTCAATAACTACATCAATTCTCCAGTGGCTATTTACAAGGATGAGCTTTACAATCTTCCTTTTAACATGAATACATTTTCAAAGATGTGGGGAATCAAAACACCTGCTGAGGCTAAGGCTAAAATCGCAGAGCAAATTAAGGAACTCGGCATTACAGAGCCAAAGAATCTTGAGGAGCAGGCACTTTCATTAGTTGGTACAGATGTATATGAAAAGCTTATAAAGGGCTACACCCAGAAGCAATGGGGCCGCCCATGTACAGAGCTTCCATCATTCATCATCAAGAGATTGCCGCTTAGATTTACATACGACAACAACTATTTCAATGATAGATTCCAGGGCATCCCAATGGGTGGATACACTCAGATTGTTGAAAAGATGCTTAAGGGCGCTGATATTGTTTTAGAGCAGGATTATTTCAAACTTGCAAAAGAAGGAAAGTTAAATGATGGCACAGAGGTAAGCTGGGATAAGCTACTTTTCACAGGCCAGATTGATGAGTACTATGATAGCTGTTTCGGTCCACTTGAGTACCGTTCAGTTCGCTTTGAGACAGAGAAGCTCGATTGTGATAATTATCAGGGCAATGCAGTTGTAAATTATACCGAGGCAGATGTGCCATACACTCGTATAATCGAGCACAAGCACTTTGAATTTGGTACACAGCCTACAACCATCATCTCAAGAGAGTATTCTTCTGAGTGGAAGCCTGGCGTAGAGCCATACTATCCTGTCAACAATGACAAAAACAACGCAGTATATCAGAAGTACGCAGACAAGGCTGCATCTGACAAGGACGTAATCTTTGGAGGACGTCTGGGTCAGTACAAGTACTACGACATGGACAAGGTGGTAGCCGCAGCCCTTGAGTGTGTGGCTCAAGAGTTTTAGCTAGCGCATCTTTTGTGGTAAAAATTTTGTGGCTGAAACAGCCGCGGAGAATATGGTATTAAGTAGTTTGATATAGAGTAAGCAAATGTAGTAGACAAGCTATTATTTTTCTGAAAGTGACATGTAGTCACTGGAAGAAAATATAATGCTTGTATGCGTAACATTTGCGAAGGTATGGAGGAAAAAATGAAGGGTATTATTTTAGCAGGTGGATCAGGCACAAGATTGTATCCACTTACAAAAGCTATTAGTAAGCAGATTATGCCAATATATGACAAGCCAATGATTTACTATCCACTTTCAACTCTTATGCTTGCAGGCATCAGAGAAGTGCTTATCATTTCAACACCAAGAGATCTTCCTGTATTCGAGGAACTTTTAGGTGATGGCAAGCAGCTTGGTATGGATATTCAGTATGCAGTTCAGGAAGCTCCAAACGGACTTGCTGAGGCATTTATTATTGGTGCAGATTTCATCGGAAGCGATGCAGTAGCACTTGTACTTGGCGACAATATTTTCTATGGTCAGTCATTCTCAAAGGTGCTTCTTTCAGCAGCAACTAGAACAGAGTCTGAGCCAGGCGCTACAATCTTTGGTTACTACGTACGTGACCCAAGAGAGTACGGCGTTGTAGAGTTTGATGAAAATGGTGTGGCAATTTCTATCGAGGAAAAGCCAGCTGAGCCAAAGAGCAATTACGCAGTTCCAGGTCTTTACTTCTACGACAACTCAGTAGTAGAAATCGCTAAGACAATCAAGCCATCAGCTCGTGGCGAGCTTGAGATTACAGCAGTTAATAACGAGTATTTGAACCGTGGTAACTTACATGTAGAGACACTTGGTCGTGGATTTGCATGGCTAGATACAGGTAACCATGACATGCTTCTTCAGGCAGCTGAGTTTGTTAGCACATTCCAGAAGCGCCAGGGGATGTACATTTCTTGCATCGAAGAAATCGCATACAAGCGTGGCTTCATCAATAAGGACCAGCTCCTTAAGCTTGCTGAGCCACTTATGAAAACAGCCTACGGCCAGTATCTTGTAGACGTAGCAAACGGACTATAAAAACGTGGTGGAAATACATTGAATTTTTCACTTGGAAATTAAAAAATCTAAAGTGCAAAACACGAAATCAGATATCACTGTTGAATCAACTGACCTTGATGAGCCATCCCTACTTAGATGGCACGAAGTGGCATCTTATGTAACGTGACCAACAAACAAGGAGCGAGAGCGAGTCGCCAAGGGTACCATATCAAGTTACAGCAATTGAGGATAGTAAATGAAAGTACTATTAATAGATGGCCACAGCATTCTTAATCGAGCCTTTTACGGTTTACCTGATCTTACGAATTCCGCAGGAGTCCATACCGGTGCAGTCTACGGATTCATAACCATAATGCAGCGTTTTATCGCCGAGGAACAGCCGGACATCCTCACCGTAGCTTTTGATCTCCATGCTCCCACCTTCAGGCACAAGATGTTTGAAGCATACAATGGCACCCGTCATGCTATGCCGGAGGAACTCAAGTCCCAGGTGCCCATGATACAGGAATTGCTTAGGGCCATGGGTATTACGGTTGTTACCAAGGAAGGCATCGAAGCTGATGATATCCTGGGAACCCTGGCTAAAAAATGCCAGAGTCTGGGTTATGAGGTGACAGTCCTTTCGGGAGACAGGGATCTTTTACAGCTTGCAGATGAGCATATCAAGATCGCTATTCCCAAGACCAGCAAGGGACAGACTACCGTAGAAAACTATTATGCTGCCGATGTTCTTGAGAAAAAGGGTGTTAGTCCCCTTGAATTCATTGATGTCAAGGCACTTATGGGAGATACTTCGGATAATATCCCCGGTGTGTCCGGGATCGGAGAAAAGACTGCTACAGCCATTATCCAGCAGTACCATTCTATCGAAAATGCCTTTGAGCATGTAGATGAGTTAAAGCCTCCGAGAGCTTCAGTAAATCTCAAGGCGGAATATGAGACAGCGGTTATGTCCAAGACC
>JAEEGK010001989.1_pt1 | contig 51261 bp, 34 predicted proteins | sample 8958771 | NCBI WGS metagenome assembly JAEEGK01 (sample SAMN16246547, study PRJNA631951) | gut metagenome | biome: gut microbiome; feature: rumen; material: SC-attached | host: Bos | place: Iran: Karaj | collected 2018-10 | reverse complement strand
CAAAGGCAATTGCACAATCAGACCATCCACATTTGGGTCGGCATTGATTTCGGCGATTTTGGCAAGCAGTTCGGCCTCGGTAATATCGGCAGGGAACCGCACATCGGTGGATTCGAAGCCCACAGCGTGGCACGTCTTGATTTTGCTGTTCACGTAAGTGGTGCTGGCACCATCGTCGCCCACCTGAATCACAGCCAGATTGGGGCGTTTCTGCCCGTTTTTCACCATCTCCTCAACCTGCTGAAGAATTTCAGCCTGCATTTGCTGGTTTATTGCCTTTCCGTCAATTAGTTGCATATTTCTTGAGTTATAAGTTTTAAGTTTAGGTATAAGGTACAAGTTATAAGTTTAATATGCTAGGTGTTGAGTTCGTACAAATATTCCACTTCGTAATTCGTAATTCAAAATTCGTAATTTACTAATGCCTAACTCCTAATTCCTACATCCTAAATAATTTACATTCTTCCTCTCATATTTTTCATCTGGCTCATCATCTGCGCCATTCGCTTTGCGCCGTTGCCGCCGCTCACCATCTTCATCATCTTGCTGGTGTCCTCAAACTGCTTCATCAGGCGGTTAACTTCCTGAATCGAAGTGCCGCTGCCTGCAGCAATGCGCTTGCGTCGGCTACCGTTGATAATGGCGGGAGTTTCGCGCTCGGCAGGTGTCATCGAGCCGATTATGGCCTCAATGCCCTTGAATGCGTTGTCATCGATATCCATATCCTTCACGGCCTTGCCGATTCCTGGAATCATCGACGCAAGGTCTTTCAGGTTGCCCATCTTCTTCACCTGATTGATTTGCGACAGGAAGTCGTTGAAATTGAAGGTGTTTTTGGCAATTTTCTTCTGAATGGCGCGGGCCTCTTCGGCATCGAACTGCTCCTGTGCACGCTCGACCAACGACACAATGTCGCCCATACCCAAAATGCGGTCGGCCATACGGTCGGGGTGGAATACATCGAGAGCGTCCATTTTCTCGCCCATTCCTACAAACTTGATTGGCTTGTTCACCACCGAACGGATTGAAAGCGCCGCACCACCTCGGGTGTCGCCGTCGAGTTTGGTAAGAACAACACCGTCGAAATCGAGTCTGTCGTTGAACTCTTTGGCTGTATTCACCGCATCCTGTCCCGTCATCGAATCGACAACAAACAAGGTCTCGTGCGGCGTGACGGCCTTTTTAATGGCGGCAATCTCGTCCATCATCTGCTCATCAACAGCCAGACGACCAGCGGTATCGACAATCACAAGGTCGAAACCTTTCTGCTTCGCATATTTGAGTCCGTTGGTGGCAATCTGCACGGGATTTTGGTTGCCTTCCTCGGTATATACCTCAACGCCAATCTGTTGGCCAAGCACTTTCAATTGGTCGATAGCGGCAGGACGGTAAACGTCGCCCGCAATCAAAAGCGGCATCTTTCCGCGCTTGGTTTTCAGGCGGTTAGCGAGTTTTCCGCTGAAAGTCGTCTTACCCGAACCTTGCAGACCCGCAATCAGAATAACTGTCGGATTGCCCTTCAGATTAATGTCTTCGGCCGTCGAGCCCATCAGTTCAACCAACTCGTCGTGGACAATCTTAATCATCAACTGCCCAGGTTTGATTGACGTTAACACATTCTGTCCCAGCGCTTTCTGCTTGACGGTATCGGTGAATGTCTTTGCGGTTTTGTAGTTGACGTCGGCGTCGAGCAGGGCTTTGCGCACCTCTTTGAGCGTTTCGGCAACGTTTATTTCGGTGATTTTGCCCTCGCCTTTCAGAATCTTGAAAGAGCGTTCGAGTTTATCTGACAGATTTTCAAACATTTTCTTGAATTGTTACTGTTTTTTAACGAAAGGCAAAGGTAACATAAATTCGTTAACAGAAAGATTGAGCGGGGATTGAATGTGGTAGCAAAACATTCCTTCAAAAAAATGATTCCCTGATTTATTTCTCTAACCGATTTTGTCCGATTCAAACAGATTTTTTATTTCTAACCAAACTTATCCAAACAAACCCGAAATTTATCCACAAGCAGATAATGGTTTTTCGGGCCGCTGCGCGAAAAATTTTTAGAAAATTATTCAGAAACATCTGAAAGACGCTAATAATCATAACCGTATGCAAGCGTAGCGCGGCTTACGGTAAATGTCGCCACTCGGCTCTCGCCTGAAAGGCGATACTTTCAGTTTAGTTCCGCCTTTCAGGCGGTTGTGTGGTGCTATTTGGTTCCGTAGGTTTCGCTTCGCTCAACCCACGGTTATTATTGTTGCCGCCTTTCAGGCGATTTTTGCATTTCCGCCCTAGGACGCGGTTTCAAAAAAAAACGCGCCGTAGGTGCGTAAGATTGGTAGAATGTGGCATTAATTATAGAATGAGCGTGCCGTAGGTACGCCACATTAAAACGCGTTGCGTACCTACGGCACGCAGTTTTTCTTGTAGCACATTTCTACCAATCTGTTGTCCCTAACGGGACAAATCTCTATTGTTTGTTATAACGATATGATTTTGATTTTAAGAATTTTATGAAATTCTATTTCCAATTTTTCTTACAATTTCTGCCCGACAGGGCGCGGCAAAAAACACGTAGGGGCGAATGATTATTCGCCCCTACATATATGTTATAATAAATTACCTATCAATCGTTTATCATCACGCGTTTGGCGACGGTGCCAACCTTTACAATGTAAACGCCTGCGCCGTTGACCTGCAATTCTGCACGGACGCGGCACGCCACGTCCCTACCGACCAATGCGCCCATTGCGTTGTAAACGCGGATTTCGTCGGTGGCGTTTTCAACAATAATGGTGTTGCCGTGGGCGTAAACCTGCAAATTGGTTATGGCGGATTCTGAAATGGCTGTGCCAGGGTTACCCAATGTAGGAACAACCTCTTGCGCCACAATTACAGCACCACATACCGAACAATGCGAACCTTCAGTTAATCCCGTTTCAGTTGACGTTGCTGCCACGGCTGCGTCTGTAACTATTGTGTGTGCAACCTTTGGTGTTTTCGTCTGTGCAACCAACACTACTCCGCAAACTGAACAATGTTTGCCTTTAGTTAGACCTGTAGCAGTGCAAGTTGCCGCCACGGCTGCATCCACAACTTCTGTATGGCCATTGGCAGGAATAACTTCTTGTGCCACTATAGTTTCGCCACAAACAGAGCAATGCTTGCCTTCGGTTAAACCTGACTCTGTACACGTTGCTGCTACAGCGGCATCAGTGACTTCTGTATGACCATTAGCCGGAATAACTTCTTGTGCCACTATTGTTTCACCACAAACAGCGCAATGTTTTCCTTCGGTTAAGCCTGATTCTGTGCAAGTTGAAACAATAGCAGAGTCTACAACTTCCGTGTGTCCATAAGCCGGAATAATTTTTTGTTCCAAAACAACCGCACCGCAATTGCCGCAATGCTTGCCTTCAGTTAAACCCGTTTCTGTACAAGTAGGTGCAATAGAGGCATCTACTACTTCCGTATACTCTTCAAATGCTGCAGTATAAGTTTTGCTTTCTGTTGCATTAAAAGTTCTAACATTTTCAATACTATTGTCTTCCCATCTAACGTGGTAACCACTATACGGCGTTGCTGTTAGTGTAACTTTTGCATTGTTTAAATACCAAAATGAGCCATCGGCAGCTTTAACCGCATACCCCGTGCAACTTGTATAACCAAATCCAGCATTATTTACTACCAAATTTATCACCTTGCAGTCCATATAACCATATATTCTCCCACCTAATGAGTCAGATGTCGCTTCACAATATACGTTACGGCAAGCATAGAATGCATCCTGTCCGATGCTTGTTACAGAATTGGGAATGGTTGCTGATAACCAAGTACAACCATAAAACGCAGATTTGCCAATATTTGTTACCGAATATGGTATTGCTACAGATGTCAGGTAAATACAATTACGGAATGCATCGTTGCCAATGCTTGTGACAATAAAAGTATTTCCTGCTGTTACACTATCTGGTATAACTATTTGTCCGTAATACGAATCAGGTGCAACTTCAACCGAATCTTTATTCAATACCCTATAACGTATCCCTTTATTTTTAAAATACAATAATCCGACACTCTTAACAGAACTTCCTATGATTACCGATGTTAAATAAGAACAATTACAAAATGTACAATCACTGAAGCTTGTGACCGAATCAGGGATTTCCAAATTAGTAATTTCTGTTCCTTTTATGTATAGATGTTGTGCATAGTATAACGGATTGGCGTATTCGTTACCGAAACTTGTTTCGCACAAACTACCAATACTCGCAAATTCGGCTTTTGTCAGGCTGTTGCAGTTATAAAATGCATAGTCACCAATACTGACAACCGACTTAGGAATAGTTATCGATATCAGGCCTCTACAATTACAGAATGCAAGATTGCCAATGTTTGTAACGGAATTAGGAATTTCCAAATTAGTAATTTCTGTTCCATTTATGTATAGATGCTGCGCATAGTATAACGGATTGGATGCAAATCCAGCAAAGTTAATTCTGCACAAATTTTCAATGCTTGCAAATTCGGCTTTTGTCAAGTTGTCGCAACCATAGAATGCATTGTTACCGATGCTTGTTACAGATTCTGAAATATATACAGATACTATGCTATCGCAATTTTCGAATGCTTCTGCAGCAATATTGGTGACAGAATCACCAATAATGACTCTTTTAAGTGAAGTTAAACCCTTGAATTGAGTATCCACAGCAGAGGTGTTATATGTTAATGTTTGAATATTATTGCAACCAGCAAACGCATATTTATCAATATATTTAATGGTACTTGGTATTTCTAAATTGGTAATTTCCTCTCCACCTATATATAAGTGACGAGCATAAGATAATGGATTAGCCGATGAATTGCTAAATTTGATCCCACACAAACTTTCAACGCTAGCATATTCGGCTTCTGCCAGATTATTACAACCATAAAACGCCGAACCACCTATTTCGGTTACAGAATTGCCGATTGTTATTGATATCAAGCTGTCACATTCTCTGAATGCATCCGCGGCGATATTCGTTACGGAGTCACCTATATTTATTCTTTTAAGTGAAGTCATTCCTTTAAATAGAGAGCCAACGGCATTAGTGTTAAATGTTAATGTTTGAATATTGTTGCAACCCACAAATGCATAGACATCAATGTATTTGATGGTATTCGGTATTTTTAAATTGGTAATTTCTTCTCCGCCTACATATAAGTGACGAGCATAGGATAATGGATTAGCCGAGGAATTACTAAATCTAATTCCGCATAGACTTTCAACACTAGCAAATTCTGCTTTTGTCAAATTAAAGCACTGATTAAAAGCATCTTTACCAATGCTTTTAACCGAATTTGGAATTAATATTGATGAAAGACTTCTACAATTATAGAATGCATATTGGCCGATATTTTTAACTGAATTCGAAATGGATATTGATGTAAGATTCCCACAATTATAGAATGCTCCGTATGGTATATTATTGCCATCTGTTATAGTTACCGATTTTAAAGATGATGGTATATAGTACTTCTCGCTTGTTTTATCTTTATAATACTGTATGGTTTCCGTTCCACCAGTATAACTATTTGTTCCAAATACACACCCAAAAGAGCCATCCCACACAAATGGCAAAGTTATCGAGTTCAAAGATGAGCATCCGTTAAGTGCACCGCCACAAATACTCGTAACAGAATTTGGAATTGTTATTGTCATCAAGTTACTGCAACCATTAAACGCATCTTTACCAATGCGAGTAACTCTGTCGCCAATTGCAATTGCTGTCAAACTACTGCAGCCGTAAAACAAATTGTCTTCGATGCTTGTAACAGAATTGGGAATAGTTACTGATGTCAGATTAACACACCCATAAAATGAACTAACACCAATTGTGGTAACACTGTCTGGAATAGTTATCGTCGTTAACCCACTACAATTATAGAATGCATATTGGCCAATACTTTTGGTATATTTTGGAATGGATATTGACGTTAAACCACTACAATTTTGGAACGCTCTGGGTGGTATGTTGCTACTACGTGTTATTGTTACTGATTTTAGGGATTGGGGTATGTAATATGTATCATCACCTTGCACAGTTGCTTTTCCTCCTTTATTGTCTGTTCCAAATAAATAACCAAGAGTAAATTGGTGACTATCTGTCCCGCTAACAAGAGGCAATGTCATTGATTTCAACGACGAACAACCACAGAATGCTCCATTATCAATCCAAGTAACAGATTCTGGAACCACTATCGTTGTCAGACCACTATAACTAAATGCATTAATACCGATTTTCGTAACTGTATTTGGAATGGTTACCGATGTTAATGAACTGCAACCAACAAAAGCATAGTCATTAATATAACTAATTGTATTTGGTATTTCCAAGTGAGTTACTTCTTCGCCATCAATATACAAATGATGTGCGTATAGTAATGGATTAGAATATATATCGTGATAAATCATTTTGCAGAAACTTTCAATGCTGGCAAACTCAACTTTTGTCAGTTTAGTGCATCCGTAAAACGCATATTCAGCACCTATGCTTCCTACGGTACTTGGAATAGTTATCGATGTAATGCCGTCACATTCATAGAAAGAACCTATACTGACAACAGTGTAAGTAGTACCATAGCGTTTGACTGTTGCAGGAATTTCAATGTCACCTGTAAGTCCTACACCTCTGCTAACTGAAACATAATGTTCTTTAGCATTCATTATAGTATATTTCAAATTACCAATAGTAAAATCATCCGCTTCCACCTGCCCTACAAACATTGTGGCAAACAATAAAAAAACAATTCTTTTCATATCTCTTGAAAATTAAGCGTTTACAATAGGAATAGCTGAACAGCCTTTGCAATGTTTGCACTCGGCAAAGGCGTATAGTCGCGATAATTATTTGAATTGATTAATTAAACTTGTCAGACATTCAATGTGCTCTTGCTCGCCCTTGCCTTGCGGGTGTTCGGATAGAATCACATAGCGTCCGCCTATTTTATACACTGTGGCTGTATAACTTAACCAATTCTTTTTCTCAACAATTTGATTCGGGGCTGGTTCGGTGTCGTTATTTAGCCCAGAAATGAAACCGTCAGCCCAATTAAGGTTTGTGAGCATAACCACAAATTTAGGCGAGAGAATCTCAACCTCTTTGCTCAAGATTTTGCTTGCGTCAATCAGTTGTCGGTTGTAAAGCGCATCAGACGGATTGCCGCCGTCGGGCGCAAGTTTGCACAAGTTACTCCACGCAATATGGTTCAACTCGTCATCGGGGTAGAAGTTTCGGGCAACACCGCGCACCACACGCCAAAAGGCTGAATGGTTTGAGTTCCAATTGGCATCGCCTTCTTTATCCTTCACCCAAATCATTTGGTCGTCGCGGTTGAAAATGCGGTTTTTGCCTTCAAAAAGATTGTCAACATTGGTGTCGTCATTCAACCATCCGTTTGTGGCGCGGCCAACAAACAGTAATCCTTCGTCTGCAGTTTCCGGATACTTATTGCCCCATTGCGCAGCAAACGGAACAATCGTTTTACCTTCGCGATACTCTTTTGTGTGCTCAAACAAATCACGATAGAGTGGTTTGAGTTCATCTTTCAGTCGGTTTACAAATCCTTGCATAACAATTTAAATTGTCCGCCGACTCCCCAATTGCGGTGCCTATAAAAAGAAAAACGTGGGAATCATTGTTACTCGCTCCCACGGTTCAAGGCCTTCGCATTGCCCTCTGTCGTATGATTGAGCAACGTGAAAACCCACGATAAATATGATATAATACAACCGAAGGCTGTAAGTATAGCATACCACATAGGCATTCACCGCTGCTTTCTTTTTGACGACAGAAATCAAAATTTGCGAAGTTTTGAACCGCCAAAGGAAAACGTCAGTAAACGTCTTTCTATATGTCTGCTTGTATTTTACTCATTGGAATAAAACACATAGCAAGACAAAGATATAAAAAGTGGATTGGAAAAAGAAAATGTTTTTTTGCGGGAAAAGCATCACGTTTTCGAACGTTTTCAATAGCCATTCTTGCAAAAAGTTACTACTTTATGGCTAAAAATATTGCAAAAAGTTACTGCAATAACAGATAAACAAGCGAATATCAGCAAGCTTATTAAAAACGAAGGAATAAACCACAAAAGTAGCATTTTTATATGTGGCCGTAGCGTGGTTCTGAACAAGTTCAATGTCGAAAAAACTGACCAGATAACCTATCTTCCGCTCTATATGGCGGCATTTATGTAAAGGGCAACCGAAAGCGTTTCTGCTAACGATTGCCCTTCTTTTGAATTACATTATCGACTTAAAGTGCTAACTGTCAACTAAAAATGCAGTCCTGCCGCAGCAATAAATCCTAACACCATCAGCACCCAGACAACTATGGCAAAGAGCACGGCCACACCGCCCAGACTCAAGCCAATAATGCCGCAAATGCGTCCTGCGTTGGCGTTCTTTACCGAAGTTTCGGTGTACCTGTCGGGATTCTCATCGTAGAGCGCCTTGGCCTTTTTGGCATAGACAATCGCCAAAATGCCTAACACCAGCCCGACTAACAATCCGACACCGCAACAAATGCATACAATACTCAAAATGCCCATCACCAGCGTGCCACTCGAATTGGGCAGTTGCTCTCTGATACCGTTCACATTATCAATTGTTTCCATAACTCAAAATATTTTAATTAAGTAACTCACTGCTATAATGACGACGTTTAAAACAAAAAGTGACAACAAAATGCGACTTCCGTGACGAAATTTGAAAAATAAATGCAGGGCCAGAAAAACGAACATCAGAATGAGCGGAATCAGGGCGGGAAACATTGCAATGCTCTCGCCTATCTTGCCATCAATCAGCAGTTTGAGTGCCCGCTGACATCCGCAAAACGGACATTCAACGCCCAAATATTTCTTGTAGAGACAGGGAATGTCGAAATTGTAACCCACACGGAACATACTCATTATCTGTGTTTTTCACTTTGCTTCGGGCACATTCGTGTTCCTGCTCATAACTTCGCGCGCATCTTTGGCAAACTGACTCAAACGCCCCCAATTATCTGACTGAATGGGCTTTAGCAAACCATTCTCAACATCGGCCACCGCGACAATGTAGAACAGGCGCTTGTCGCCCACCTTCGGGTAGTGAACGTATGTGAGCAGATAATCGGCTTCGATTTTCGGTTTTTGACCGCAACGCTTTGTCAGTCTGACGTTTACCATTGCCGCACCGTCGCGGGGGGCTGTGCGCTGAGCACTCACAAAATTGCCCAACGAATAGACGAGCAACTGATTGGCGGCGGTATCCACTTCCATTGGTTGCAACACGTGCGGGTGCGAGCCGACAATCAGGTCAACACCTTGTTTTTTAAGCATTTCGGCCATTTGCATTTGGCTGCGGCTTGGCACCGTGTCGTACTCAATGCCCCAGTGCATACAGGCCACAATCAAATCGGGGTTCAGTCTTTTTGCTGCCGCTATATCGTTGATAATGTTATTCTTATCGATACGATTCACAACTGTGCCCTTGGGCGTTGGCAGTTCGTTGGTGCCATAGGTGTAGTTCAAAATAGCCAACTTAATTCCCTTAACATCAACAATTAACGGATATTTCTGACGGAATTCGGCCGAATCGTGGAACGTGCCAGTGTGCGGAATTTGCAGAGAATCAAGCACATCGAGCGTGCGCACCACACCTTTCCGACCGCCGTCGCAGGTGTGATTGTTCGACGTGACCAAGGCATCGAAACCGCAATCTTTCACAGCCACAGCCAACGCGTCGGGCGACGAGAACTGCGGATAGCCCTTGAACGGCGGGCCTGCAAGCGTAACTTCAAAATTGGCAAGGGCGAAATCGGCTTTTTCCACATACGGCTTAATGTAGCGGAAGCAGTCGGTGTAGTCGTAGGTTTTGGTGGAATCGTTGTAGGCGGCGGCAATCTGCGAGTCGTGGCCCATTATGTCGCCTGCAAATAGCAGAGTCACAACCGAATCGGCCGTTTGTGCGCTTGCAAAAGTGGCAACCGACAGCGCTCCAACGAGCAAGATATTTTTCAGTTTAGTCATCTTATTATTTATCAACGGATTAAACATATTCAAACGAAACTATATTCAGTTAACGAATATCCGCAATGCGGATATTACAAATTAAACGAACCGATATATATTCCGTTTTTTGAGCGACATTCATAACCTAATAAATCTGTGTAAATCAATCAAATCTGCGTCATCTGCGTTCAAAAAAGCGGATTTACTTTTTCCTGTAAATGTTCAGAAAGACAGGCAAATGGTCGCTGTAGCCGCCAAGATACTTGTAGCCCGCATAGGTGCGATATGGCTTGAATCCAACGTTGGTGTCGTCGGCTTCGAGCAGGAACGGCGGATTGAACACGCGCGCTTCATCCTTGTCGGTGTAGAGCACGCCTTGACCATCGAGCAGCGAGCCACTGATAATCATTTGGTCGAGAATGCCCCAAGTGCCATCGTATTTATGTGTACCCCAGCCTTTTACAAACTGCATATAGTATGCCAGATTGTATAGCCGCGACTGCTCAATGGTTGAGAAATCGGTCTGCGCCTGCAACTCAACACAGACGCTGTTGTTGTCGGGATAGTCGTTCAAATCGCCCATTATCAGAATTGCAGCACGCTGATTATCAGCCTGAAGCGAATCAACTTTCGAGCGGACAATCTTTGCCACTTCGCGGCGCAATTCGTCGGTTTCGGTCTGTCCGCCCCAGCGCGAAGGCCAGTGGTTGACAAAAACGTGCAGAGTGTCGCCGTGGATTGTGGTGCCCGACGCCATTATTATATCGCGTGTTCCACGGCCGTTTTTGTTCACATTCACAGGAATATACGTCACGCTGAATGGCTTGAAACGTTTGGGCTGATAGAGCATCACAACGTCAATTCCGCGGCTGTCGGGCGACTCTTTGTGCAGAAATTTATACTCAAAGCGCCGCAGATTCGAACTATTCACCAGACTTTCAACCGCATAGCGCGATTCAACCTCGCAAAGTCCGATAATGTCGGGCGGCGTCCAACCGCCAACTGCGGCTATCACCTTGGCAATCTGCGCCCTTTTAGTGTAGAAACGCTGTTTGGTCCAGTGTTTTTCGCCGTCGGGCGTGAACTCGTCGTCGTTTTTCTCGGGGTCGTCATCCACATCGAAATAGTTCTCGCAGTTGTAGAACATCACGCGCAGATAGCGCTCTTTTTCAACCACTTGACGCAAATCGTCGGGCAGTGCGTCAGTTTGCGGAAACGCCGCAAACCCAATCAGCGACAATAATAATATGGTCAGTGCACGTTTCATTGCTCAATCCTTTCGTAAGCGCCCAAATCGGGCAGGCTGTCGCGCTCAACACCGTCCAAATCGAGCGGATAATCAATTAGATAGGCAGGATTGCCACGGTCTTTTGCCGCCGACAACGTGTCGAGACGGAAATCACCCTCGGCGGGATTGACAAAGCGCGGCAAATCTGTTGGCGCCGACACAATGTTTTTAAACAGCGTGGTGTCATCCATCGCAAAGCGCGGGTCAACCTTCAGCATACAGTTCTCGAACTGGAACTCGAAATGCGTTTTTTCGCCAAGTCTCTCATAGATAGATATTTCCGAAGCCAGTGAACCGTGAATTATGCTGTTTGCGAAATGCGCTTCAAAATCGTATAGGTGGTGAACCTCTTTCTCCGTTTCATTCGCTTTATTTTCAGTATAATAGTTGTTAATCACCAGCGATGGCATCAAATGACGCGCCGCATAGTTGACAAGCGTTGTGTGAACAAATTTGTATTTTCCGCCCAAAGAGAGCGCCGCAGCATAGTAATCACAATTGTAAATCAACGTGTTATAAACATCAAGATTGGCCGTTTGCGCGTAAATGCCCGAAATCGACATATTGGAAATCACAGTGTTCGAGAGTGTCAATGTTGTTTCGTCATCAACGTGATTGTCGATTTGAATACCTTTTGTACCATTTTTTATAATAGCGTAATTAATTGTGTTTCCGCTACTTCCGTTCATAAAATGAATATTGCCGAAATAATAGGTATTACCTTCGATTTTATAAGTCGCCCCCCACTGTCCCGACTTGTCGGCGTAATATTTCTCAAGCCTATCGCCCTGAAAAACAACCGGTTCATCTTTTGTGCCATTCACGTGAAGCCTTCCGGCGACAATCATACTCGAATTATTGTGAAAATAGATTTGCACGCCTGGGTCGATTTCGAGCGTGCATAGACTGTCCACCATCACCGAATTATATATAAGGTATGGCTTGTCGGCAACCCAATGGGCATCGCCAATGAGCGAATCGTTGTAGAAATGCACATCCTGGCCAAAAGCCTGCAACTTGACATTCTGCACGTTACCGTTAGTCGAGAATTGAATCGAATCGAGAACCACAAGTGGCAAATCGCTGTTTTGAGGGTCAATCGTCACTTCAACAAAAATGAAAGCACTGTCGTTGCCGCGGATTTCAAGATTTTCGAGATTGTTGCCAGCAATGCCATCGACATTAAGCCGATAGCAGCCCTCACGCAGCGAGACCGATGTGCGAACAGCATCTTTGTTCCGATTATATATTCTGAACTGCTTTGTAACCGAGCCGATTGTGGTGAAAATGGTGTCGAACTTGACCGTATCTGTCGAGAATTCAAGGCGCGCCGATGGAGAATCAGTGAATTTGTCAGTATCCTGACACGATAGCAAAACCACGCCGCACAACAGCAGACCGCATAAGAATATCCTCATAACATCGCTTTTTCCGTCAAACGCAATCGGCTCAGCCGATATTGCGTCACGCTTCCTCGCCCAGATTTTGGATAAACGCCGTATAAGAGTACTCGTTCAGAATCTTTGCGCCAGCCAGCATAATAATCACAGGTTTCTCTGTGCCGTCCTTTGCCAGAATCTGCTCCTCTTTGCGAACGCCAACAACCTTGCGTTTGTCGGGGTGCAGCAGGTTCACCATAAACTCGTCCTCGTCTTGTGTGTAGTTGCGGAAAAGCATCTTGATGTTCTTGCCAAGCACCTCGGTGCGCGAATAGCCCCAAAGCGTTTCGGCCGCGCGGTTGAAGAATTCCACGTCGCCAGCCTGGTTGATGGTTACTATTGCGTCGTGCGCACCTTCGAGAGTCTTCTCGTTGCGCACTTTGACTCTCTCTATTTCCTGGAATTGAGCCTTCACCTCGCGACGGGCTTCGGCCAGTTTGGTCTGCAGCTCGTTCTCGTGAGCCTGGATTTCCTGCTCCTGCTTCTTTATCAGCTCGCTTTGCTCTTGCGAGAGTTGCTCCATATTCTTCTGCTCGGTGATTTCGTGGGCGATGGCCACCACTTTCGAAATCTCGTCTTGCATATTCTTGACCGGAGTGAACGTAACGCCAAGCCACTTGACATCGCCTTTGGCGGTATGCAGTTTTGCCTGACCGGTAAATGTCTGTCCGTTAACAATTTTGTTCCAAACCGATTCGAAATCGCTCTGCTCGTCCTCTCCCATAAAGGTGAACACGCTGTAATCTTTCAAATCATCGAGCGAGTAACCCACAAGGTCAAGGAATTTCTGGTTACCGTTGACCATACGGCCGCTCGGTGCATATTCAACCATCACGTCGGAGTTGTTGAGTGCTTTTATTTTGCTCTCAAAATCAAGGCTTTGCTCCTGCTGCGTTGTGGTATCGATGGCAAGCAGAAGAATCTTCACAACCATCTGCATACTATCGCGCACGCAGGTAAATGTTGACATTGTCCAAACATCGCGTCCGTTCTTAGCCAACAACTTCATATAACCCTCATAGTGGTGGCCGCCTTTCACAAGCTCGTCCCATATTTCATTGAACTGATGGCGGTTGCGCTCGCTGATGAACGATGAAATATGGTGTCCGTCAACATCGGCGTTCGATGAGTAGCCAAGTTTTTTCAAGAACCGCAAGTTGGCGTAAACCAAAATTCCATTGAGGTCAAACTCGGCACGTATCAGCGTGTGGTTCACCGAGTTATTAAAGCTGATAAACTCCTCGGCCTGCTTTGTAGCCTCTTCCTGAGTTGCCTGAAGCTCCTCCATATTCTGGCGCATCTCCTCCTCCTGTTGCGAGAGGCGGTCGGCCTGCTCTTGCGAGTCGGCAAGGAGTTTGGTTGTGCGCATATTGATTTTCACCGTTGAAATGGTAGTGGCGATACTCTCGGCAACCTTCTCAACAAAGCTGATAACATACTCTGCAAACGGATGGAACGACGACAGCTCAAGCACTCCGTGAATCTCATCGTTAACCTTGAGCGGAACAATCAGAAGCACGCGCGGATTGGCCTCGCCCAAACCCGAAGTAACCTCAATGTATTCCTCCGGCACCTCGTCAAGATAAATGGTGTTTTTCTCGTAAGCGGCGCGGCCCACCAAACCCTCCGACAATTCAACACGTTTCTGGCTGAATTTCTTGCGCCCGTAGGCAAAATGCGCAATCAAGTCGAAGTGAGCGTCATCTTGAATCTCATCGTTCAAAATGAAGAAACCGCCCTGAACAGCACCTATATATTCACTCAACTGGCTGATAACCTCGAAAGCCAACTGATTGATATCGTTATTGTTGTTACGCAGAATCTCGCCAAATTTGGCCAAGCCGCCGGCTGTCCAGTTGCGTTGCTCGTCCTCCTCTTTGCGTTTAAGCTCCTCCTGACGGTTGTGCTGCAGATTGTCGCGCAGTTCTATCATAATATTTCCCAGTGCGTTACCCTTCTCCGGCACATACTCGCTGTTCAAATTCCCCTTCGACAGTTCTTCGGCAAAATTGAACAGGTTTTTCTGGCTGTTATCTTTGTAAGTCTCAAGGTCGTAGAGTTTTTCCGCCACGCGATAGGTGTATTTGCCGGCAATCCAGCCAGCCGCCAGGAACACAAGCGGAAGCAGCGTCACTATCAGCAGGTGCGGCTTGTCGGCGTGCAGTTTCACTATGTTGCTCAACGTAAAAATCAGCCCGTTTTCCTTCAGAGCCAATATGTAAACAACAACTGCAATGGCCAATCCCACACCAACAGCTATCAGCGAAAATTGAAATACCGTATTGGTTATATTCTTTTTAACTGAATTCTTTTTCATATCGATACGATGTTACTAATAGTTAAAATACAAACGTTCAAATTTAATAATTTATCGATTGGTGATGCAGAAAAGTTGCAGATTGAGTGCCGCAAAACGCATTAAATTTTACGCGGTCGAGCCGAATGTTTTTAAACCGATTGATTTGCAACCAAATAATCGAGCAGCCGCAAACAAAGGCTACTGTCGTTTCTCCGCATAAAAAATCCCCGTCGGACATAAGCCCGGCAGGGATTTTTGATTATCGAGCGCAAATTGAGCCTACTCCAGCACAACAAATTCTGTGCGGCGGTTCAATTCACGATGCTCCTTATCTATAGGTTCAGAGCTGCCGCGACCTTCTGTTTTGATGCGGTCTTGCTCAATGCCGGCCGAAATCAAATAGTCGGCGGCCACCTTTGCGCGCTCAACTGAGAGTTTCTGGTTAAACGCCTGCGTGCCGTCGGACGATGCGTGACCGACGATAAGCAGTTTCACATTGGGATGTTTCTTGAGCATTTCGGCCAAATCGTCGAGCACTTTCTTCGATTCATCCGTCAGTTTTGTTTGGGCTGCGGCAAACTGCGCGGCGTTAAACTCTTTTTGGATTGCCTCAACGGTGTCGGCGGGCGCAACGGTATCAACAACTGCCGGAGCAACCGGTTCCGGCTCAACCACGGCGGGTTGCTCCTTGTTGCAGCCACGCAGCAGCAATATTATCAATATAATAATGGCGATTATCAGCAACAGCCATAGCCACCAAAGGCATTTTTTCTCCTTCTTTTCCTCGGTTGGGGCTGGTTCCTCCTGTTTGGAAGCAGGTTGGGGCTCCGGTTTGGCGGCAGGCTCGGCTTCAGCAGATTGTGCGGCTGCGGCGATTGCTGCGGCATCGTACTCAAGCGAGAATCCGCCCTTTTGGAAGCCCTCTATCGGCTTGCACTCGACAACCTCAATGCCGTACTGCTTTACCCATTCAACCAACTTGTCGAAATCCTCTTTCTGCCAAAGTTGCTGCATTGCAACCTTTTGGCCGTTTTTCAACGTCAAAACTTCGTCTTCTTTCTCGAAGAAGAACATCTCATAATTCGATTTGCCCTCGGAATTTGTGAACTTTTCCGCATCGTTGACATCTATAAAAATAGTGTCGCAACGGTTTGCTGAGTTCAAACTACCCGGAAACGCCGCGTTCAGTTCGTCAAGCGTAACATCGGGATTAATAATCAGATAGGCGTTGGCGATGCCCAAAGCTGTCCGGCTCTGAGCCTTTCCGTAAACTTTAACTTTATTAGGCATAACTGTGTGGTTTAGAGTATATTACATTAAAAAGTCATTCTCAAATAAAAGTCTGCGAAGCACCACACCATCAATTAATCAACCTTGCTTCGCGTGACAGGAAACTGACGGTTGCCAACCATCTGACAATCACACAATAAACGTAGATTATTTTTTTGATAAATGCAAATACTCATTTAAATATAATGCGGCAGAAAATAATATGCCGAAATTGACTTTGCCCTATCCGAAAAGGCCTTCGTCCGCTTCCAAAATCTCAATTACACACATCTGTATGATAATCAATAAAATAACTAAAAATGATATTTTTTTTGATTTTTTTCGCCGTTACTATTGCGCGAATCAAAAAATGCCGTACATTTGCATCGCTTTTGAGAAACAAAGCAACCACGTTCTAAAACGTATCGGGCGCTTAGCTCAGTTGGTTCAGAGCGTCTGCCTTACAAGCAGAGGGTCGGGGGTTCGAATCCCTCAGCGCCCACCAAGCCTTACAATGAAAATTGTGAGGCTTTTTTGTTTCCCAATCGCGCATTTGTAGTTACTTTGCCATCAATTAAAAAACAACAAAAAATGAAACCTACATTACTGATACTGGCCGCCGGAATGGGCAGCCGCTACGGCGGGCTGAAGCAGCTCGACCACCTTGGAACATCGGGCGAGACAATTATGGACTACTCGGCCTTCGACGCAATGCGCGCCGGATTTGGCAAAGTGGTGTTCGTCATCCGCCGGAGTTTTGAAAAGGAGTTCCACGAGATGTTTGTGGACAAGATGAAGGGCAAAATCGACATTGAGCTTGTCTTCCAAGACATTGAAAATATTCCGGCTGGCTTCAGCGTTCCGGCCGACCGCACAAAACCCTGGGGCACCGGCCACGCAATTCTGATGGCGAAAGATGTCATCAAAGAGCCTTTTGCTGTTATCAATGCTGACGATTTCTATGGCGCAGAGGCATTCAAAGTGATGGCCGACTACCTGACCAACGGCGTGAGCGACAGCGAGTACGCAATGTGCGGCTATCAGCTCTGCAAAACGCTATCTGACTTTGGTTCGGTGGCTCGCGGCATCTGCTCGGTTGACGCCAACGGCTTCCTGACCGACATTAAAGAACGCACCAGCATCGAGCGCAAAAACGGCAAAATTGTCTTCACCGAGAACGACAGTGAAACCGAACTCGACGAGAATGTTCCCGTGTCGATGAATTTCTGGGGCTTCGCTCCCAACCTCTTCAAGCATCTTGAGGAAAAATTCGTGACATTCCTGAAGGCAAACGCATCGAACCCGAAATCGGAATTTTACATTCCGATGGTTGTTGGCGAGCTGATGAACGAAGGCAAGGTGAAAACCAAAGTGCTTCCGGCCAACGCCACCTGGTTTGGCGTAACCTACAAAGAGGACCGTCCCACAACAGTTGCCAAAATCGCCGACCTGGTGAAACAAGGCCTGTACCCGGAAAAACTCTGGTAATGATTGAAAAGAGAATGGCGGATTTGAGTCTGCCGACACACCTATAATAAAAAAACTTCAGCCCGCACGGACTGAAGTTTTTTTGTGATCTCATAGGGAGTCGAACCCTAATCGTCAGAACCGGAATCTGAAATTCTATCCATTGAACTATGAGACCTGATTCGGGCGCAAATGTAATAAAGATTTAGGATTTAGGAATCAAGAGTTAGGATTTACAAAGAATGATGGCGTTTTGCGGGAACGCGAAACCGCACGCACGTGTTTCTATGCCCTTTTCTCACTGAAAACCATCCTTTTACGTACAAAAAAGTTAAAGAAGAAGACCGTTATTTGCGCTATTGTATTGCTTATCAGGAAATAAACGCCGCAGCGGTTGGTGAGCACGGTGGTGATGCCGATGTTGATGGCCAGTCCGGCTGCGCCAATGAGCGTGAAGACGGCAAACTGCACAAGGCTCTTGCCAGCACCGCCGGCTTTCTTGTGGAACACCCAAATGGTGCAGAGCCCGTAGTTGAGCAATCCGGCCAGCAGCGACGCCACAAAGGTTGAAACCGCCAGCCAGTCGGGGCCGAGCAGTCGCTCGTTAAGATACCACAGAATGGCGATGTTGGTCAGATAGCGGATGCCTTCAACCACAGCGTTGCGCACGATTTGCACGGTTGTGCTGTCGGTTTTGCCGAAAAGTTTTGCCTTGAGGTTCCCCATCGCCTTAATTTCGTTTGTCGGCACCCCACATCAGTTTGTTGCGCAGGGTTGAGAAGAATCCGTGGCCGTCGAGCTTAATCACACTCACGCTCCGTTCCGATTTCCGAACGGTTATCTCGGTGGGATTGCTGAGCACCACCGATGTTGAATCGAGCGAAAGCATATAGTTCGGCTCGCGGCTTTCGACATTGATGCGAATTGTGCTGTTGTCGGGAATGACGAGCGGCCGCACCGTCAAGTTGTGCGAGGCAATGGGCGTGATGATGATGTTTGGAGCGTTGGGCGACAAAATCGGGCCACCGGCGCTCATTGAGTAGGCCGTCGAACCTGTCGGAGTTGCAATTATCAGTCCGTCAGCCCAATAACTGGCAAGATAGCTGTCGTCGATATATGTGTGGATGACAATCATACTCGAGCTGTCGCACTTGTGCACCGTCACCTCGTTAAGTGCGAACGGGTGCTTAATCTCGGCGATGCCGGGCAGCAGCTCAAGCAGAGGACGCTGCTCAACAAGAAACTGACGGGCGGCCAGAGCATTGATGGCGTTCTCAACATCGTCGGGCTTAATGTCGGCCAAAAAGCCCAGGCGCCCGGTGTTGATGCCGACAAACGGAACTTTCAGATGCTCCAACTCGCTGATTGCCTTCAAGAAACTGCCATCGCCACCCAACACAATAATATAATCGAGATTGCCGGGCAAGTTTCCCGACGCATCGACATTGGAATAGACAGAGTCTCCGTTTTGCTGCCAAAGGTTGAAAACCGGCGCAAACAACGGGTGCAGCCAAATATGAGCCTTGTGGCGCTGGAGTGCGTCGAACAGGACTTTGAGCAACGGCTGATGCTGAGACCCGAACAGCTGACTGTAGATGGCAATATTCATCGGACTGATTATTCGAGAGTTACAATGAAGCTGCCGCTAAAATCGGTCAGTTTCTTATTGAAATGTTCGGCCTTTTCGCGCGTCTCAAACGGACCGGCAATGATTCGGTAAACCTTCACTCCGTCCTTGTCGCCGATTTGAATCATTATATCTTTGTTAATCAGCGACTTGATTTCAGCACAACGCTTAACCAGATTGGCAGCCTCCTGGAACGATGCCAGCTGCACACCAAACCCTTTCGGATGAATGGGTGTAGATTCAATCTTAAAATACTCGTTGGCAGGAGCCTTCACCTCAGTAACCTGAGTCTGACGCACCGGTGCCGATTCGGCCTCCGCAGCCGGCTTTTCGACAGCCGGTTCCGCTGCCACCGGTTGCTCGGCGGCAGGCTGCTGTTTACCTGGCCAGGCCGGCGACGAGCTACGCTTCACTTCTGTTGCCGTCGCGGCATTCGATTCCGGAAGAGTCAAAACTTCAACTTTAACGCTGGCAGTACCTTTACTGACGAATTTCAGTTTTTCGGCGGCAGCCTTCGACAAGTCGATGATGCGCTTCTCGACAAACGGGCCGCGGTCGTTGATGGTGACATCGACCGACAGATTGTTATCGAGATTGGTGACGCGGACCACCGTGCCAAACGGCAGAGTGCGGTGGGCGGCGGTCATCTTCTTCTGGCTAAAAGTCTCGCCGCTGGCCGTCATCCGGCCGTCAAACTTATCGGCGTAGAACGATGCCAGTCCAACTTCAGTTATCTGAGCCGAAACGGAGCCTGCCAACGCAAGCAACAAAGTGGCCAATGCCAGTTTAATTCTTTTCATAATCTTCTGAATATCTTTTAAATAATTATTTTTACGAATTAGAGGTTTGCGGCAGTACCGCGCGATTATTCTCGTGTGCCGCCTGAATGCTCAAGTTCAGTTCGAAGCCCAAAAGCAGAATATTGGAATTGATGTTAAGCCAGACGAGTATCGCGATAAGCGTGCCTATTGAACCGTATAACGCATTGTAATTGCTAAAGTTAGCCAAATAATAACCGAAACCTGCCGAAGTGGCCAGCAAGAGCAGCGTGGCCATCACCGAGCCTGTCGAAATAAAGCCCATATGAGTGCGTTTGGCAGGTGCGAAATAATAAATCACCGACACGCTTACAATGCAGAGCGACAGTATTATAAGCCACTGAACCACATAGAACATCACGGTTGAGAAGGTGCCGAAAAGGATGCGTTTGGCGATGAGATAGGCCAAAATTGTGCGGCCGAAAATGAGCAACGCAATGGCGGTGGCCAAAAGCACGGTTATGAGCCCAACCATAATGAGCGATGACACCCGCAGATTGACAAACGAGCGCGTTTCGTGAACGTTGATTGATGAGTTGAAGGCGCGGATGACGGCCGTCACACCATTCGACACGATGATGATGGTAGTGATGCAACCTATTGACAACAAACCACTTCGCGGATACATCACAATGTCGGCAAGCGTTTCCTCAATGGTCTCGAACGTGTCGGACGGAATGAGCTGCTCAAGCAAATCCATCAGCTCGGTTTGGAAATTGGGAATCGGAATGTAAGGGATAAGCGTGGACAGGAACAGCAGGCCCGGGAACACCGCCAAGAAGAAATTGAAAGCAATGGAAGCCGCACGGATGCCCAATGTGCCGTTCGACATTCCTTTGACGAAAAACGAGCCCACCTCGAAAATCGACAGACGGCCGAAACCAGGTACGGTATGGCGTTTGGTCCATTCGAGAACGACATTGAGCCGTGCTTTCCAATTATCAATTATCTTCTTAAACTTCATCACTTTACAGCTTTCAAACTCAAATCGAGACTACGAATTTGGTGAGTGAGCGCGCCAACCGAAATAAAATCGACTCCGGTTGCAGCATAATCGCGCAGGTTAGCATCGGTGATGCCGCCCGAAGCCTCGGTTTCGTATTTACCGCCAATCATCTCAACGGCCTTCTTGGTGTCGGCAATCGAGAAGTTGTCTATCATAATGCGGTCGATGCCGCCGATTTCCATAATCTGCCTGATTTCGTCGAACGAGCGGGCCTCAACCTCAATCTTAAGGTTCTTGCCCTTGGCTTTCAGGTAGTCTTTGGCCCGGTTGATGGCCTGCGGAATGCCGCCGGCATAGTCGATGTGGTTGTCTTTGATGAGAATCATATCGTAGAGACCGATGCGGTGGTTCTGTCCGCCGCCCATCACAACTGCCATTTTCTCGAAGACACGCATTCCGGGAGTGGTTTTGCGGGTGTCGAGAATTTTGGTGTGCAGGCCCTTCACAAGCTCAACGTAATGGCTTGTCTGAGTGGCGATTCCGCTCATACGCTGCATAAAGTTGAGCACAAGACGCTCGGTTTGCAGGATTGAGAGTTCGCGTCCTTCGACGATGAATGCCACATCACCCTTCTTAACGGGTGTGCCATCGGTGATGAACGTGGTCATTTTCAAATCTTTGTCGAAGGTTTCGAAAACCATTCGCGCAACCTCAACGCCGGCCAGAATACCGTCTTGTTTTACAAGCAATTGCGCTTTTCCAATCTGCTCGGGCGGAATGCAGCTGAGCGATGTGTGGTCGCCGTCGCCAACATCCTCACGAATGGCGCGGGCGATAAAGTCTTTTATGTACTCCTGATTATCCATTTTATTCTATAGTGAATTGATATACAAACTGTTGATTCGACTGCTGACGTGTCAGAAAACTGACTCGGAAACGTTGCTCGCCGCTGTTGAGCGTTCCGCTGACAAAGAAACCATCCTGCCCCTCGTTCTGCGCCAGAACGGTGAACTGCGTGGGATTGTTTTGCGCAAAGAACTGACGCAGAATCATTTTTGCCTGATTGCGACTGCTCACAATCGAATAGTCGGGCAGCGACAACTCGACGCGATGGTTGAAAAAGGCCGCCAGCGAGTCGGCATTGCCGAGGGCAATCATATTGGTGATGCCGCAAACCGCCGAGTCAACCACAATCTCCTGTGCGTAAGTTGTTGTGCCGCAAAGCGATGTGGCGGCCACAACCAACGCGGCAGCAATTGCCTTTCGTGCCGAAACAAATCTCCGATTCATTTTTATTGACATTGGTGCAAATGTAATCATTAATTGAATGATTGAAACTGAATGCGCGAAGGCAAGTTGAATTGTTTTGGTTTGCTTTTGAATGGCACAAAGTTTGCCTTAAATTTGGAACGGAAATATTCGTAACAATATGAAAACCATTCTTTATGCCATCGGCAAGACCGACGATGAATATCTGAACACCGGCATCAGCAAATATTGCCAGCGGATTGTGCGCTACACACCGTTTGAGTTTACGGCCCTGCCCGACATCCGCAACTCGAAAAATATGAGCGAGGCTGTGCAGCGCGGCAAGGAAGGCGAGCTGATTCTGAAGCAGTTGGAACAGGGCGACTACGTGGTGCTGCTCGATGAGCGCGGTCGCGAGCTAACATCGGTTGGTATGGCCGAATGGATGGGCGGCGTGTTTGCGCAAGGCCACAAGCGGCTGGTTTTTGTGATTGGCGGCCCCTACGGATTCTCGGAAGATGTGTACTCTCGGGCAAACGCAAAAATTTCGCTCTCAAAACTCACTTTTCCGCACCAATTGGTTCGATTATTGTTTGTTGAACAATTGTACCGATGCCATACAATACTGAAAGGCGAACCGTACCACCATATTTAAACGATAACTATAAACGATAACACTGACGCTACAGAAAGAATAAAGAGTAATGATTAATGAGTAAAGTGTAAAGATTCAACTTGTTCAACCTGTTAAACATTAAACTCTAAACACTTACCTCTAAACCTTTAACTTAAAACTTCGAAAACCTATAACTCCTAAACCTCAAAATGCACTTCCTTGCCCGCCACCGGTTACTCATCTACGCAATAATCTGCTTTGTGGTGGGTTTGAAGATTCTGAACACCGACCGCAGCGCAAAGATAATTGAGCCCGAGCGGCAGAAATTCATACAAAGTCTCCACGAGAAGGACCTTTTGGCCGAACAGCTTGCCGACACGCTTTTTGAATACGCGCAAAGCGACCGCCTGCCGGAATTCGCCAACAGCGCCGAGCACAAGCCCGACCGGCTATTCGACCGCTACGGTATTATATTATATGTGTACTCGGGGCGGAATCTCGTCTATTGGACCAACAACTCCATAGCCATTCCCGAGGGCACGCTCTGGTACAAAACGCCATTTGTGAACACCGGCAACGCCTGCGTGATTCCGCACTACAAAACCAACAAACGGCAGACGGTGGTGAGCGCCATTGTGGTGAAAATGGACTTCACCTACGAGAACGAGTTCCTGAAAAACGAGCTGCACCCGTCGTTCGACATCACAAGCAGCCTGAGCCTCACAACCGACGACAAAACATCGGAGAACGCCATCTACAGTTCCGACGGCAACTATCTGTTCTCGTTCAACTTCGACAACGTTGACAACATTGAGCAACGGCGCAGCGTGGCATTCCCGCTACTGATGCTGGCTCTGGTGCTGCTGATGCTCTACGCCCAGAAAGGCATCAGAAAGAACCGGCTAAGCAATCGCAAATTCTTCATAATCACCTTTGTGGCCATTACGGTACGCATCGGAATACAGATTTTTTTCCCGCAGGAGCTCTACACGCATTTATCCATATTCTCACCGCAGCACTTTGCCGCATCGGTGGTTTTCCCGTCGCTTGGCGATATGCTGATAAGCGTTGTGATGCTGGTTTACCTGATTTTCGTCTATTCGTTCAAGGTGCACCTTCAACGGCTCGACCGCTTCAGCCCCTTCCGCCGCATTCTTCTGTCGGCCATTTGGGTGGTGGTGCTGATGGTCTATTACGCCTTCCTCACCTACACGCTCAACGTGCTGATTCACGACTCCTGCTTCCCATTCGGCATTTATGAGATTACAAACCTCGACATCTACGGATTGTTAGGCTATCTAATTTTGGTTCTGGCACTTGTGGGATTTCTGCTTTTGCTCGACAAGGCCATCATCCAGCTGCTGAAAACGTTCAGTTTCTGGTGGGCAACGCTCATTATTGTGCCAATCACGGCAGCCGCATCGGCACTGCTGCTGTTCCACTTTCCCAGCGCGCCTTACGTGCAAATGTGCCTTTCTTTCTTGATACTCACCGAGTTATGGCTATTCCTGCGTTCAGTCAACCGCGTCAACTACGCATCAACGGTGGCTGTTATCGGCCTGATGGCGTGGTATATGACCATTTTCACCCTCATTGAGACCGAAAGGCGCCAGACCGAGGAGAGCGAGATGATGTGCGTGAACCTCTCGCAAATGCAGGACCCGGCCGCCGAGGTGGTGATTGCCGACATTATTGATGACATAAAAGCCGACGGGCAGATAATCGATATTCTGTCGGGGGTGAGCTACGACTACGACTATTTGTGCCGATACATTCAGAATCAATATTTTAACGGTTACCTGAGCCGCTACAACTTCAGCCTCGACGTCTGCACATCGCACGACGAGCTGAGCTTCGGCTCCGACCAGAACCAGCAGAACTGCCATCAGTATTACAACCGATACCTGCGCCGCTACGGCTCGCAGACAAAGGTTGCCGGGCTTTTCAGCATCAAAAACGCGGCTGAGGAAACAAGCTACCTTATCCGCCTAACCGTGCCAAAACGCTCCGGCGCCTCAACAACGCTGTTTTTCAGTCTCTCGCCCAAAACCAACTACGAGGTGCTGGGCTACCCCGAGCTGCTGCTCGAAAAGCCGCTCCGCACCGACCGCTACAAACAGCACATCAACTACGCAAAATACCAGAACGGCAGGCTTACGGCTCACTCGGGCACCTTCCCCTACGCTTTCGATAATCAGGTGTACGGCCAGAACGACGGCGAGTTCAGCCACTTCAGAATGGAGCGCTACGACCACGTGATGTTCAACTCGGGCGACATCAGCGTCATTGTCAGCACGCCGGCAATCACCGCCTTCAACATTCTGATTTCGTTCACCTATATGTTCATTTTCTTCCTGATAATCACCACATTGCTTCTGGCGCTCGGCAACCCGTACACCAAAATGTTCGACATCAGGTTCACAATCCAGAACAAGGTGCTGTTTTCAATTCTGTCGATTCTGATTCTCTCAACCATCTCGGTGGCGGGCGGCGTGGTTTACTACACCATCGACCACTACAAACGGTCGCAGAACGAGATTATGTCGAGCAAGGTGCAGTCGGCGCTGATGGAGATTGAGCAGCGCTACAGCAACATCAACGATATCAAGAAGATACCCGCAGACGAGCTAAACTCGCTGATGGCGTCGATATCGAACACTCTGCTCACCGACATCAACCTCTACGACCAGACGGGCAACCTGATTGCAACATCGCGCCGTGAGCTATACTCGCGCAAGCTGACCAGCGAAAAGATGAACGCCACAGCCTTCCGCGAGCTGGAGATGAACAAAAAATCGCGATTCCTGCAAAAGGAGAGCATCGGGCGGATGAGCTACTACTCGGCCTACGTGCCGTTCATCAACTCGCGCAACAAGCCGCTGGCCTACATCAACCTGCCGTATTTTATCAAGCAAACTCCTCTGCGACAAGAGCTTACGAGCGTCTCTGTGGCCGTAATCAACATCTATGTGGTGCTGGTGGTGCTGAGCGTGATAATCGCCATCTTCCTGTCGAAGCGCATCACAAAACCAATTGTCGATGTTCAGGAGCGAATCCGCAGCATCGACCTTGGCAAGAGCAACCAACGCGTTGAGTATAAGGGCGATGACGAGATTGCCGAGCTTGTGAACGAGTACAACCTGATGCTTGAGGAGCTGAGCATCAGCGCCACGAGGATTGCCAAATCGGAACGCGAGAGCGCCTGGCGCGAGATGGCCCGGCAGGTGGCGCACGAAATCAAGAACCCGCTCACGCCGATGAAGCTGAGCGTTCAGCTGCTGGAGCGCTCGCAGCGCAACGGCGACCCCGATTTCAACGAGCGGTTCGAGAACACGGCTCGCACGCTCATCGAGCAAATCGACAGCCTGTCGTCGATAGCGTCGGAATTCTCGCAGTTTGCACGTATGCCCGAGGGCCGCATTGAGCTGGTGAACCTCAACGAGCGCATCAACCAGAGCGTGGAGTTGTTCCGCGACACAACAACCACAAAAATCAATTTCTCGGAGCCGGCCGGCCGCACTGTTACCATTATGGCCGACAACGAAAGGATGCTGCAGGTGTTCAACAACCTGATTAAGAACGCTATACAAGCCATTCCTAAGAAACGCAAGGGCCACATCGACATATCGCTGCGCTGCTTCAAAGGCCGCGCCGTGGTTGAGGTATGCGACAACGGCACCGGCATCTCGCCCGAAACCGAGAAGAAGCTGTTCCAGCCCAACTTCACCACCAAAACTAGCGGAACCGGACTTGGCCTGGCCATTGTGAAAAACATTGTGGAGGACGCCGGCGGCGCCATCTGGTTCTACTCGAAAGAGGGCAAAGGCACGTCGTTCTTTGTGTCGTTCCCGCTGCCGAATGAGGAATAATTAAGAGTTTTCCTGAAAACGAGGAATTACAAAAGTCATTGTTTCGGCACGGTGTTGGGCTGAAATTATTGACGGATAATAATCTGTTTCCAAATTGCCATAACTTTTCTGGCAAATTTACTGCAAAATTGCCAAAATTGTTATATATTTGCAGTTGAATTACATATTTGGCGCAATGACAATACCTGAGCAGATATTGGATTATGCATCTACGCAAAGTCAACCTTTCCGCAGGCGCGACCTGATGCAGTTTTTAGATACAAAAAAAGTATCGGAAACATCGGCTCACGTGCTGCTCAACCGTCTTGTGAAGAGCGGGAAATTGGTTAAGGCCGGATATGGCCTGTATGCAGCTTCCGAAAAAGAAAAACAGGATTTCTTTTACAAGCCTTCCGAAGAAGAGCGTGCGATGTCTGAACAGATAAAAAAGAAATTTCCGTTTTCCGATTTCTGTGTTTGGACTCCATCTGTGCTGGTTCGTTTTATGCGGCATATTCCAGCCTTGAAGATGGCGTTTGTTGATGTGGAGCGAGTTTCAATGGAGTCGGTTTTTGGGTTTCTGCAAGGAGCTTTTCCAACGATGCCAATACTGTTGAATCCTACAGCACAGGAATGTGAGAGGTACATCACGACCGAAAAAATTCTGATTGTCCGCGCACTGGTAAATGAAGCCCCCATCACACTTGTTGGAGACACACCTGTACCCACATTGGAAAAAATTCTGGTGGACACTGCTGGCGACAAGGAACTCAACTTTGCGCAAGGCGCCGAACTATACACCATTTACGGCGATGCCTTCAGCAGTTACAATGTGAACCGCAAACGCCTGCTCCGCTACGCAGCGCGCCGCAATCGCAAAGACCACATACTCAAAATCTTCAACACCATTGGATTATGATACACCCCGACAGCAGAACATTAGCGTGGATAGAAAAAGTCGCCAAAGAGAATAATGTGAAGGATTTGGCGCTGGTCGAAAAGTCCATAAGAGCGTTTTCTTTGCTAGAAGCATTGGTACGTTCGGGCTGCCCGCTGTTGTTCAAAGGCGGAACTGCCGAGATGCTGCATTTGAACAGCGCCAAGCGATTGTCAATTGATGTGGATATCATTTGCCCGCCAGGCACGCAGATTGAAGATTACTTGAAGCTCTATTCTTCAGAATACGGCTTTGGCGAAGTTGAGTTGGTGGAACGCATTTCACGCTCCGACATTCCAAAGAAACACGCGAAATACAACTATCAGGTGTCTTATCCCGAAGGTGGCCGAAAAGACAAGATTCTGCTTGATGTTCTGTTTGAAGAGAATCACTACACCCGTGTAGTGTCGCTCCCGATTCAGAGCCCGTTTCTGAAAACCGAAGGCGACCCTGTGATAGTCAATCTACCAAGTTATCAGGATATGTTAGGCGACAAACTGACCGCCTTTGCGCCGCACACAACAGGAATACCGTTCTTCAAAGGCGAGAAAGACTGCACGATGGAAATCAGCAAACAGTTGTTTGACATTGCCGCTCTGTTCGATATGACAAACGACCTGACGATTACAACAGAGACCTTCCGCAAATATGCTGCCGTTGAGTTGTTTTATCGCAAAGCGGAAACAACCAAACTGCAAGATGTGCTCGATGATATTTTCAGCACATCACGTTGTATATGTCTCCGTGGCAAGGAGAATCCCGAAGAGTACAAATTGATCCAAAACGGCATAAGCAGGGTGCGCAGTTTCATTCACAGCAAAAACTACGGGCTCGACAAAGCCATTGTCAACGCGTCAAAGGCCGCCTATCTGTGCAAACTCATCGAACTCGGTATAACCGAAGTGCACCATTACACTCCTGGCAACGAACAGCAGTTGGCTGATGCCGTCATCACCGCCCCGCTGCCAACTAATTTCAACAAACTCAAGAAAAGCAACATCGAGGCATTCTTCTATTGGAACGAGGTTCAGAAACTAAATTATTAAAAAGGTAGTGAAGAATACTGCACATCTTATTTTGAACCTTTGCTTGATTATTTATTCGTAAACCGCGCAACTGAAAAATCGCACTTCTATTTTGAACTTACGTTTTTTTATCTGTCAGCAAATTTGATTTTCTCATCTCACAATCACCAACCTCCCCACTCCATTGTTCAAAGCGGGAGCGCGGCCGCTAAAGTTGCGCATCGGCAGTTGAGTGCCACGCAAGGCTACGCGCACCTTGTAGAAATAGATGCCAGCCGGCAGCAAAGCGCCGTTGGCGTAGGTTCCGTTCCACACTGTCGAAACGTTCAGGCCGAAGTGCAGACCGCCAAAATCGGCCGCCGTCAGGGTTTTGACAATTGTGCCGGCCGGGTTGTAGATGTCGATGCGGAACTCGTCGGGCAGCTCGGAGCCGCCAAGCTCAAAGGCAAACCGCACCGACGAGCTGAACGGATTGGGGAACGCCACCATATCGGTGAAGATGTTTTCCTCAACAATGCGGAAGGCGATGGTGTAGTCGCTGTCGCCCGACTCGTTGCCCGAGGCGTCGTGCGCACGAACGCGCAACTGGTAGTCGCCCTCGCCAAACGGCATCTGCAAAACAATGCTGGCGCGATTCCGGGCGAGCGTTCCGGGCGTAAAGGTCACTTCGGGGTTGTCAACAAGCTCAACGCGGCTCTCGATGCCGGTGGCCAAATCGGTAATGTAAACAGCTATTGAGTTGGTGTCGGTCACGGCCAGAAAACGGTTGGCGTCGGTCACGCTGATGGCAATGGCCGGGCGCGACGACACAATGTCGCCGTTGGCAATATGGCGGCCGTCGAAGGTGACATCGAGCAGAGGATTCACCTCATCGCGCAGAACGTGGAACTGCTTGTTGGCGAAGTTGTTAAAGTGCGTCTGCTCCTGCTGGTCGTAGTTGTTTCCGCCCAGCGGAACGGGATTCAGCTCGGCGCAGAAAACATTATCGGCATCGAGTCCGAGAGTCTCAAACTGCACAGTACCAACCACATATCCGCCAGGCCGCAACGGAGCCAGACGCTGGTAGCCAATATCGATAATGCGGTTGGTGGCTGTCTGAATCCAATAATGAACCAGCAGGCTGTCCGACGGCTGCTGCCCGATGTTCTCGTAGGCCAGCACCACCGTGCCGCGATCGCCCTCGCGCAGGGTGTCGGAGTTGAAAAGCCAGCCGTGGCTGGTGTTGATGGCCAAATCGGTATATGGCGAGTAGAGCACACGCCACATTTTGAGTTGCGCCGGCACCCGGTTGATGTCGTTTTGGGTTTGCATCTGCAACTGGAGCTGCGGATACCGCTTGGCATCGATGCCCGAGAGCGAGGTGCGACGGGCTGTGAGTTTGTCGATTAGCACGTGCGAGCCGCCGAGAGTGTCGAGCCCGACAACTCTCACAAACGCCTCGGTGCCTGGCGCGCAAGCCGATGTATCGCACTTCCACTCAAGCCGTTGCCACTGCCTCGATGGCCCGATTGGCGGGCTTGTGATGGTGCCGTGGTTGAAATTGTTGTATAGCGTGCGGTCGAAATCGATGATGTCGGTTGCCGATTTGCCTATAACCTCATCAGCCTCTTCGGGATGGCCCTTGTGGGTAAAGAAAATGTAGGGCACCGAGCTGTTCACGGTGCGAATCTGCGTCGAGCCCCATCGCTCAAAAGCCTCGTAAGCCCGCTCGGGCCACTGCTGGAAGCGCCCCGAGATGAACGAGTAAATCAGTATGTAGTTGCCATCGGGCACGTGGTTCTCAACCATCGAGATGAGCGAGTCGAGGCCGGAATCGACATTCCAAAGGTAGAAAATGAAGTAGTTCTCGAAGTCGGCGCTCGAGCAGCGCGGGTAGTTCGACTGGCCGTAACTGCCGCGGTCAGACTGCCACGGAATGAGGCTGAACGAATCGACAACCACCATCAGCAGAGCGTTGTACGCGCCGCACGACGACAGGCCGAAAAATCCGTCCATCTCGAACCCGATTTTCATAAAATTGCTCGAATTGGGCGACCCGAAGTTGTGACAGCGTATTGAGCGGGCTGCATTGGCAAACTCGAACTTGCGGCTGGCGTTGTCGGGCTTGATGTGCTGGAACTCGTTGTCGTCGAGCTGCTCAAAATGCGACTGCTCCCAGCCCGTCTGCCCCGAGCGGACCACAAACGACTGCGCCGAGCTGTAGTCGTCGGACTCGCCTCCGCGGACCCGCCAGTAGAAAGCCCGCCCGGTGTCGATGGCGGCCGTGGGGTTGCACTCCACCACCCCGCCACGGTTCTCAACAAACTGCGCCGAGAGGCGGCGGCTGTTGAACCGTTCGGTTGTATCTATCTGAAACTCACAAGTCTGCAACTTAGGCTCAGCCTCAAAAACCGATGCTTTCAAGACCTTTGGCACAGCGTTGACAAGGCTGTAATTATGCGGCAGAACCGGCACCATATCGAGCGACTGCACAAAAGCCGTCACCTCAACCGAGTTGTTCTGCTCGTCGGTTTCGGCAATCTGTTCCATCGCGTCGAGCTTGATAATGAAACGGTTAAGGCCCGGACAGCTCACGCGGTCCATCGGCAGGCGGATACGCAGCGTGTCGCGATATTTGAGGCCAAGCACCTGGCGTGCAATCACTTCGCTGCCGCCATTGGAGAAAAAGTGCTGCAACTCAACCACAAAATCGGTTGTTACCGACCGCCCGGCGTTGCGCAGAGCCACATTCACCGTGAACGAATCGACGGCCGTGGTGAGCAGCGACGGCGAAAACCACACATCGGCGGCCTCAATCCGCAAATCGGGCTTTGGTGCGCTGTTGAGCACAATGCACGGGTCGCCGTGGAGCGACATCTGCTGCAAAGTGCCGATTATGAGCCGGTTGGAACTGCCGGCCATCAACACCTGCGACATCCGCAGCGCCTTGCCAATGGGCTCGCCATAGCAATAGTTGGCTATCTGGCTGTAGAACCGCGACGAGAATTTGTCAAGGTAGTAAGGCACGCCCTCGTTCACCATTGCAATCAGGCCGATGGCACCGCGCTGTTTGGCCAGCACCCACTCCTCGCTCGCCGACGACTGGTAGGTGGCGTGAATGTTGCCCGTGTAGCACGAGTTTGACAGAATGAGCGGATATTTGCCCTGGTTTTTGTAGTTGGCCGGCACGTCAACATCGCGGTCGAAGCCGCTTGAGGTGGAGCCGTGGCCGAAGAATGTCATCAGGCTCACACCGCCGTTGATGAGCAGCTTCACGCTGTCGTTTTTCGATGTCGATATTGGGTCGGACGTCAGCTTGCGGAACGTTGAGACGCTTCCGCCGAACAGAGTGTCCTCAATAATTCTTTCGTATTCAGCCATATAGCCGCCAATTTCGCGCTGCTCGCTGGCCTTGCTGCCGCCAACAAAATGTATCACTCGCTTCATCCAGTCGGCGGGCTTGTTGCTTTCAAACTCCTTAACCTTGGCAAAATAGTTTTCCACTTGCGTGACGCTCAACGCCGCCAGACGACCGGTAGCCAGCAGCGGCGCGTCGCCCGAGCCGTTGGTGTAGGCCGATAGCAGGGCGTCGGAGGCCGGATAGCCCATTGATGGCACAAAGCACTGCGAATAGCCCGTGGCGTTGCGGCGCGAATCGACCGCGTTCACAGCCTTGCCCACAATGAACAGATACTGCGGCTTCACGCTCCACTTGGCCGTGACGTACTCCACAAAACGGCGGATGGCCATCGGGTGCTTGCGAAGCCCGTAGCCAAACTGGTTGTAAATCTCATCAATATCAACAAGATAGGCATCGCGATAAGCGGCATACTCACGAGCCTTGCCCATCAGCTGGCGGTTCGAAATCATCAACATCCGCTTGCCGGCAACAGCGTGGTTGGTCATTGGGGCGTGCGAAATCCACGGGCTTTTTCCAATCGCCTTCTGCGTGGCCACAACCAGTTTGATGGTGTCGCGGTGAGCCTCAATCAGAGCCGTGGCCGTGCCGCCCTCCACAATCATCTGCACGCGCAGGTTCCGACTGACATCGTAAAGCACGGGGCTGCCCGAAAAATCCATTCCGCTTATCGCGATGCGTTGCGTCACATCGCTCGGCGGAAGCCTGAAAACCTGTTGGTTACGCCCCTTGAAATTGAATTCCGACGGATATTCTATCTCGATGAACGACACGCGCGAATAGTCGGTTTTGGCGCTGATGTCGTCGATGCTTGAGAACGTGTATTTGTTGCTCTGCGACAATTGCGAGGCCGCAACCTTTGCCGTGCGCTTCACTGTGTGCAGGCCGTAGAAAATGGTGTCGACGCTGATGCCCGGCCCGCTGACGCGGATGTGGTGGCCGTTCGATGAATAGGTGGCCAGCGCAAGCGTGACGCGGGCTTTCAACCCGTCAATCCTGCTGACTGCGGGCGTCGGGACCGTTTTTGCCACCTCTTTGCCAAGCGCCAGAGCCGTGCCGTCGAACCAACCCTCGGCATCGGTGTAACGGCAGTTCTCCTCGCCGCCCAGATAGGTGCCAACGTACTGAACCACAGTGTCGATGATGCAATAGGCGGCCTGACTGTAGCTCGATGCCCCCTGCGAGCCGTACTCCTGAAAACGCAGATTGGAGAAGCTGCTGTTCCAAGTCAGAAAAACGGCGGCGGTGTCGGTTATCAGGCTGTAATGCGGATTTGTCTGATTTTCAGGCTTGTCATACATATCCACATCGAACCAGCCATCGTTTCCCTCGGCAAAAAACTCAATGTAATCGACCAAGCCCTGGCGCGAGCTGGCAATGTGGCAAGGCAGCGCCCGGCCGTTCTGGAACAGCTGAATGTTCTGCTGATTGAACTTGCCAATGGGCACTTCGGCCGACTCAAGCTGCGCGCGCGTGACGCGATAAACGCCCGTGCGCGGAATCGACAGCCGGTAATAGTCCTGACTGAAATTCACCCAATCGTTTGTAAACTGCTGGGCATCAGCCGTTAAAGCTGACATTGCAGCAAGCAAGGTGAACAATATGCCGAAAAATCGCCTCATCAAATCAAATCGCCATAAAAGCAAACAAAGTTAAGCATTTGGCAACGTGGACAAGATGTTTTTTGGTGAATTGACAAGGCGGTGGGGCGAATAACTGAAACGGCAGCCATAACGCAAACACAAACTGAAAACACAAACCTGATGTAAGGGTAAAATTGAAGGTTTATCATTAAGCCATCATTAAGGAATCATTAAGGGAACATTAAGGGAAGATTAAGAAAAGATGGTGGCGATTTTGGGGTTCGAAAATGAAAAATAAAAACAGCAGGCACCCAAAAAGAAAGGCACCTGCCGATTAGAAAGCAACAATTATTCAGTTCCTACTCTGCCGGGACTGGCGGCATCGGATAATTCTCGTCTTTTGTGAAATCCTCAGTACAGGTCTCCTCCTGAAGAATGGTGAACTCCTTGACCATTGTCAGTGCTCCGTTTTCAAAAACCTCGAACTTGACCCGGTTGTTCACAAACTCTTTTATTACCCTTTTCTCGATTATGTCGTAAATCGAACCTCTGTCCACTTTGTTCAGAGCAAAATGGATGTCAACCGTGCACGGACCGCTGTATTTGAAGTGGCGCGAATTGTCAGCCTTGTTCCAAGTTGAGTAGTTGACTCCGGGCAGAAGCTCGAACTCCCAGGCATAATCTTCTGATGAACTGACTTTTATGTCAAGCTCGGTGCCACTCGGGACTTTCACTGCCATCGAATACTCGCCATACATACAAGCCGTGTCGTTGATGGCTAAAAGGTTCTTGCCAAACTCGCCCCGGGCCGGATAGTTCAGATTCGACATAAGCTCAAACTCGGTGTTTGCTACGAAATTCCTGACAATGCCGCCAAAATCGGGCACTGCGGCCTCACTGCCAAGCTCTTTGTAGCGCTCGGCCACGTATCCGCGAACTTCATCGGCGTTGAGCGCCATTGCGTTGCCTTTCAGCTTGGCACCCAGCTTGGCATCGTCGAGTTTGCCGTCAGTGCGGATGTCGGAGCTGAGGTCGGCAATGAGCTGCGATAATGCGCCCTCCGACTGCCGGCCTTGCAGAATGGCCGACACTGCCAGAAGCACTGCGTCGCCTTCAGCGTTGCCCACAATGCTCAGCCCCTCGGAGCTGCCAACTGCCGGCGCATCAATGTTGAAGATGGCGAGCACCTCGGACTGCGCCTGTTGTTTGGCGTTGGCGAATGCCGTACCGTGCGATGTGAGATACTCCACACGGCCGCGCTCAAGCGTAGTGAGCACGTTGATGTTTGGCGTGGTGCCGCTGTTGAGGTCGGTCAATGCGCGCAAGGTCAGCTGCGACTCCGACACGTCGCCCGTCACCTCGTTGTAATAGTAGCCGTTGGCCTGCAGCTCAACGTATTGCGAAATCAAACCAATGTTGCCGAACTCAAAGGCTCCCAGATTGTCCGATACCTGAGTCTCGAAACTCTTGCCGGTCTGCTGTAAATCGGAGTTCAGCTCGGACACGCGCACCGATGTTCCGTTGATGAACGGGCCTTTCTGCACGCTACCGCTGATGGCTTTCACGTCAACCACCTTCTCGTCGCCGTTAAGCTCGTAGGTTTTGTCGTTGTTGTTGCAAGCTCCGAATGCCAGAGCCGCAACACTGATTAAAAGAATGCTTTTTTTCATTTCTGTGTTTGTTTAGTTATGTTGTTAATAAAGTGTCATTTAATTTCCAATGTGGCGCCAAGTTTTACTTCAAACTCACCACTTGTTTGAAATTCATCACAGTTAATATACAAAGCTCTATCTTTAGGAACCGTTACATTTTTAGCTGTAACATTTTGAGCTATCACCACTTTATTTCCTTGATTTATATATCCGGTGATAGTACTTGCATTGGTCTTAAATGAGTTTGGATACAAGTATTTACGCTGTGCAATATTTTTGTGAGCCTTCTCAATTTGGTTAGGAGTCCAAGCTGATTGGCTACAACTATAATCCATAAAGTTGTTTGAATATTCACCACCACACCATTTATACGGGTCTTGATAACCGTCTAGTATAAGTTCTCGGTATGTGGGAGTGTCGTCACAATCATCATCATAATTACAATTGATTGAATCGCATTTCTCACCTCCGTCACTTAATTTAGGATGTTTTAAGCTTAAACAATGTCCTATTTCGTGCAATGATAATCTTACAATCTCCCCATCAAAATACCAGTCGTTCTTGTCATTGCTAATGAAATCATTATATACTGCATCAACACCTGAAATGACACAAACAGAACCTCGCGAAATTCCGTATCCAACAAGACCTTTATATAGAAACACATGTATGGCTTCTTCGTTGTTGGTTTGTCCAACAATTTTCTCGGATTGATATAACATCGTTCTGTAAGCTGGCGATTTATCATTATCCACTATAGGACAAAACAAATTATCGTTTCTGTGAAAAACAACTCCAGCCAATTCAAACTGAATATTTATAGGTTTAACTTTAATATCCCTATTCGAAAGTTGTTGCGTCATTTTTTCATTATGCTGAAGACAATCGTTCGCTCTCTCTATAAATTTTTCAGCAAACCAATATCCGTTATAATCAGACGAGACATTGCCGTTACAATCCTTTGTTTCTGTAAAATTCTCTGTTCCGTTTGCTTTTAAGGGAAAATGAATTATTATTCTGATTGTTTTTGAGGTAGTCACATTTGGTAATGCATTTTTTGCATAAAATGTGACATTTTTTTGAGCCGCTGATATACAATGCATATTTTGAGCTTGCATTGCGACTGAAGCATATAACAAACCGCTAATAAGCAATAATTTTTTCATAATAAGTTCCAACATTACTGTTAATCAACACTATATAAATACCTTTCGTTTTCAATGCGACACGAGTTTGAGTTCCCGGCTCGCAAACATCACTATACACCATTATGCCGTTAACATCGAACACATTGATAACACTTTGGTCACAACTGCCGTGTGAGTCAACCACAATGGCTTTGTCTGATTGCGAATAAAATACTCGTAAATCCAAATTCTCTCTGTCAATCACGTCAACCCTTCTCATCGAATCTTCCAAACGGCGGTACGCTTCCCAATCGAACACGAAAATGCTGTCGCAAGCCGCTTTGCTAAACTGATAGTGCCCTATCTCCTCATCTTCATAACAGCGCAATTCACCGAAAATTCCCGCACCAAAGTTGTCGGCTATACAATCCGCTCCAAACAATTGGGATGTTGTGCCTATCTTTTCAATGTAATGATAATAGTTGGAGTAAGAATCAGCAGGAGTGAAGCTGAACTGTTTAAGCTGATTTCCGTTTATGTTCAATGTTTTGATTGATTCTACTACTACGTGTCCATACAACCTATCATCACCACAATATTTGTTATCTGGATTATATAACTCCATTGTGTCGCCCACATTCAAACTGAAATTGTAAACAAGATGGAAAGCTCCATCAAGATAGAAAAACACGCTGTCGCCTGTCTGATAAGCATAAACCGTATCCCTTGGAAACACGCCACCGTTGCTTTGGTGGTATTCCGAAACCAGGACTTTCACTTTTTTGCCGTCGATAACTGCAGAGTCGGTTACCGTGGTTTTTGTGAAACCTATATCGCCAAACATTGATTCCATATTACCATAATACCACGTTGCACCAAGTGGAGCGAATTCGGTTTGCGCTTTAACCGCACCTGTTGCTAAGAAGACAGAAAACAATAATAACAGTCTGTTTTTCATTTTTTTTAATTTTATTGGTTATTCAAAATCATCCTCTTCGAGTCAACCTCAACCCCGCCAATGGCCAGTGTGTAGATATACATTCCCGCTTCCAGCTCGCTGCCGCTGATGGTTATGCTGCCGTTACCTGTCTTGGTTAGAGGTTTGCTCAAAAACATATTGCCATTAAGCAAAAATACATATAAAATCGCATTTTGGGCATTTTCCGGCAGAAAACGTAGTTTCCAGAAGCAAGTGCAATTTTAGTAAAAATGGTTAAAGAAGACAGAAGCAGGAGAATCAAAATTAAGTTTAGCACTAGGACGTCTATTTAATTTAGCCTGAATATCAGAAACAAAAGAGAATTGCACTTCTATTTTGAACTTACGCGTTTATCCCGAATAAATACCGCAACCCAATAATGTGCTTTTTGAATCCGCCAACAAAAAAACCGGCCCCCCTTGTGAGAGACCGGTTTTTCAATGAAAACTTATTTAACAATCTTATTTCGCGATGTTTTTGAATTCCTCTTCCTGAGCGTATTGAGCGAACTCAATGTCTTTTGCTGCGTATGCGCCGAGCGAAGCGTCTTTCTCAACAGCAACCTTCAGGTTGTTGAAGAGCAGGTCGCGGTCTTGCTTGCGGGCACCGAGGATAGCCTTCAGGTAAGCGATTTTTGCGTCGCTCTGGTCCTCAATCTTGTTCAGGATGCCAAGAGTAGCGTCGAATACGTCGGCGTTCTTGGTGTTGAAGTAGTTGAGGTATTTGCAGAGAGCCCAGTTGAATGTGTTGAGCTTGCTGCTCTGATACAGATTCAAAGCTGTCTCATAGTCGCCCTTCTTGGTAGCGATAACGGCTTGGTTGTAGCTAACCTCGTCGCCGGCACCAGCGGCAGCTGCGTAGAACTCTTTAGCGGCAGCCTCGTCGCCTTCAGCGTAAGCGCAAGCGCCAAGGTTGTTCAGAACAACCACGTTCGAAGCGTCAGCCTCTTTAGCTTTCTCAAATGCGGCTTTTGCGTCAGCGTAGTTACCCATCTTGTAGCTGATGTGACCTACGTTGTTGTTGGTTCTCCAATCCTCAGGGAATTTGGCGGCAGCCTTCTGATAGATAGAAAGTTTCTCGGCGTTGTCCTCAGTCAGAGTGGCGGCGTAAAGCAGCTCCTCAACAGTCAGGTCCTCAGAGTTTGCGGCAACCAGCTCTTTGATTTCCTCGTCAGAGTGACCGATAACGGCGATGTTGACTGACAAAGTCGAACGACGAAGTTGGGGAAGAATCTTGTCGGCAATCTCCTCGTAAGCGGCCGAGATGTTCTTGATTTCCTTCTCGCGAACAACAGGGTCAGAATACATTGAAAGAACGCGGAGGATAAGCTCTTTATCCTGGATGTCAGACTCTTGCATCAAAGTTTTGAAGCCGTCCCAGTCCTCAGCCAACGAAGTTGTTTTGAAAACAGAAGCGTCGGCGTTAACTTTCGATTTCTTCAGCTCTTTCTTGAAGAAAGAATCAGAATTCTTCATACGGTTGGCGGCCAGTTTGTCGTTGAGCGACTCCTCACCGTCAGGCGATGCGAAAGCCGAAATCTCAATGCCCTTAACCTCCATACGCTCGTTGGCGGCAACCTCGCTGATGAATTTCTTCAGTTCGGCAATCTCGTCCTTCTTCAACTCTTTGCTTTGGATGTCAGCCTTGTTGATGACGAAGAAGAGAGTGGCGTTTTTCGAATCGTTGGTGATGCGAACGAACTTGTCGGCAGCGCCGATGGTCATAGCCTCTTTCTTGAGAAGCAAGGCTGTTGACATAACGCCGTCGGCCTGTTTTCCGAAAGGAATCTCAATCGATTTGTCTTTCATTGTGCCTTTTGCGTTCACAACCAACTCAGAGGCGCGCATTGCCTCTTCGAAAGAGATTTTTCCTTTAGCAGTGAAAGTTCCGCCGTTTGCAAACGAGCAAACATCGTTGTTGGCCTGAACTTTTTCACCTTGAACGGTTTTCGACGCGAAAGCCTTCTCACCGCCCTCATATTTCAAAACAGGAGTTACTTCCAAAGTTGCATCAGCAATGAAATACTTAGCAGGGAAGGTGAATTTAACCTCAACTTCGACACTGTCACCGTGCATTTCAAGCACTCTCGGAGTCACATCAAACTGTACTTGCTTGGCCATATCTGCCATTTTCTGCATACCACCGCAAGCGGTTAAAGCCAAGGCGCAAGACGCTAAAATACAAACGTTTACCTTTTTCATAATTGTCCAATTAATAGATTTAAAGTTTATATTATTTAAAAAATTATGGTAATTCTTACCAATGTTTTTAACGAACACCAAAAATAATAAAAATCAATAATGAGCAACGTTTTCAACGTTTTTTTAACAAAAATAAATGTGAAACAGGTTTTTTCGCAACCTTTTGCGCCAATTTGTCACCTCCCGCCTATTTAATAGGTGCGATGCACGGAGTTTGCGCTTGCGCGATTTTTGTTTTCGGCCGCCAAAAATCCCGAAAAGTTTTTAAATATCACGCGCCGATAATATATTTGAGACGTTGAATTCATAGAAAAACATCGACACCTATGCAGACCTTTGAGCAGATAATGGGCGACATTAAAAACCGGAAATTCAAGCCTGTTTACTTCCTTATGGGCGAGGAACCGTACTTCATCGACGCCATAACCGACTATATTGAAAAGAACCTTTTGAAAGAGGATGAAAAAGCTTTCAATCAGACGGTTGTGTATGGTGCCGATGTTGATTTGGGGCAGATTCTGAATGCCGCCAAGCGATTCCCGATGATGGCGGAATACAACCTTGTGATTGTGAAGGAGGCGCAGAACGTGAAGGGCCTCGACGGCGCCTCCGAAGGCAATGCCGACCCGTTCGCGCTCTATGTGGAGAATCCGCTCAAGTCAACCGTGCTGGTTATCAACTACAAAGGCAAAAAACTCGACAGCCGCCGCAAACTGGCCAAACTCATCGACAAGGAGCAGGTGCTTTTTGAGTCGAAAACGCTGTACGACAATCAGGTGGGCCGATGGATAACCGATTATCTGAAAGGACGCGGCGTGAGCATCGAGCCAAATGCTGCCGAAATTATGGCGGCGCACTTGGGCAACAAGCTTTCGACAATTGTTATGGAGCTCGACAAGCTTAAGCTGGCTGTGGGTGAGAACGGCACCATCACAACGGCCGATGTGGAGCGCAACGTGGGCATCAGCAAAGATTTCAACGTGTTTGAGCTGCAAAACGCCCTCGGTGCGCGCGATGTGTACCGCTCGGCCCTGATTGCCAAACATATGGGTGCTATGCCCAAGCACAGCATCATCCCCGACATTGCGGCACTCTACGGATTTTTCACCAAGATTATGATTCTGCACAGTATGAGCGGCAGCAGCCCCGCAGAGCAGGCGGCGGCCCTGAAGGTGAATCCATATTTTATGAAAGACTACCAGACGGCGGCGCGCAGCTACTCTCTGCGGCAATGTGCGCAGATAATCAGCATTTTGCGTGAATACGACGCTTATTCAAAAGGCATCGACGCACCACCCGTTGACGACGCCGACCTACTAAACGAAATGATTTTCAGAATATTAACTTGCTGATATGAGCACACTCACCATTTGCAAAGCATCGGCGGGCTCGGGCAAAACGCACAAGCTCACGGGCGAATACCTGAAGCTGGTTTTCAACCCCGAAATCAAGTTTCGTAACGTGCTGGCTGTGACCTTCACCAACAAGGCCACCGCCGAGATGCGCGAGCGCATACTGGAAGCCATTAGCGCCATTGCCAACGGCCGCAAGTCGGACTATGCCAACGACCTTTGCAAGACTTTCGGCTTGACCGCCGACGCACTGCGCAATCGGGCGCAAACGCTGCTTAAGCAGATGCTTAACCAGTATAGCTACTTCAAAATCAGCACCATCGACAGCTTTTTTCAGCAGGTGATTAAGTCAATCGCCTATGAGCTCGACCTCGACAGCGGCTTCACTCTCGAACTCGATGACAAATCGGTGACAGACAACGCCGTGAGCCGTATGATTGACGATTTTGGTTCCGAAAGCGATGAAGGCCAATGGATTATGCAGACCATCGGCGAGAAAATGGAAAAGGGCAACCGATGGGAAATTCAGAGCGAGACATCGAAATTCGCGGTTGATGCGTACGATAAAATCAGCCGTGAGAATAAGGATAAACCAATGGATGAGCTGAAGACCGAATTTGATAAATTCAAAGATGAGTTGAGCAAAATTCGTGGCAGCTACCTGAAAAAAATAAACGAAATCGGCACAAAGGCTGTGGCGGCAATGGAAAGCGCCGGCCTGACTTCCGACGATTTCAGTTACAAAGACCAAGGCACGGTTTGGAAATATTTTGTGGTTTGCAAATCGGCAAAAAACGTGATGGATACCAAATATGGCTCCCGGGTAATCACTCAGCGCGACGATATCAATAAAATGATAAAAGACAAGGCTTTGCAAAGCCGCTATGTCGGGGCCGGATTGTCCGAGATGCTGCAACAGCTCACCGAAATGGTTGACAGTAACGATTTTGGTTCCGCCATATCAGCCGATTTGGCGCTTGCCAACATCAACAAACTTGTGCTTGCCTACCGCGTGCTTCAGCTTCAGAAGGAAATCTGCAATGAGCAGAATCTGTTTCTGTTGCGCTCGTCAATGCCCTTTCTTCACGAGATGATTAAAGACAACGATGCGCCGTTCATCTATGAAAAATTCGGTTACACGCTGAACCACTTTATGATAGATGAGTTTCAGGATACATCGACACTGAACTGGGAAAACTTTCTTCCGCTCATCTGGAACAAGGTGGCCGAAGGTCATAAGTCGCTGATTGTGGGCGATGTGAAGCAGGCCATCTACCGCTGGCGTGGCGGCGACTGGAATCTGCTTGACAATAAGGTTCAAGAAAAATTCCACATCGCCTCGGGCGACATTGAAAACCTTGAATACAACTGGCGCAGCTGCAAGAATGTGGTGCTGTTCAACAACTGGTGCGTCAAAACCATCAGCGATATGATGGGCGAATACGTTGAAAAACAGGTGAATAACGGCAATTACGAGCCCAATTGCCTCGACATTTTCAACCGCACCTACAGCGACGCCGTGCAGAAAGTGCCCGCAAAAAACGCTGACACAGAGGGCTTTGTGTCGGTTGATTATGTTGACGTTAAGGATATTGACACTGATGAGGCGGTTGGCGAGTGGGTTGTGAAGCAAATTGACCGGCTGGCCGAACTGGGCTACCAACCTGGCGACATCGCCATTCTGGTGCGCAGCAAGAAAAACGGCGCAGCCGTGGCCAACTGCCTGGCCAAAGCTCAAGGCGACAACCCCGACTTTGCCGGTCGCTACCGGTTTGTGTCGAGCGAGTCGGTTCTGCTGGGCAACAATCAGGCCATCAGGTTGCTGGTGTCGGCAATGCAGTTCCTGCTCACACCCGATGTGCCATACGTTCAGGGGCAACTGGTATGGCTCTACCACGCCATCAACAGCGGACTCAAGGCTGCCGCCGAGCGGATTCAGCAAACAGTGTTCGACAAAGAGGCTACAGGCGTCTGGGCGCAGATGCCGACTGAGTTTGCGGCACTGAAAGACAACTTCCGCCAATTCGACCTGATTCAACTCTCGAGCCGGCTGACACAGGTGTTTTTCGGTCTTCCGCACCAAATTAGTGCCACCGACCGGCCGTTCATCAACGAGTTTGAGGACCGCGTGCAGACATTCAGCGAGCGCAACGGCTCTAATCTTCAGCAATTTATCGACTGGTGGAACGATAAAGGATTTCAGCAGACCATCACAATGAACGACCGTCAGAATGCCATTCAGATAATGACCATTCACAAGGCTAAAGGTTTGGAATTCAAGGCGGTATTATTGCCTTACCCATCGCCAACCGAGCCGCCGCGCAACAGCGACATCATCTGGTGCGAGACCAAAGCGGAACCATATTCTAAGTTTTCACCGATACCGGTTGGCTACAAAGAAGTTTTAGCCCAATCCGTCTTTGCTAAAAGCTACTATAAAGAGCAGTTTATGAGGCATATAGATAATCTCAACGTTTTGTATGTGGCGTTGACGCGAGCCTCACGCGATATGCGAATCTGCGTGACATACAAAGATGAAAAAGATGGCAATCCGACTGATTTTCAGGATAAGAAGATATGGCTAAAACTGCGCGAATCCGCACCCACCGATGCTGCTGCCGCCAAAGCTGGAATTGTCTGCACCGACGACCGTATAACAATCGGTGTTGAGCAGCCTTACCAATCTGAAACTGAGGCCGATAGTGTGACCGAGGAAGTTGTGCGCCAATGCCCGTCCAATCGCGCCCGCGTCGACATCCGCTGCCATTCTGCCGAGTTTTTCGCAGGCGTCGATTTCGACCGCATTCAGAACATCAACGTCGGCAAACTCTACCACCACATTTTTGAGTACATCAGTTATGCCGATGATGTGACCGATGCCGTACAGAAAGTTGTTAATGAGGGTTTTATAGAAACCGACAAGGCCCCGACATACGAACGCGCGGTGTCCCGATTCATCGCAAAACAACCCGACTGGTTCAGCAAGCGCTGGGCTGTGCTGACCGAACAATCGATAATGCTAGCCGATGGCGAAATCCGCCGCCCCGACCGTATTCTGGAATCGGACACCGAAGTGGTGGTCATCGATTACAAATTCACAAGCCATCATAACCCCGAATATAATCAGCAAGTTAGCGTTTACATTGATGCCCTGCGGAAACTCTCAGGAAAAAAAGTAAGCGGCTACCTGTGGTACGTATGGCCAAACGAGAAGGTTGAAGTAATAGCCGATTGACGGTTGAAAATGAGCCGTATACAAAAAAAGCGGAACATTGCTCGATCCGCTTTATCTGTTGTTCACTAAAACTCTTTGCTTAAAACTCAATGTTGTCAATCAGGCGCACTTTTCCGGCCCAAACGGCAATGCAGGCAATGGCGTGGTGCCCATCGAACTCGCTGATAGGCATAAGTGTATCGAAATCAACAATCTGCACATATTCGGTTTGAAGCAGGCCAGTAGCATCAATGGTTTTGGTAATCCACTCGCAGAGTTGGTCGGGATTCAAATCTTCTTTCATTGTGGTGGCATCGAACAAAGCCTTATGAATGGCCGGCGCGGCGGCACGGTGCTCAGGTGTGAGCAGCATATTGCGCGAGCTTTTGGCCAGGCCGTCGTCTTCGCGGATAATGGGGCACGGCACAATCTGAACCTTCAGCCCAAGCTGCCGAACCATATTCTTGATTATCGCAACTTGCTGAAAATCTTTCATTCCGAAGAAAGCCTTGTCGGGTTGCACAATATCGAACAGCTTGCTGACAACCTGCGCCACACCGTTGAAATGTCCGGGGCGGTGCTCGCCTTCCATCACCTTGTCGAGTCCGTCGAAACTGAACACGCGGGTGTCGGGCTCGGGGTACATCTCTTCAACCGACGGCGTGAAAACGGCATTGCAACCAACACTCTCAAGCAACGCGCAATCTTTGTCAACGCAGCGCGGATAATTCTGAAGGTCGTTCTTGTCGTTGAACTGCGTAGGGTTGACAAAAACGCTCACAACCGTCACGTCGCACTCGCTCAGCGACCGCTGCACAAGCGACAGGTGTCCTTCGTGCAGAGCGCCCATTGTGGGCACAAAACCAATGGTTTTGCCGTTCGCGCGGCATTGTTTCAAGTAGTCGGCAAGGTCGGCTTTTTTACTAATAATGTGCATTTCGTTCTGTTTTAAAATCGGTGCAAAAGAAACAATAATATGTGGTCGGTGTGCAAAAAAATGCAGGTTTCTCACCCTCCCCAAAGCCGCTCATACTGCTCGCGCAACTTCGGCTCGATAACGGCTTGCGTGTAGTTCGATTTTATGCGCTCGTAAACAAATTGGCTCAACTCGCTGAAACTGCCGTCGGACAGGATTTCAAGCACGCGGTCGGCGTAGGCTTGTGCCGATAATTCATTGACAATCAGGCGGTCGTTGCCGACAACGGTACGGCTGAACCCCTGCGGACTCGAAACGGGCACCACACCGCAACTCATTGATTCGGTAATGGAATTCGATTGCCCCTCGCGCGCAAGCGTCGACGGATAAATCAGGAAATGCTTGTCGAGCAGAATGTTACGAATGCCAATGCGAGCGTAGCCCGAAATGAACGTGTAGGTGCCAGGCCTGAGCGTCTGTTCCATTTGGCGAATCACCTCGCTCACGTATCCGTGCGGTCCTTTCCCAATGATTGTCAGCGAGATATCCGTTTTTTTCTGCAAAATGGCTGCGGCCTCGACAATTAGTTTCACGTTCTTTTGCGGCTCAATGCGGCCGAAATATATCAGATTAATCACGTTTTCAGGCTTTTGCGGCAATGCTGACGGCAGATAACTTGCCTCAACGTAATTCGGGTAGTAGAAGATTGGCGTGTCGGAAATTGATTTTAGAAGCGGCTCATTCTCAACACCTTGCGAGAAAATCACCCTCGCCTTGCGGACAATTCGCGCAAAACATAACCGATAAATGGCCGAGCCACTTTTGTGATACGCTTCTGCACCGCCGCCGCGCATTTCGTATATAATCTTGTAACCCAACAAGTTGGCGGCCTCTGCCAAAATGTATTCAAAAAAGATTGTGGGGCCGTAAAAACCCGAAATGTGCACAATCGCTTTGCGCGAACCGAACAAAAGCAAGCCAAGAAACGCGCCAACCCCGATTGCGGCACGGAACGGATAGGTTATCAGTTTTACAAATTGCGAAGCCGTAAGCCTGCAGCGTAACTTTCTGACAACCCGCACTTTAAAACCAAATTGGCGCAGCATATCGACGGTGCGTTTGTTGCCCACCTCGCCGCCGCCGTAGTAGGGCTCAACGCCATTCGGCAGCGAACCGAAGAAATAAACCGTCAGTGCCATAGTTCCGAAGTTAAACCGTTTGGCTGTTGTACCATTTGAACCACTCGGCAAAGCGCTTAACGCCTTCTGCCACAGACGTTTTCGGGCGAAACCCAAAGTCGCGCTCAAAGGCCGACGAATCGGCGAAAGTCTGATAAAGGTCGCCAGGCTGCATCGGCAGCATCTCCTTTTCGGCCTTGCGCCCAAGCGCGTCCTCGAGCAACGCAATGAAATCGGACAGCCGCACGGGCGACGAGCAGCCGACGTTGTAAACCTTGTGTCGGCGACCATCGGCTTGTGGCTCAGGCAGTTTGGTGAGCACCAGCATCAGGCTGTCGATAATGTCATCGATATAAGTGAAGTCGCGCAAAAGGTCGCCGCCGTTGAAAACGCGGATTGGCTCACCGCTGCTGATTGCGCGTGCAAAGAGCATCGGGGCCATATCGGCGCGGCCCCACGGGCCGTAGACCGTAAAAAAGCGCAGTCCAGTGGACGGAATGTTGTAGAGCGCCGAATAGCAACTTGCCATCAATTCGTTGGCGCGCTTGGTGGCAGCATAAAGATTGACAGGGTTGTCGGTGCGGTCGGTTTCGGCAAACGGAACCTTGGTGTTACTGCCGTAAACACTGCTCGACGAAGCATAAACCAAATGTTTGATTTGGTTGTGGCGGCAACATTCCAGAATGTTGGTGAACCCGACAATATTGCTGTCGATATACGAGAAGGGCTCTTCGATAGAATGGCGCATTCCTGCCTGCGCGGCCAGATTGACAACCACATCGAACTGTCCGCGCTCAAAAATTCGGGGTAACTGCTCGCGGTCCTCAAGGTTCAGTTTAATGAATCCAAATTGCTGATATACAGCACTTCTAACAGACTGTCCGTAATCGATTTTATTGACATCGATACCTAACTCAACCAACCGCGCATTTTTCAGACTGATAGTGTAATAACTGTTCAGATTGTCAATGCCCATAACGGTGTGCCCTGCCTCGAGCAAACGGCGGGTAAGGTGGAACCCGACAAATCCAGCGGCGCCTGTTACGAGTACGTTCATCAGCCTATCTTGCAATATTCAAATCCCGACTCGGCAAGTTCGGCGGCATCGTAAATGTTGCGGCCGTCAATCACCAGTTTGTTGCGCATTGAGCGCGCCAGCACTTCCCAACTCGGCATTCGGAACGTCTTCCACTCGGTCACCAGAATGAGCGCGTCGGCATCGACGGTGGCGTCATACATATCCTTGCCGTAGCGCACCTTGTCGCCCACGCGGCGGCGGCATTCATCCATCGCCACAGGGTCGAAAACCTTGACGGTGCAGCCCGCCTCAACCAGTTTGTTGATAAGCACCAAGGCGGGTGCCTCACGCATATCGTCGGTTTCGGGTTTGAAGGCTAATCCCCACAGTGCCACGGTTTTACCTTTCAGATTTCCATCGAATCGCTTGTTGAGTTTATCGAAAAGAATGGCTTTCTGCCGCTCGTTCACTTCCTCAACGGCCTTGAGCACGCGCATCTGATAGCCATTCTGCTCGGCGGTCTTAATCAATGCCTTGACATCCTTCGGAAAGCAACTGCCGCCGTAGCCGCAGCCAGGGTAAAGGAATTTGCGGCCAATGCGGGTGTCGCTGCCAATGCCCTTGCGAACCATATTCACGTCGGCGCCAACAAGTTCGCACAGGTTGGCAATGTCGTTCATAAACGATATGCGGGTGGCCAGCATCGAGTTGGCGGCGTATTTTATCATCTCGGCCGACGGAATGTCGGTGAAAATCATTCGCTCGCTGTTGAGCATAAACGGCTTGTAGAGCCGCGCCATAATCTTCTGCGCGCGTGGGCTGTCGGTGCCCACCACCACGCGGTCGGGACCCATAAAATCTTTGATTGCGGCGCCCTCTTTCAGGAATTCGGGGTTCGAAGCCACATCGAAATCGACTTGAACACCGCGCTTGTCCAGTTCCTGCTGAATAGCCGCTTTCACCTTCTGCGCCGTGCCCACAGGCACTGTCGATTTGGTCACCAGAATGGTGTATTTGCTGATATTCTGCCCGAAGGTGCGCGCCACTGCCAGAACATATTGCAGGTCGGCGCTGCCGTCCTCGTCGGGCGGTGTGCCCACGGCCGAAAACACCACCTCAACATTGTCGAGACAGGTGCGAAGGTCGGTTGTGAAATGCAGACGGCCAGCCGCCACGTTGCGCAGCAGCATCTCGTCGAGACCAGGCTCGTAGATTGGAATCTCGCCTTTTATCAACTTTTCTATTTTGACACTATCAATATCGACACAAGTTACATCGATACCCATCTCGGCAAAGCAAACGCCCGACACCAGCCCGACGTATCCCGTTCCTACAATCGCAATGTTCATATTTGTCTGTTTAATTTGTTTTGTATCAGTTATTTTTCGTTACGAAAGTTTAGTGCTTCACTGTTGAGTTTCCTCACTTTCTAAACCATCTCAACTTTCTAAACCATCTCAACCATTCATCTCTCTGCCCTCATCGGGTTGTTCAAGAAATCGTTGTACGACAGGCGGATACCGTCTTCAAGTTCGGTTTTGTAGCGCCAGCCAAGTTTTTCAGCCTTCGACACATCGAGCAGTTTGCGCGGCGTGCCGTTGGGGCGCGTGGTGTCCCATTTTATCTCGCCAGTGTAGCCCACAACTTTTGCCACAAGTTCGGTCAACTGTTTTATTGTCAACTCTTTGCCCGTTCCCGCATTGACAGTCTCATTGCCGCTGTAGTTGTTCATCAGGAAGACGCACAGGTTGGCAAGGTCGTCAACGTAAAGGAACTCGCGCAGCGGACTGCCGTCGCCCCAGCAGGTTACCGACGCCGCACCCGACACTTTTGCCTCGTGGAAGCGCCGAATCAGCGCGGGCAGCACGTGGCTGTGCTCGGGGTGGTAGTTGTCGTTGGACCCGTAAAGGTTGGTCGGCATCACGCTGATATAGTCGGTGCCGTATTGGCGGTTCAGGAACTCGCAGTATTTCAGGCCTGAAATCTTCGCCAAAGCGTAGGCCTCGTTGGTTTTCTCAAGTTCCGACGTCAGCAGGCACGACTCTTTCATCGGCTGCGGCGCCATTCGCGGATAAATGCACGACGAACCCAGAAACTCAAGTTTCTTGCAGCCGTTCTGCCAGGCAGCGTGTATCACGTTCATTTCCAGTATCATATTCTGATACATAAAGTCGGCCAGCGCACTTTGGTTGGCCACTATGCCGCCCACTTTCGCCGCCGCCAGAAAAACATATTCGGGTTTCTCGGCCGCAAAAAACGCCTCAACATCCCCCTGACGGCAAAGGTCGAGTTCCTTATGGGTGCGGGTGATTATGTTGTTGTAGCCCTGCCGCTGCAACTCGCGCACAATGGCCGAACCCACCATTCCGCGGTGGCCTGCTACGTAGATTTTTGATTCTTTTTCCATATTTTGATTTTTTTATTTCTAACCAAACTAACCCAAATTAAATCCAAATACTTTAATACAACCACTTTGGAATATCCCCTATGTAGTTAAAGTTTTTAATTCTATCATAACCTTTACCCATTACAAAATTATCCACATTGAAATTTATCAAATATCCTAAAGGTTTATTTGTCAAATTAAGATAGTTGCTAATTTGCTTATAATGAATATTTTCAAATGCGGCAATCGATTTCAGTTCAAGAATCATAATATTCTCAACTAAAATATCAATCCGAAACCCCAACCCTAAATCTTCACCACAATATTCAACATTAATGGGCACTTCTGTTTCCGCTTTAATATCTTGTCTTCTTAATTCTACCATCATTGCTTTTCTATACACAGACTCTAAAAGACCTGCACCCAATGTCGAATAAACTTTCATTGCGCACCCTATCACTTTATAAGCCAAAGTGTTCTTTTTATCGCAATAATCGATATATTCTTCTAACATAATCAATTAGGGTTTGTTTGGATTAGTTTGGTTAGAGACAGAATTATTCCATCTGTGTTTTCAAATGAATCTTCTTCACAAACTTCATATCGTGCTCAACCATAATCTTCACCAGGTCCTCGAAACTTGTCTTGCGCGGGTTCCAGCCGAGTTTTGTTTTGGCCTTGGTGGGGTCGCCGAGCAGTTGGTCAACCTCGGCGGGACGGAAATATTTCGGGTCCACCTCAACCAAAATCTTGCCCGTGGCAGTGTCAATGCCCTTCTCGTTCACGCCTTCGCCTTCCCAACGCAGATTGACGCCCAATGTCTTGAATGCCAGCGTGCAAAAGTCGCGGACAGTGTGATACTCGCCCGTGGCAATCACAAAATCGTCGGGCTTTTCCTGCTGCAGAATCAGCCACATACACTCAACGTAATCCTTGGCGTAGCCCCAGTCGCGCAGTGAGTTCAGGTTGCCCAGATAGAGTTTGTCCTGATAGCCCTGCACAATGCGTGCGGCAGCCAGCGTTATCTTACGCGTCACGAAAGTCTCGCCGCGGCGCTCGCTCTCGTGGTTGAACAGAATGCCGTTGCAGGCGTACATTCCGTACGACTCGCGGTAGTTTTTCGTAATCCAGAAACCGTACTGCTTTGCAACACCGTACGGGCTGCGCGGATAGAACGGCGTTGTCTCTTTCTGCGGCACTTCCTGCACCAAACCGAACAGTTCCGACGTCGAAGCCTGATAGATTTTGCATTTCTTCTCAAGACCGAGAATGCGAACAGCCTCAAGCAGGCGCAACGTGCCGACAGCGTCGGCCTCGGCGGTGTATTCAGGCACGTCGAACGACACCTTCACGTGGCTCTGTGCGGCCAGATTGTAGATTTCGTCGGGCTGTACGAGTTGGA
>JAEEGK010001987.1_pt1 | contig 51283 bp, 43 predicted proteins | sample 8958771 | NCBI WGS metagenome assembly JAEEGK01 (sample SAMN16246547, study PRJNA631951) | gut metagenome | biome: gut microbiome; feature: rumen; material: SC-attached | host: Bos | place: Iran: Karaj | collected 2018-10 | reverse complement strand
TCGCAGCCGTTATATTCATTTTGAACAAAATAAATAATTTTCATTGTTACATTCTAACAAATTATTGACAGATAGGGCATTTATTTCTACAATATTCAATGGCTTGTCAGAGCCATTTTATACGTTCTTTGACAACTAAATAAATTTGGAGGTGAGTACCAACGTGCCAGAAGTATCGTTTTACTTTGTATTAATCGCGGGCGTTGTTGGTCTTATTCTGGGTATTATAATTGCAGCAGTCTATTTTAAGTCAGGAATATCCGGTGAACAAAAGAGACTTGCGGAGGACATTGCCAAATCCAAGGAGGAAAGCAATGTGCTTCTCGCAAATGCGCAGAAGGAAGCGGAAAACAACAAGCGTGATTTGCTTTTGCAGGCAAAAGAGGAAGTCTCCAGGGTTCGTTCCGAATTGGAGCGTGAAGCCAGGGAGAAGAAACAGGAGCTTGCAAAAGAGCGCAATAAGCTTGAACAGAAAGAAGAAAATATCAATCGTATTGAAGCTAATTGTGAGCGCAAGCAGGAGGAGATCGAGAGACGTCAGCAGAATGTTGCGGAACTCGAAGCAAGAGCCAAGGATTACGAGCAGCGTAAGAAGACTGAGCTTGAGAAAGTATCAGGACTTACTGTTGCAGATGCCAGAAGCTTAGTACTTGACGAAGCAAAGCGCGAATATACACATGATATGGCTGTAATGCTCAAGCAGATGGAAGAAAAGACCAAACAGGATGCAGATAAGGTCGCTAAAGACATTATCGTAAACGCTATCCAGCGTTATGCATCTGATTACGTCTCAGAAGTCACTGTATCTGTAGTAAGCCTTCCTAATGACGAGATGAAGGGTAGAATCATCGGTCGTGAGGGAAGAAACATCAGAGCAATCGAGACAATTACGGGAGTCGATCTTATTATCGACGATACGCCGGAAGCAATCGTACTTTCATCGTTCGATCCTATCAGAAGAGAGATCGCAAGATTAACGATTGAAAGACTTGTAGCTGACGGTAGAATCCACCCGGCCAGAATCGAAGAAATGGCCGGAAAGGCAAAGAAGGAACTCAATCAAACTATTAAATCCGAGGGCGAGAAGGCAGCCTTTGATACCGGTGTAATGAATCTGCATCCGGAAGTTATCAAGCTTTTGGGCCGTCTTCATTACCGCACATCGTACGGACAGAACGTACTGCAGCACTCCATTGAAGTATCTTGGATCGCTGCAATGATGGCGGACGAACTCGGACTTGACAGTAATCTTGCAAGGCGCGGCGGCCTTTTGCATGATATCGGTAAGGCAGTTGATTTCGAGCAGGAAGGAACACATATCCAGCTCGGTGTCGAGATCGCCAAGAAATATCATGAAAGTCCCGCAGTCATTAACTGCATCGAGGCACATCACGGTGATGTTGAGCCTCTTACCGCAGAGGCTGTCCTGGTAGCTGCAGCAGATGCTATTTCTGCAGCAAGGCCCGGTGCCAGAAGAGAGAATCTCGAGACCTACATCAAGAGAATCGAAAAGCTTGAGGAGATCGCTACAAGCTTCGAGGGTGTCGAAAAGAGCTTCGCCATCCAGGCAGGCAGAGAGATTCGTGTCATCGTTTCACCTGATAAGGTTTCAGATGATGAGATGACTCTTAAAGCTCGTGATATCTGCAAGAAGATTGAGGATGAACTCGATTATCCCGGACAGATAAAAGTGAACGTCATCAGAGAGACGAGGGCAACTGACGTTGCTAAATAATTATTTAATCGCTTTTACATATATTATTTAACACGTTAGTATCATCTATCAAAACAAAAAACAGGACCTTAAGCTTAATCGCTTATGGTCCTTTTTTGTTGCTTTTTTGTTATAATTTAAAAGAATAAAAAGAATGGGGGTATCGCATTTGAGAGTTTGCTTTGTAGGCGATATTGTCGGTTATGCAGGGCGCAGAGCTTTTAAGACGGTGATGCCCGGTTTTCTTAAGAATAATTCCATTGATTGCTGCATCGTCAATGCCGAGAACAGCGTGCACGGGCTTGGCGCTTCGATGAACATCATCAGAGAGCTTGAAGATTACGGCGCTGATCTTTTTACGATGGGCAACCACACATTCTCCAACAGAGAGTTCATAAGCCAGATCTCCAAGATCAGGAATGTTGCAAGGCCGGCTAATTTCAGTCCTTCATGGCCGGGCAATGATTTCTGCGTTTTCGAGAAGAACGGAGAGAAGATAGGCGTATTCAATCTTCTGGGCCAGGTCTATGCCAATGTGCTTCCCGATAATCCGTTCGCTTGTGCGGACAGGATCGTGGACAGACTTAAGAATGTCGAAGGCTGTTCTACTATCCTTTTGGATTTCCATTGCGATGCCACATCTGAGAAATGTGCCATGGGTTATTACCTGGACGGCAAGGTCTCTGTCGTAGCAGGTACGCATACGCATGTTCAGACTGCTGATGAGACGATCCTGCCTTCAGGCACCGGATACATTACGGATTGCGGCATGGCAGGCGCCAAGGAATCTGTCCTCGGTATGGATGTCGAAGCGTCGATCAAGAGGCTTGCTTATAAGCTCCCTGCCAAATACGAGCCTGCGGACGGCCCCGGATTTGTATGTGGTATTATTTTTGAGACTGATAAAAACGGAAGGTGTACCGATATAAGACGGTTTTGCGAATATGAGTGATAACAGACCTAAGAATAAAAAAACAGATCTCGATCTTTGTGTTTTATATGTTTTCCTTGTGATCTTACTGGTTACGGTAGATCAGTTCATTAAAAAAGTTATCGATACCGAGATGGAGTATAACAGCATAAAGCCTGTTATCCCGGGCTTTTTCTCGCTCCATTACGTACGCAATACAGGAAGCGCATTCTCTTTGTTTGCAAATAAAGACTGGGGAATTTATTTCCTGTCAGGCATGTCTCTGGTGCTCGGTATATTGATCTTCATACTCATGCTCATTGCGGCATCCAGAAGCATGAAGCTTATCTCACTGGCTTTTTGTCTTTTGGCTTCCGGCGCCCTCGGCAATCTCGTTGACAGGGTATGGCTCAAGTATGTAATCGACTATTTAAGATTTGACTTCGGAACATATACATTCCCGATCTTCAATTTTGCTGACATCTGTGCCGTAGTAGGCACGATTCTTCTTATCTGCATTATTATCTTCGGCTCGAAGTATTTCGAGTCCTTCTGGCAGATCATCTTCAAGAAGAAGGAGAAGAAGAAGGAAGAGAATGAAGATGAAGAAGATAATGTAGAGATCGAAGAGGCAGATGAGGTCGAAGAGCTCGAAATGTCTGAAGAGGAAGATCCCGAGGAAAAGGAAGAAAGCGATGCCGATCCTGAATAAGACTTGTGAGACAGACGGAGTAAGGCTTGACAGCTTTGCTGCTGAGGCTTTTGACACTACTTATTCCAGGTCTTTTTATAAAAAAATGATCGACGACGGCAAGATTACCGTTAACGGAAAGGTGATCACAAAAGCAGGCACCAAGCTTGCTTCAGGTGACGTCATAGAAGCTGATATTCCTGATCCCGAACCTGACAATTCCTTTGTCGCACAGGATATTCCGCTCGATATTGTTTATGAAGATTCCGATCTGCTCGTTATTAACAAACCCCAGGGCATGGTAGTTCATCCCGCAGCAGGACACAGCGAGGGCACGCTCGTAAATGCGCTGCTCGCTCACTGTAAGGATGATCTTTCTGATATCAACGGCGTTCTAAGACCCGGAATAGTTCACAGGATCGATAAAGATACTTCAGGTCTGATGCTCGCCTGCAAGAATAACTTCACGCACCTTAAGCTTGCAGACATGCTCTCAAGACACGAGATCGTGAGAGAATACAGGGCTTTGGTCTACGGAGTCGTAAAGGAAGACAAGGGAATGATCGATGCGCCTATCGGCCGTTCGGATAACGACAGACGCAAGATGGCTGTTATCAAGGACGGCAAGTCTGCGGTAACACATTTCGAGGTTATCGAGAGATTGGGCGAGATATCCGATATCAAGCTTATCCTTGAGACCGGAAGAACTCACCAGATCAGAGTGCACATGTCATATATCGGCCACCCTGTAGTAGGCGATCCCGTATATGCTTCACGCCGCAAGAATTACGGCCTGACAGGCCAGGCGCTCCACAGCAGGGCTATCACATTCGTTCATCCGAGAACGGGCGAGACTATGCATTTTGAGACGGAGCTCCCTGATTATTACACCGCTGTCCTTAACCGTTTTAAGGGTCTTGGTTGTTGACGGAAACCCTAATTAGCATAATAATTCTTTATATAGGAGAGCGTATTTGGAAGACAGAATCGAACATCTTAGTAATTCCACACAGACGGCCGGCGTTTATGCAACAAGAGTAGCCGATTTTTTTGATGTCGACATCGAGCACGACGGCAGCGGCTTTGTTATCTCCGGCGATTCCAAGAATGTTACGTGTGCGAAAGATGCTTTCGTAGCGCTCGATAAATTATCCTCAGGTACTGAGATCGATGAGACAGATATCCTGTACATCATGAACCTTGCAAACGACGGAAGACTTGAAGAGTTCCTCAAGACTTCCGATGAAGTTTTTTATATGACTCCTTCGGGCCGTGCCATAAAGGCAAGGACATTGGGTCAGAGGCTTTATGTCGATTCACTTAAGCAGTCTGAATTAGTCATTTGTGCCGGACCTGCGGGTACAGGCAAGACTTTCCTTGGTGTTGCCATGGCTGTTAAGGCTCTGAAGGCAAGGGAAGTATCAAGGATAATCCTCACCAGACCTGCCATAGAAGCAGGCGAGAGATTAGGATTCTTGCCCGGCGATATCGAAGAAAAGGTAAATCCTTATATGCGTCCCATCTATGATGCTCTTTCTGCGCTCTTAGGCCAGGAGATGTTCGAGCGTTATTATGACAGGGGCGTTATCGAAGTTTCTCCTTTGGCATTTATGAGGGGAAGAAATCTTGATGATTGCTTCGTTCTCCTGGATGAGGCGCAGAATACGACACCTGAGCAGATGAAGATGTTCCTCACGAGACTCGGTGTAAACTGCAGGGCATGCGTATGCGGTGACTTCACTCAGATCGACCTTCCCAGAGGCATTGAAAGCGGTCTTAAAGATGCCATTACCGTCCTGCCTGATGTCGAGGGCGTAAGGATCGTAAGTCTTAATGATACGGATATTGTCAGAAACAGCCTTGTTGCAAGGATCGTAAAAGCTTATGAGAATGCTAAGAACAGCAAAGGTGAAGTATGAGTAATAACAAGTCTGTAAAACCTAAGTTCCATCAGATCATTTCTTTGGTGCTCGCAACGCTTACAGTAGTATTCCTGGTTTTCTACGGATCGCTTCCTGTCAGCTATGACTATGAGGTAGGTTCTATTGCCAATCAGGATATATATGCTCCGAGAACTTTTGCGGATTCTTATGAGACTGAGAGAAGAGCGATCATCGCAAGAGATACCGTAGAAGATATCTTCGTCAGATCCGATAAGCAGTCTGAAGAGAGCATCGACAGGGTAGATGACTTCTTCGATCTTGCAGAGCAGGTTCGAAAAGACGTAACACAGTCAAGGAATACATCTACACCGATGGCGCCTGCTGAGGCTGCAAGAAAGCTTGCTGACAGCGTTGATCAGACCATGGGCGAAAAGGTGGAATCAGAAGAACTCGTAGTTCTTTTCGAGATGTCTAATCCGACATTTACATATATCAGGGAAAAGACTACTTCACTCGCAGAGCTTATCATGCTTGGCGATGTAAATGATGCTGAATTAAGCGGCAAGATCGAGGAGCAGATCGACAGCTTCCGTTCTTCGAACCCTTCGTATTCAAAGTTCTCCGAAGCTATGAGGATCGTATTGTCCACGATGCTCGAGCCTAATACCGTTTACGATGAGGAAGCTACGGCAGACTCAGCAAACAACGCTTATACCGCAGTTAAGAATGAGCCTGTCATGGTCGAAAAGGGTTCGAGACTTGTAGAAGCAGGATCCATCATCGATGAGCACGTTTACAGCAATCTCGTAGAGCTCGAGCTCATCAGAGAATCTTCATTTGACTTCGTCATCTTCTTAAGAACGCTCCTCTATGTATTGATCATCTCGGCTTGTGCGCTGGTATACCTCAACATCGAACGTAAGAAGCGCAAGATCAGCATGCCGATCTTCTATATGCTTATCGTTACTTTCCTGATCACGATCGGCGCTTCTGTTTATCTTTCGTCTGTATCAACGCTCCTTTGCATCGTTGTATTCTTCGCGACGGTATGCGCCACTTATCTCGGTACACAGGACGGTATTATTCTTTCTGTTATCAATCTTTTGCTCGTTTGGCCGATGTATTCATTTGAGCCTGAGATGTTCTTTATCACCCTTGTAGGTGTTGTTCTTTGTTCGATATTTGCGGGCAGAACCGACAAGATCATCAACAATGCGGCATTGATATTCTTCCCGACGATTGCTACGGTCGGCGCAAGCTTCATCTACAATTTCCTTATCGGTAATACCAGGACGGAATATCTCAATTCCTTCATTTATTCATTCGTAAGCTGTATTGCTTCACTCGTTGCTGCTATCGGTCTGTCTCCTATCTATGAGCTCGTAAGCAATGCTGCTTCTCCTGTAAAGCTCATCAGCCTGAGCCAGCCCGGACAGCATCTGCTTAAGAGATTGTTCCTTGAAGCATCAGGCACGCATTCGCATTCAATGATGGTAGCTAACCTTGCTGACTCTGCGGCAGAAGCTATCGGAGCAGATTCGCTTCTCTGCAAGGTTGCTGCTTACTACCACGACATCGGTAAGCTCGAGAATCCGGAATATTTCACCGAGAACCAGCACGGCGGAGTAAATCCTCACGACAGCCTTACTACCATGGAGAGTGTTGCTATCATAACCAAGCACCCTGAAGACGGTGTTAAGCTCGCCAAAAAGGAAAGACTCCCTAATGCGATCATTAAGATCATTGATGAGCACCACGGTACTACATATCCTTCATACTTCTACCGCAAGGCAGTAGAGGAAGCGAAGGCAAGAGGCCTCGAACCGCCGGATATCAATAACTTCAGGTACAGAGGTCATATCCCGTCTTCAAGAGAATCTGCGGTCGTCATGATCGCCGATACCTGTGAAGCTGCAGTAAGATCCATGAAGATCACTGACGTACAGGGTGCAGAGCAGCTTATCCGTGCCCTTATCAAGGATAAGATCGATCAGGACCAGTTAAGCAATTCAGGCCTTTCTTTCGATGACATCGAGAAGATCGTTGTAGCTTTCAAGCAGGTCTATGCAGGCGTATTCCACGAAAGGATCAAGTATCCTGAATGAAGATAAATGTAGTTAACAGCGCGGAAGGTTTTCCTGAAGATATTATCGGATCTCTCAGCGGATATATCGAAAAGCTGAGTGAGGCTGTAAAAGGCGATGATTACTGTTCGCCCCAGGTAGCAAGATCTCTTAAAGATGCTTACGCTACTCTTACTTTTGTCACTCCCGAAGAGATCCGCGAGGTAAACCGCGAGCAGCGCGAGATAGATAAGGAGACAGATTGTCTGTCTTTCCCGATGCTCGAATTAAGGGAAGGCGAGTTCGAGATGATCCCTGACAGCGGGGATTTTGAGACTGATGACGACGGCAATCAGGTGCTTTGCTTCGGTGATATCCTCATCAATCCGTTTGCCTGCAAAGCTCAGGCAGAAAGCTACGGACATTCCTTTGAACGTGAAGCTGTTTTCCTTATCGCTCATTCAATGCTGCACCTTTTAGGTTACGATCACATCGATCCTACTGACGAGAAGATCATGATCGACAGGCAGAAGAGACTCATGAGAGATCTGGATCTTGCTTTCGATGATGAGATCGCCGATATATATGAGATGGATAATCACAGGGAGACTGCTCAGTCTGAAGGTCTGATCCCTGCCGGAACACCCTGCAAACACTGTGGTACAGTCGCATTGCTGGGCCGTCCTAATGTCGGTAAATCCACGCTCCTTAACTATATAACGGGCATGAAGATCGCCATCGTATCTCATAAGCCGCAGACTACGAGAACTAATATCAGAACTATCTACAATACTGAAGATACACAGATCATATTCACCGATACTCCGGGTATTCATAAGCCGACATCCAAGATGGGTGAATTCATGGTCGACCGTTCCTATAAGGCTGCTTTGGGAGCAGACTGCGTAGTTCTTATCGCAGACGGCAGATTCCCTGAGCCGGGTGCTGTTGAGAAGAAGCTTATGGCGCTTCTTAAGGACAGCAATAAGAAGGTTATCCTTGCAATTAACAAGTACGATGAAGCAGGCCAGGCAAAGCTCCTGCCGCTTACACAGAAATATGCTGAACTTTACGACTTCGAAGACGTCGTCCCAATCAGCGCAAAGACCGGTAAGAACGTTGATCTGCTTCTTACTGTTATCACGAAAATGCTGCCTGAAGGCCCCAGGCTCTACGATAGCGAATACATGACTGACCAGACCGAGAGAGTAATTGCCGCAGAACTTATCCGCGAACAGCTCCTTCACTATACAGATCAGGAGATCCCGCACGGCACGGCTGTTATCATTACCGAATTCAAGGAGAAGAATGATGACGGTGAGATAACCGACGGTGACGACCGTACTATTGCTGTTATCAAGGCAGATATCATTTGCTCGAGAGATTCTCATAAGGGCATCATAATCGGTAAGGACGGCCAGATGATCAAGCGCATCGGTACAGCTGCAAGAAGGAATATCGAGAAGATGCTCGATTGCAAAGTCTTCCTTGATCTCTATGTTAAGGTCAGAAACGACTGGCAGAACAACGATGCTTTGTTAGGTGAGACCGGCCTCGGCAAAGATATTGACGAATAATGGATCCTTTTAATTGCCGCGGTCTGATTATCAGATCTTCCGAATATAAAGAAAAGGACAGGCTTTTATCTGTGCTTACATCAGACAGGGGCCTTATAACCATTTGTGCAAAAGGTGTTTCCAAGCCGGGAAGCTCTCTTGGTTGTTTCTCCATGCCTTATATGCTGTGCGACTTTGTAGTTACGGTATCCCACGGATATTACTATCTTAAAGACGCATCGATCATCGAGAGCAATTCGAAGATAATGGAGAGCCTGGAGCAGATGACTGTCGCGGCACATATATCATCCTGTCTCATGGACTGTACATTGCAGAGCGAGAATGCTAAAGAAGCTTATGAACTGGCCGTCTATGCTTATTACAATCTTGCGAATTACAAGGATAAGTATCTGCTTATCTATGCTGCTTTTAACTGGAGGCTTCTTACTGTAGCAGGCCTGACCGTTCTTTATGATGTTGATACCCCTTCATATAAAGCATCCGGCGCCAATCCGGCAAGATTCATGATAAATATCTCAGGCGGAGAAGGCACGGGAAATCAGAACAGGACGTTTAACAGGCTCTTGGATGAGCCTTGTGTAAGGGCATTGAATTTTTTCGCGACGTGCGATCTTAAAAGGCTCTTTACTTCAAGCGCTGACAGGAAGATACAAGAGGACTTAAGGGATTTTACGACTGATTATCTGTCTATGCATTTCGAAAAGCGTTATGACGCGCTGTCTGTGCTGAATAATCTTTAGACGAATCAAGCCGGATCAATAAAGGAGAATGAGAATATGAGAAAGATCATTGCAATCGGTATGAGTTTTATCCTTTTAACAGGAGCATTAACAGGATGTAAGAAGATGCCCGGTGATAAAGAGACGGCAAAGCGCCTTCAGGAAATGTATGGAGGTGAGAGATTTGAAGTCAGCGGCGGAAATGCTTCTTCTTTGGACAGGGATCTTGAATTCGAGGTCTGGTATAACAAGGACGGAGCTGATATCTGGCCTGATATAGAAATCGGCGGTGATTACGCTCTCTATTCTTCATACGATTCGGCAGTTTGGCATTATTGGAATGATGAATACCGCGAATGCATCGAGAAATACGGGTTCTCTGAGGTGGACTACGGCGAGGATGGTGAGGATGAAGATGCTTGTCAGCCGAACCTTGTATATATCTTCATAGAAGAGGGTGCATCCTCCCAATCCCTGGATGACGTTGAATCGCTTCTTAAGGACTTAAGAGAGATATGCCGGAAGGAAGATGATTTCCATGATTCGGGCAGCGGTACACTCAGATATATTGCATATATCTGGTTTATTGACAGCAGCGAAGAAAAGTATCTGAAAAATTCCGGCATAAGGATCGAATCAGATACCAAAGACAAGGAATTGAGATTCGATGATATGGATGATTATCACGAAGAGAAGACCGATCCCCGCAAACCGCCTTTGTCCGGCGGAAATGCCAAGATCTATGTATATTAATGATCTGAACTGATATTCAAGCCGGCATCATCAGATGTCGACATCCTGAACTACGTAGTGATCATCGGCGCTGCCGTCTTTATAGGAAGCATATATGTGCTTTATGTGATCTTCCTCATCCATGTGCAGAAGATAACTGACGTCATAATTCTTCAAGGCGAGCTTCTCGTCATCTTTGTATTTGGCATCGCAAAAATCAAAGTAAATGCTGTATACATGCGGTTCCCGGGAAGCAAAATCTATCAGGAGATCTGTCATTTCCTCTTCTGAGGGCACCTGGGACATGTCATCATAGAACAGGATCAAAGTGCATTCATAATCCATGTAATTCTTTATGAATTTTCTGGCTCCCATTTCCTCTAAAGGATATCCGCCATCAGTATATGTTGAATATCCGGTTATTATGTAACTTGAGCAGGGAAAATTGCCTTTTAACAGCCGGTCAAGCTCCTCAAGGCAGTCTTCCTGATATAAAAGGGCCTGGTAATTTGTCCTGATCTCTCCTTTTTCTTTCCAAACAGTTGTTACAGTGTCGGGAAAAAGTTCGGAACTTACCAGGATGGAACTGTAATTTGTTCCTAGCGGGCTGTCCGGATGGCCTATATAAGTAAAGTTGTCATCCGGAAAGGCTTTGTTCATTTCTTTTATCCAGCGCTTCTGATCGGCTTCCTGAAATGGTGTGCATGAAGCGAGAACAAAGCTTGATACAAGTGTCAGCGCGATTGCTTTAACAGTTTTAAATCTCATATTCATATCCCTTAGTTTATAAATATATGCTTTTATCAATATACACCTCAAAGGCTCTTTTTGTATAATCCAAATATCAAATCTGAAAGGACCGCTCTTATGAATCTTTCAACAACCCCTTCACACCGTACAGGCGAAGCCTTAGTCAAAGTAATCGATAAGAACGGCAATCCAGTTGCAAATAAAGAACTGGTATTAAACCAGAAATCACATGAGTTCCTCTTCGGAAGCGGAGCTTTTGATTTCCTTGAATATGAGGGCAAGAAGGGCAGTCCCGAGAGACTCGAAAAGTGGCTTGCACTTTTAAACTATGGAACTCTTCCTTTCTACTGGGGAAGATATGAACCCGAAGAAGGTTATCCCGAATTCGAGAGCCGCATGGAAGCCGCAAAGATCTTAAGATCCAATAATGTAACGATAAAGGGACATCCTCTTTGCTGGCATACGGTCTGCGCTGACTGGCTTATGAAGTATCCTGATGAAGTAATAATGGATAAGCAGCTTGCAAGGATCAACAGGGAAGTAACAGCTTTTAAGGGCGTGATCGACATCTGGGATGTCATTAATGAAGTCGTGATCATGCCTGTATTCGATAAATACGATAATGCCGTAACGAGACTTTGCAAGAAGTACGGCAGAGTAGAGCTCGTAAAGGAAGTTTTCGCTGCTGCCAAGGCGGCAAATCCTAACGGCACTTTCCTCATCAATGATTTCAACACATCGCCTCAATATGAGAAGCTCATTGAAGAGTGTCTCGATGCAGGAGTCGAGTTCTCCGCGATCGGCATCCAGTCGCACCAGCATCAGGGATACTGGGGAGAAGAAAAGCTCCGCGATGTATTAAAGAGATTCGGAAGATTCGGAATTCCTATCCACTTTACTGAAAACACATTGATCTCAGGCGAGATCATGCCGGCATATATCGAGGACCTTAACGACTGGCAGGTAGATGAATGGCCTACCACAGAAGAAGGCGAGATAAGACAGGCCAGGGAATGGGAAGAGATGTACAGGATCCTCTTTGCAGATCCTAATATCAAGGCAATCACCGGTTGGGATTTTGCTGACGGCGCATGGCTCAATGCCCCCAGCGGACTTGTAACTGTCGATAACAGATGTAAGCCTGCTTATAACAAGCTCTTAAGCCTCGTTAAAGGTGAGTGGTGGACAAAGGGCGAAGTCATCCGTACCGATAGTGAAGGTGTTGTATCAGTTAAGGGTACTAAGGGCACTTATGAGATCGAGGGCGCCCAAGGCGTTATCACTCTCGGGCTAGATCCTTCCAATACAACCGTTCAGATCTTCCAGTGATCAGGGAACAGCATGATATAGTCAGGCTTTTCTAAGCGCTCATCTATAAGGAGCGCAAAGCCTGTGTCTGTTTCTGTCCTGATAACTCTTCCTACGGCCTGGAGGACTTTCTGCCAGCCCGGGAATCTGTATGCGAACGAGAATCCGTCTCCGAATTTTTCCGCGTAGTAATTGCTTAATATCTGGCGCTCGGGCGTTATCTTCGGCAGGCCGACTCCCACGATGACTACGCCGGTGAGCTTATCGCCGACCAGATCGATTCCTTCGCCGAAGTGACCGCCTAACACGGCTGCTCCTATAAGGAGGCCTTTATATGGAACGGTAAATGCCTCCAGGTATTCTTCCTTTTCAACACCCGTCATCTCGGTGACCTGGGAGATGATCTTATAATCCTTCACTCCCTTGGATTTGAGCTCCTGCTCGATCCTCGGCATGATCTGGTTCATGTATTCGAATGACGGGAAGAACACCATGTGATTGCCCGTGCGGTCTTTGAGGCAATCCGCTATCTTGAGAGCAAGGTCGTCCTGCGTGATCGAACGGTTCTTATAAGTGGTCGAGATGTCTGTATCTATCATGATCTCAAGGTTCTCCGGAGGGAACGGCGAGGGGAGCCTTAAGAACGAAGCGTAGTCGCAGTCGGGACCTACAAGGCAGTTGCGGTAATATTCATAAGGCGTAAAGGTAGCCGAGAAGAATATGACCGACATCCTGTCCCTGATGATGTAGTCGAGTTTTTTGGAACAATCAAGACAGTCGAGTGTGATAGTAGTATCACCGTTCTCTCTTGAAGCAATGGTGATATATGCATCATCAAAATAGTGTTCCAGCACAGTCAGGAAATATCTGGCTTCAAAGAAGAACTTTACGGCTGTCCTTCTGCATTGGCCCTGCTCAAGACCGTCCAGAACGGGGGACAGGCGCCTTATAGTGAACCAGAGTTTGGCGTAGAGCTGTCTCGGAGGCTGCTTCATGGCTTCCCAGTTATCGGTCATGAGCACCTTTTTGTCATCTGCTTCTTCGAGAAGCCTAAAACATGAGTTCGTTGAATCGAAGCATGTGCCTATGTTCGCGAAATAGTTGCGCAGCTGGAGGACCATGGCTTCGATCTTGGTATCGCGGCCTTTAAAGTCTTTGAGCATCTCATCAATAAGGCTTAAAGAGAATGAGGCAGAGAACATGTCGCGGCCTCTGTCTATCATGTTGTGCGCTTCATCGACTAAGACTGCTATGCGCTGGCTTCCGGGCTCCATTGAGGTAAGGGATACTCTCGGACAGAATACGTGGTTGTAGTCTCCGATAATGACGGTGCAGTAGTTCATCGTGTCGATCATGAACTCGTGAGGGCAGATGTTGTGCTTTAAGGCGATCTCAGTGATCTTCTCGGGCGTGATCTCGTCAAAAGCCAGTGATTCAGCCAGGGCAGCCTTGAGCTTGCCGTAATAATCTTTTGCCAGAGGACAGAATTTGGCGTCGCATTCGGTGCCGAAGGGGCACATCTTTTCCTTGGATCTTAAAGTGATCGATCTGATGATGAGACCTGATCTGCGCATTGCGTTCAGGGTAGCTTCGGCAACGCCTCGAGTCGCTTCCTTGGCTGTCAGATAAAAGATCTGGTCGTACCGGTTCTTTACCAGGCCTTTTACGGCGGGGTAGAGGACTGATACGGTCTTTCCTATGCCCGTGGGAGCTTCTACGAAGAATGCTTCCTGCGAGTTGAGCGCCAGAAGGGCCTTCTTCATGAACTCCTTTTGGCCGGGCCTTATGGTATCGAAAGGAAACCTTATCTGCGTGACGGTATCCATGAGGCTGTTCTGATAATCGAGCAGGGTCTTGGCAAAGACACAGTACTCTGCGCATGTCTCTTCCCAGAACTTCTCGGCTTCTTCAAAGGACATCGGATAAGTATTCTCGTAGCTGTCCAAAGTGGTTATTGATACATATCTCAATGTAAGAGAGATATCTAATACATCGGAATTTGTAAGAAGATACATCGCGCCATAGAGCTTAAGCTGGGTCACGTGCTCGGGCCTTACAAGCGCATCAAAGCTCTCTTTGGTAGAGTTAAAAGACTTGATTTCAAAGAGCATGGGCGGTTTGCCCGGCTTGTCGAGCATAGCATCGAACCTGCCGTTTACTGAAAGGCATACGCCGGATTCAGATATGTAGTCGTATACGAGCGCTTCTTCGGTGATGACGATGTCTCCGTAAGCCTTCTTAAGATCCGAGAATACTCTCTGGTGGAGCTTTGTCCCTTCAACACCTGATACAGAGCCGTAAGAACCGCCTGCGAGATTGCCGCGGCGCGATACATAGGAGGCCAGATCTGTAACGGAAACACTTATCTTATCCATATGGTGATTATAATATTTGAGTACTCTATCTCAAAGGGAAATGAGTGAAATTGAGACTGGTTGTCCCCTTATTGAAAATTATTGTCCTATGATATAAAATCTAACCCGCACGCAGATGTGGTGGAATTGGCAGACGCGCTAGCTTCAGGTGCTAGTGGGAGCAATCTCGTGCGGGTTCAAGTCCCGCCATCTGCACCAGATTTCATGGCTTTCCGTGATAACTCATGGAAAGCCATTTGTCTTTTGTTTTCAAGGGTTTAAGAACCTTCACTCGTTTTATCCTGTCTTGTTATTATTCGCTTTTTGGCTCTGTTTTTGGACAAGTGGTAGTAAGAATGGTAGTAATTATGTTAGTAACAAATGCAGGTAATATAAGGCTTTTAGGCATTTTATAGCAAGCTTTAGTTTTCTTTTCAAGACTATTGCAGGTCAATTGTTGTTTACACGTTATAAAACATAATTACAAATGATTATTATATAATCTCAATATGAATGGACTATATAATTATTAGTGAACTTAGCACGGTTTATAAGGAGACATTATGAAAAAACAGTTAATTGCCGTATTTTTTTTATGTTGTGTTGCTCTTACTGGATGTGTTTCAAAAGCAGAGTTTGATGAATTAGAAGCTCGTGTTAGCGTATTAGAGCAAAATAGCAGTGCTAATACACAAAATCAAACAGATTATAACCAGACAACTGTTGAAAGCACTATTGAGCAAACAGAACAGTCATCTGATTTGCACCAAACAACATTAAGTATTTATATAAAGAATTGGGATGAGGTTATAACTATCCTCGAACAAGAATATAACAGAAATGATTTTACTATTACTGAAAATACAGAGAGCAGAGGTTATTCATCAATTAAGAACTTTGGTAATGGAAATTACGAAATATATGTTGATGGAACACGCTTCTTAATAACGGTGAGAGATTATATTGCTCAACAATTACAATATGATGATGGTTATGACAAGCAATACATTCAAACACCTTCATATACACCAGATCCTGCATTTGCTGTGGATAATACTGATCCTGTAACGTGATGCCTCCGAACAAATCATGGTTTTGCTCGGATATAGACAGAGTAAGAATGGTTTGCTGTTCAAGGCCACTGATTAATATGCCTGTTATTTGCTAACAGTAATCATTAAATCAAGGGTATTCGAAAAGCTATCGTTTAGGTTATTCCATAAAGCTATTACTTTTTCGAGTGAGAGAACCAAAACTCGTTCACCGTTTTGCTTAAATACCATGCATTCCCTCATATCAGAGAACAAATCAGTAAGACTACGTTTTTCCGCACCGCCATCTGCACCAAGGTCAAAGGCTTTTCGTGAAGATTCACGGGAAGCCTTAATTTATTGCATCTGAAATAAAATTATATGTTGTTCTAAGCGGCTCGTTTTGCTATGATTAAAATAGTTTTATAAAAACAATAATCTTTTTATTCAGGAGGTTTTTTATGGCAAAATTTGTATTATCAGCAGCTAAGACAGGCTTCAAATTCAATCTTGTTGCCAGCAATGGAGAGACTATTGCTTCCAGCCAGGTTTACAAATCTGTAGCAACTGCCAAGAATGGTATTGCTTCCGTAGCAGCTAATGCGCCGGTCGCTAATATCGAAAACCAAACGGAAAAGGATTTTAAGGCTGAAGTAAATCCTAAGTTCGAAGTCTATAAGGACAAGAAGGGTGAATTCCGCTTCCGCTTAAAGGCTAAGAACGGCCAGATCATCGCTACAAGTGAAGGCTATTCCAAGGTTGACAGCTGCCTTAAGGGTGTTGCTTCCGTTAAGAAGAACGCTCCTGCTGCTAAGATCGAAGAGAAGTAAGGATCGACATAAGCAGATAATTACGTAAGAGCCTGCAAACGCAGGCTCTTATTTATTGTTTGATAAAAGCGCTTTCACACTGCATAATGTTATCAATAATTCTTTATTTGGAGTGACTGCTGATGAAGCTTTGCACCGAGTGCCACTGGGACGGTTGGGACAGGATCCTCGACATATATTGCGACATGTACGATGTGCTGCCGGAGTATATCAATGCTGATGACAGATATAAGATAGTTATCCTTGAGAAGGGCTGTATCCTGCTTGAATCAGACGGCATTACGAGTGAAGTAAAGGCACCTGCCATTATCCTTTTGTCCCAGAAAGATAAGATCTCTTACAAGATCGTTAAGTCCATTAAGGCATATGTTACTTTCTTTGATCCTACGGTCATCCGTGATGAATTTACATATGAACGTATCGATTCGGGCGAGTTTGAAAAAACGATTGGCCAGGTCATCTATCAGGACTATCTGCTCATCAGGGATTTTGCGTTCAGGGAAGACAGGGCACACCAAATAATTCCGCTTCCTATGACCGGGTTTAAGCACATTAAAGGTCTCTATATCTCAATGGATAATCAGCTCAAAGGCCAAAAAGACGGTTTCTGGCCATGCAGGAGCAGGTCTTTCCTTATGGAAATATTGCATTTTATCGTGTATTCGTACTTCCTCATCAGTCCTGATATGGAAGAAAACGAAGAGACTTATGAGCAGGAGAAATTTGCTGAGATTGCTGAGTACTTAGAGCAGAACTTAAGCGAGCCGATCACATTGGATATGCTCACTAAGCAGTTTGCGATCAACCGCAATAAGTTGAACGCTATATTTGAAAAACAGGCTTCGATGACGTGCCTTAATTATCTGCTAAAGCTCAGGATGGATCTTGCCATGATACTTCTCAGTAAAACCGAATTACCGGTAGGAGAGATAGGCGCACGCGTTGGCTTTCCTGACCCGAACTATTTCACTAAGGTCTTTAAGAGCAAGACCGGGAAGACGCCTACAAAATACAGATATCCGTAAGATCGTGCAGATTTTACTAGTATAAGTGTAGATATTTCTAATTCTCTTGAACCGAGTGTTATAGACTCTCTTTGTACGAATTAGCTTTTTGTGCGAGAGGGGGTTCGCTTATGAAAAGATATAAGTTAATTTCGGTTTTGCTGGTGATTTCTTTGTTGTCCGGTATTTGCCTCAGCGGTTGTAAAGCTGAAGGCGACGTCACAGAACAAAGTGTTGAAGCCAGCACTTCAATTACTGAAGGTTCTGCTGTTGATGACAGTACCATCATGGAAACTGTCGGTAAAGACGTTACAAATGTAACCGTCAATTCTCATAATGTTGAAGATATTACGGGTTCTGAATTCGGAGAGCAGTATACGTCCCGTGATACCGTCAGCGTTACATACAGCGCAGGTGATCTCGGAGGTCTTCTTCCTCAAAAGGTAAGTAAGGACCTGGAGTTTTATAAGAACGGCAACACAGGCCTTTGGGAGTTCTTAAACGAGAAGACGACAGCCTGCGAAGTCGACACCTCAGACCTTCTCGGAACAAGCTGGAAATGTGATTCATTAGGTCCCGACAGTTTGTCAGATCTCTTCGAAGGCGAGATCCCCGATGGTGACACGGGCACGTTCTATTTTCGCTTCTTAAAGAAGATCGGAGTCTTTGCCTTCAATATGGATAACGGACTGAACACTCCTGATGAGAGATTTTTCGCGACTGTCGGAACGAGTGCAAAGATCGCATGGGCAGGCCAGGCAGGCGTTATTGAAAAGAGCGTTAAGATAACTGAAGGCTCGGTGACGGACAATGGTATTTTGAAGTTGGTTCTCGGCTCGGGTGATGGAAGTGTCATCTTAAGCTTCGGTGATAATACTGTTCTGATCAAAGAGATGGAATACGATACGGCATTAGGTCTTGAGATCGATGAGAACAGAGTCTATAAAGACAGTCTTCCTTCGATAGAAGTTACATCTGAAACTATAAATAGCGGCAACTGGGATCAGGATATCGGCCTTAAGTACGGCAATCTTTCGCCGGAATTGACCTGGGAAGCAGTGGATGGCGCCGGCTGTTATGCGGTCTTCATGGTGGATTACGCAACAAACGCCACATATCTTTTCTGGTTTGTAGTAGTTGATGAGACTCACCTTGACAGGGGCAGATACACTGACAAGACCGAGTATATCGGTCCGGACAGGCCTGAACCTACTGATTTCGTTGTTTATGTAGTTGCTCTCAAAGATAAGCCTGAGATATTGTCATATGCGCTCGACAACATTACAGGCGATATTGATGACAAGCTTAATATACTCAATACGGATCATGCCGGAAATACAGGCAATGTACTTGCATACGGAAGAGTAAGAGCTACATATACACAGCCTTGATACTGCTGTGTTCACAGATGATTCCTACCACTTGCTGTAAGGACAGCTCCCTTTAACAAGTGAAGCCCTGATCTCGACAAAGCATCCGCAGGCAAGACAAGTGCCCTGATTGAGCTTGTCACAGCTCCTGCAAAGAGAAAGCCTTCTGTCGGATTCAGCTTTATCAACAAGATCTTCTTTTGGAAGTGAAGAGAGGCCATTGATAACAATGGCCTCATATTTTTCTTTGCTGAAGTCTTTAAGAAGACACCTTGTGCAGATCTTCGTCATACGGTAACTTCGATGTGCATTACGCTTGCAGCGGGAATGCTGAATGTGAACTTGTCGCCGTCTGTCTTGAAGGCATCGAAATCAACGTCCTTAACGACATCGGGTTCATCGAAAGTATTGTGATCGGTGATATTGCCTGTGACAACGGAAGCCTTGACTGACTTAACTTCATTGCCGAGGAGGTTAGTCTCGATCTCATAAGGATCGCTGACGGACAGGTTTGTAAGTGTAATGTGGATCTTGCCGTCCTTATCCTTGGATACGGATTCTGTGAGGTTCGGGACCTTGTATTCGTCTTCAAGACCGATAGTCTCCGTATCGATGGAGCTCTCGAGGAGTTCATTGTCCTGATGAGCGCTAAACATCTTAAAGACATAGTAAGTAGGAGTCTTGACCATCTTCGGGCCTTCTGTGAGGATAACGGCCTGCAGAACGTTTACGAGCTGGGCGATGTTGGCCATCTTTACGCGCTTGCAGTGCTTGTTGAAGATGTTGAGATTGATGCCTGCGATGAGGGCATCGCGTATCGTATTCTGCTGATAGAGGAAGCCCGGATTCGTACCTTCTTCAACGTCATACCATGTTCCCCATTCATCGACCATGAGACCGATCCTGCAGTCGGGATCGTATCTGTCCATGATGGCTGAATGCTTCTCGATGAATTCTTCCATGGCGAAAGTCTTAGACAGTGTCATGTACCACTCTTTGTCGTTGAACTTCGTAGCAGAACCCTTGTGATCCCAATCGTAGGGGAGAGTATAGTAGTGAAGGGTAAGGCCGTCCATATAGCCGAAGTTCTGCGGGAACGTGCCCTGCTGTCTGAAGCACTCCCTGAGCATTGTCTCTGTCCAGTTGTAGTCCTTGTCTGTAGGGCCGACTGCGAGCTTCTTGATCTTCTTGTCGGGATTGAACTGCTTTACAAAAGTCTGATAGTGCTTGTAAAGGTTCGCATAGTATTCGGGCACCATGTTGCCGCCGCAGCCCCATGTCTCGTTGCCGACTGCAAAATAATCTACAGTCCAGGGCTTCTCTCTGCCGTTTGCTCTTCTGAGGTCTGCCATAGGGGAGACACCGTCGAAAGTCATATACTCGACCCATTCGCTCATCTCCTGGACAGTGCCGCTTCCGATATTGCCGTTGACGTATGTCTTGCAGCCGAGCTGCTCGGCAAGCTCCATAAACTCATGCGTTCCGAAGGAATTATCCTCTGTAACGCCGCCCCAGTTGGTGTTGATCATCTTCTTTCTGGATTCCTTGGGACCGATGCCGTCCTTCCAGTGATACTCGTCGGCAAAGCATCCGCCCGGCCAGCGCAGAACGGGGATCTTCATCTCTTTCAATGCTTCAACGACATCGTTGCGCATGCCGTTTGTATTGGGTATATCAGAGTTTTCACCTACGAAGACGCCTTCATAGATGCATCTGCCGAGATGCTCTGAGAAGTGTCCCTGGATCTCGGGATTGATGTGACCTTTTTCTTTGTTGGGGTTGATTACGAGTTTGAACATTTTGCCCTCCGCTAAATACTATTGGATATTTTGCACTATATATTATATACTTCCGTCGTGATTTATTTTGATAACAGTGCAACTACCTTTGTATCTGATGCCGTAAGGGCTAAGATCGTTGAACTCACGGAGGATTCTTTATCCGCTAATCCGGGAGCTCTTCACAAGCTCGGAAATAAGGCTAATGAGCTTTACGAGGACATCAGGAAAGAGACAGCTGAACTTCTCGGCGCAAGGCCCGAGGAGATCTTTTTCACGTCCTGCGCAACAGAGAGCGCAAATACTGCCATCAAGGGCTACATGAGCCGCAACAAGAGGGCAGGCAATGCTGTTATCTCCACAAGGACAGAGCATAAGGCTACATTAGAGAGCCTCGAATATCTGGCAAAGCTCGGTTACGAGATCCGTTATGTAAAGGTCGGATCAGACGGCAAGCCCCTTATGGAGAGCCTTGAAGAAGAGCTCGCTAAAGGTGATGTCGCTTTGGCCTGCTTTACGCTTGTAAACAACGAGACAGGCTCTGTGCTTCCTTTCGAGACCATCTCGAAAACAATAAAGGCAAGATCGCCTTCAACGGTTATATATCTCGACTGTGTCCAGGCATTGGGAAAGATGCCTGTAAACCTGTCGTCTCTGGGAGCTGATATGGCTTCGTTCTCAGGCCACAAGATCCATTCGGTCAAGGGCAATGGTGTCTTGTATGTCCGCAAAGGCGTCAGGATCGACCCGCTCATCGTAGGCGGAGGACAACAGGACGGCATGCGTTCCGGCACCCAGAGCCCCGTGCTTGCAGGTGCTTTCCTTGCAGCGCTCAAGGAAGTGAGCACCGGTATAGAAGAGGGAAGGGCAAGGGCAGAAGAGATCAATCAATATCTGCGCAAGGAGCTTGCCGCAAGAGAGGCGATAATCCTGTCTCCCGACGATGCGCTTCCTTATGTCCTCAACGTTTCTTTTAAGGGATTCGAATCCGAGACAATGCTTCATTGCCTCGAGATCTACGATATATATGTGTCGACTGTTTCCGCGTGCTCAGCTAAGACCAAGAAGGTCTCTTATGTCCTCCTTGAAAGCGGAGTCGACAGGAAGATTGCCGCAAATGCGGTAAGACTCAGCTTCTCCAGGGAGAATACAATGGAAGAGGCAAAAGAGTTTATTAGATGTGTGGATGAGATCTACGATCAATTTCTGGTGAAGTGAGGGATTAAAGATGGCAAATGTCCTTTTGGCGAGAATGGGTGAGATAACCCTCAAAGGCCTTAACAGAGGATCTTTTGAGATCCAGCTCAAGAGCAATCTCAAGTACAGATTAAAAAGATTCGGCAATCTGAAGATATATCAGAGCCAGAGCAGGATCTGGATCGAGCCTAAGGAAGAGGATAACCCGAATTTTGAGGGCATGGCTCAGGCTGAAGAGATCATGAAGGCTGTATGCCAGGTCTTCGGAATCGTGTCGGTAAGCCTTGCAAGGAAGTTCGAAGGCGACTTCGAGTCTATCAAGGAGAATGCTTTCATCTTTGTACAGGAACTCCTTGACCGCAATCCTGACTTCAAGACTTTTAAAGTCGAGAGCAAGCGCGGAAACAAGACTTTCCCGATGACATCACCGGAGATCTGCGAAGAGCTTGGGTTTCAGCTTTTGGAGAAGTTTCCCCAGCTTACGGTAAAGGTCAAGAATCCTGACTTCATCGTCAATGTAGAGATCCGCGAATCAAATTATATCTATGTGGGCAAGATGATGGCTCACAGAGGCCTTCCTGTTGGCACTTGCGCCAAGGGAATGCTCCTTTTGTCAGGCGGTATCGACAGCCCCGTAGCAGGCTTCATGATGGCTTCCCGCGGAATGCCTTTGGATGCCGTATATTTCCACTCGTATCCTTATACGAGCGACATGGCTAAGCAGAAGGTAATTGACCTTGCAAAGATCGTATCAGGTTATTCCGGACGCATGACGCTCCACGTCGTTAACTTTACACAGATCCAGCTGGATCTTTATAAGAATTCACCCCAGGATATGCTTACGGTCACAATGCGCCGCGTAATGCTCCAGATAGCAGAGCGCCTTGCGCAGAAGAATGACTGCAAGTGCCTTATCACCGGTGAGAGCTTGGGCCAGGTCGCATCCCAGACCATGGAAGCTATCGCTGCCACAAATGAAGTCGTTAAGATGCCGGTTTTAAGACCTCTTATCGGAATGGATAAGCAGGCTACGTGCGATATTTCCAGAGATATCGGCGCTTTTGAGACATCTATCCTTCCTTATGAGGATTGCTGCACTGTTTTTGTTGCAAAACATCCAAAGACACACCCGCATCCTGAGGATATAATCGAAGCAGAAAAGAATCTCGACATTGAAGATCTTGTCGAGCGCGGAGTCGCAGGCACGGAAGACATCGTTATCGATCCGTTCTGATATTAGTTAGGACCGGGAGGAATATTTTGAGGATAGGTAAGCTTACAGACGAGCAGCTTGAATCTCTTGTCTTATCAAGGCTGCCGCAGCTATCAAGCAAGACCCTTTCCGGCGCCGGGATCGGTGCCGACTGCGCATGGCTTAAGACCGGCGAAAATCTCCTCGTCACATCATCGGATCCTATCACGGCAGGCGGAAGCGAATCGGGCACTCTTGCAATCCACGTATCCTGCAACGACATAGCGGCCTGCGGCGTTCAGCCTACGGGAATCCTCATTGTTATCATCGCGCCGCCTTCTGCAACTGAAGAAGAGATCGTCTCGATCGTAGACCAGGCCAGCAGGGAAGCAGGAAAACTTGGTGTGGATATCGTGGGAGGTCACACTGAAGTGTCCGACTGCGTAAACAGATTTGTCGTAATTTCCACGGCTTTTGGAGTTGTAGAGAAGGGAAGTCCGGTTCCTTTGGGACATGCCAAGCCGGGAGATAAGCTCCTTATAACCAAGACTGCGGCCATTGAAGGCAGCTTCATTGCAGCAAATGAGCACAGCGACAAGCTCGAAGGCAAGGTCACTCCTGAATTCATAGAAGAAGCTAAGACATATAGCCAGCTCATTTCCGTCGTTAAGGAAGGCACTATATTGGGATCTTTGGCCTCTGAGACCAGCTCATTGACTTTTGAGGGGTTCCCGAGATCCTGTGTAAACCTCATGCACGACGTTACAGAGGGCGGTGTAGAGGGTGCAGCATTTGAGATGGCTGATTTCTCCAAGGTCGGAGTAACTCTCGATAAGCGCCTTGTCCCTCTTACAGACTGCTCCAAGGCCATCTGTGATGCTCTTGAACTTGACCCTTTCAGGCTCATTTCTTCCGGAGCCCTCATGATCGCATCGTCAGAACCGGACCGTGTTATCAAGGCTTTGGCCGAAGAAGGCATAAGGGCAACCGTGATCGGTGAGTTCACAGATCTTGACGAGGGCGCCAAAACTATCGGTTTAGACGGCGAAATCAGACAAATGCCGGCCCCTTCAGCAGACGAAATATATAAACTTTAATGAACCCTTTTTCGCTTGATTGAACTGGGTCATTATAATAAAATAGAGCGCGTGAATTAATATTCCAGGAGGATTTTCATATATGTACGACCACATTAAGGCTGAGGATTCTGAAGTCTATTCTGCAATAATGCAGGAGATCGGACGTCAGAGAAACAAGATCGAGCTTATCGCATCCGAGAACATGGTATCTGAGGCAGTTCTTGAAGCTGCAGGATCACCTCTCACAAACAAGTACGCTGAGGGTTACCCGCAGAAGCGTTATTACGGCGGATGTGAGTATGTGGATATCGTAGAGCAGCTCGCAATCGACAGAGCTAAGCAGCTTTTCGGTGCTGATCACGTTAACGTACAGCCCCACTCCGGTGCTCAGGCAAACACAGCAGTTTACTATGCAATCCTTGAACCCGGTGATACGATCCTCGGACTTGACCTTTCTCATGGTGGTCACTTAACACACGGTATGAAGCTCAACGTTTCCGGTAGAACATATCATTCCGAGTTCTATCAGGTAGACGAGAAGACACAGATGCTCGACTACGAGGCAATCAGAGCTAAGGCTCTCGAGTGCAAGCCTAAGGTTATCGTAGCAGGTGCTTCCGCTTACCCGAGGATCATTGACTTCAAGAAGTTCAGAGAGATCGCAGACGAAGTAGGCGCTTACCTCTTCGTAGACATGGCTCACATTGCAGGCCTTGTTGCTGCAGGACTTCACCCGAATCCGGTTCCGTACGCTGACTTCGTCACAACAACAACTCATAAGACACTCAGAGGTCCTCGCGGCGGTATCATCATGTGCAAAGAGGAATATGCTAAGAAGATCAATTCCGCAGTGTTCCCCGGACAGCAGGGCGGCCCTCTCATGCACATCATCGCTGCTAAGGCTGTTGCCTTCAAGGAAGCACTTACACCTGAGTTCAGAACTTATGCAGAGAATATCGTAAAGAACGCTAAGGCTATGAGCGAAGTTCTCCTCGCAAGGGGCGTTAACCTCGTATCCGGCGGTACAGATAACCACTTGATGCTCATCGACCTGAGAGGCACAGGCGTTACAGGCGCTATGCTCCAGGAGCGTCTTGATGATGTCAACATTACGGCTAACAAGAACACTATTCCGTTCGATCCTGAGAAGCCTATGGTTACTTCAGGTGTCCGTATTGGTACTCCCGCAGTTACTTCCAGAGGCTTCAAGGAAGAGGACTGCAGAGAGCTCGCTGACATCATCGCAGACTGCATTTTCGATTACGAAGGTAAGAAGGAAGAGTCTATCAAGAGAGTTAAGGCTCTTACTGATAAGTATCCCGTATACCCGGATATCGTTTAATTCCAAGCTTTAAGCTTGTTGCACCTGACTTATGGATAACAGTAAACCGTTAGCATACAGAATGTCTCCACAGACGTTGGATGACTATGCGGGTCAGGAGCATATCATAGGCAAGGGCAAAATGCTCAGACGAATGATCGAGGCAGACAGACTGTCTTCGATCATTTTGTTTGGTCCTCCGGGAGTCGGAAAGACAGCTCTGGCGCGAGTTGTCGCCAATACCACGAGTTCCAGATTTGAGCAGCTGAACGCCGTCACTGCAGGCGTTGCTGACATCAAGAAAGTAGTGTCGGATGCGTCTAATCCCTTGCTTTCTGAGGGGCGTAAGACTGTCCTTTTTATCGATGAGATCCACAGATTCAATAAGCTTCAGCAGGATGCGCTCCTGCCTTATGTTGAAGACGGTACCGTCATACTGATCGGCGCTACAACCGAGAATCCGTTCTTCGAAGTAAACAAGGCTCTTGTGTCCAGATCTACAGTGTTCCAGCTCTATCCTCTGGAATCCAGGGATATCGTTAAGGTCTTAAGACGCGCCCTGAGCAATAAAGAGAGGGGCTTGGGCTCGATGGATATCTCTGTTTCCGATGAGACTCTCAGGAAGATCGCTGAGACCTCCAACGGAGACTGCCGCACTGCTTTAAACAGCCTTGAGTTGGCCGTCATAACCACTCCGCCTTCATCTGACGGAACTATCGTCATAACCGATGAGGTAATGAAGGAGTGCATCCAGATCAAGACCGTCATTTTCGATAAGGACGGCGAGAATCACTACGACAATATAAGCGCCATGATCAAGTCCATGAGGGGCTCTGATCCTGATGCTGTAATACTTTATCTTGCCAGGGCTCTTGCAGCAGGTGAAGACATCGAATTCCTGGCCAGAAGGATAATGATCTGCGCCGCGGAAGACGTCGGAATGGCTAATCCCAACGCTCTTCTAGTCGCGGTGGCAGCTTATGAATGCGCCCGCACAGTCGGTATGCCTGAGGCAAGGATCCCGCTGGCTGAAGCGGCTATCACGGTCGCCACATCCCCTAAGTCCAACGCTGCTTATCTGGCCATTGACGATGCCCTTAACGACGTCAGGACCACCGATACGGGTGTTGTCCCGATGCACTTGAGAAACGCTCCCGCCAAGGGCATGGAAGAGCTCGGATATTCCGTAGGATACAAGTATCCCCACGATTTCCCCGGCCACATTACGGGCCAGCAGTATATGACCGATAAGACTCTCGGAAGAAAGTATTACAAGCCGACAGATATCGGATATGAACGCAAGGTCAATGAGTACCTTGATTACGTGAAAAAGATGATAGATCAGGAGAATGGACAAAATGCGTAAGTTATCCGTTGTACTTGTAACGTTAATGGTTTTCGTGATGGTCTTTACGGGATGCGGCAAGAAAGAGACCAAAGGCCCCGAGGCTTTTGTAACAGCCGATCAAGTGCATAATGACGGTCAGCATGCCGCCAGAGCTTACGTTGAATCGCTCCTCAAAGGCGATAAGGACTTGTTCCTGGTTTGCTATCCCGACGGCTTTATCGATGCCCTGAATGCCTCTGCAGGCGTTGATGTTTTCGAAGAATACAGGAAGGCTGTTAAGTTCAACGGCGATTTCCAGGGTACAAGCTTTGTCGACTATAAGGACTTCATCCAGCAGAACGGCTATGACGACCAGTACATGAGGTCCAGGATAAGTTCAGTCATGGCTATCCCCTATGAAGAGATCGGTGTGATCCGCGTTGAGAAGATAAGTGCTTATTTTGTTTATGACGGAGAGCAGGTAAATACAAATTTCTTCGTTGTTGTCTTTGAGTATCAGGGCGGCTGGTATGTTATCGAGTCGCTCAGCGGAAAGGGAGAATTCTGATCAGATGAGATTTTGCATTCAGGTAGTAAAGCAGGCATCAGTCGATATCGACGGCGTAAGGACTTCTTCGATAGGATCTGGCATGCTTGTCCTCTTAGGCGTAGGCAAAGAAGATGATGAAGCAGTAGCCGATAAGATGATCGCAAAGCTTCTTAAGATGCGCATTTTCTCTGACAGTGAAGGCAAGACAAACTTAAGTCTTGCTGATATCGACGGTGAGATGCTCCTGGTATCGCAGTTTACTCTTTATGCTGACTGCAAGCACGGCAACAGGCCTTCATTTACCGACAGTATGGGCCCCCGGAGAGCGGAAGAACTCTATAACTACGTTGCTGATAAGATCAGGCCTCAGGTCAAAAAGCTCGGGTTAGGCGTTTTCGGCGCCGACATGCAGGTAAGCCTCATAAATGACGGACCGTTCACGGTAATCCTTGATTCTGCGGCCATTTAAACCGTTTTTTACGAATTTAGCCCGAAAATATCACTTGTTTGAAATATTTATATATATATTATTTTGTTAAAATGGCCAGTAGTGGTAGAATAACAAAACTACGAATATTCGTTTTTCAGGAGATTACTAATGGCTAATTCTAAGAACGGCGGTTACGGCGGAGACTCAAGAGAAGTTTTGAGTTGTTCTTTTTGCGGTAAATCCGAATACGAGGTACCGAGACTGTTCTCTGGTGTAAATTGCTATATTTGCATCGACTGCATCAGGACGGCTTACGGCATCGTAGCTGAAGAAGAGAAGGTAAACAAGAAGCGCAAGATGCGCAGTATCAAGCCTAAGAAGCTGGTCACTCCCCATGAGATCAAGGAGAAGCTTGATTCTTATGTAATTGGCCAGGATGATGCCAAGATCGCTCTTTCCGTTGCTGTTTACAATCACTACAAGAGAGTTTATTCAGATCTTCCGGCTGATGACACGGAGATCTCCAAGAGTAATATCCTTTTGCTCGGTCCTACAGGTTCCGGTAAGACGCTTCTTGCCCAGACACTTGCAAGGATCCTTAATGTACCTTTCGCAGTAGCTGATGCTACGAGCCTTACACAGGCAGGCTACGTCGGTGAAGACGTAGAGAATATCCTTTTGAAGCTCATCATCGCTGCTGACTACGATATCGAGAGAGCCCAGACGGGTATCGTTTATATCGACGAGATCGATAAGATTACAAAGAAGTCCGAGAATGTTTCCATCACACGTGACGTAAGCGGTGAGGGCGTCCAGCAGGCATTGCTCAAGATCTTGGAGAGCACGGTTGCCAATGTACCTCCCAAGGGCGGCAGAAAGCATCCTAATGAAGAGTGCATCAAGATCGATACTACCAATATCCTTTTCATCGTCGGCGGCGCATTTGACGGCCTCGATGAGATCATCGCACAGAGAGTAGAGCAGAAGCAGTACGGCTTCGGTGCTGAGGTCCAGTCTAAGAGGGACCGCAACAGCGGATTCTATTTCCACGATGTTAAGCCTGACGATCTTATGAAGTTCGGACTTATTCCCGAGTTTATAGGACGACTTCCTGTTACTGTCGCTTTGGATAAGCTCGACAGAGATGCTCTTGTAAGAGTCCTCACAGAGCCCAAGAACGCCATCATCAAGCAGTATAAGAAGATGCTCAAGATGGATGATGTTGAGCTCGTCTTTGAGGAAGACGCGATCAATGCTATCGCTGACAAGGCTATCGAGCAGAATACCGGCGCAAGAGGTCTGAGATCCATCATCGAAGCGTCTATGAGAGATGTTATGTACAACATTCCTTCAGAGAAGGATGTCAAGGAGTGCATCATCAAGAAAGAGACTATCGTTGACGGCAAGCAGCCGGTTCTCATTTACAAGAACGGCACTCAGGAAAAAGGCTTTGGTGAGACTAATGCTGCAGGCGCAGCTTTAGGCGTAAGCTGAGATAAAACAAAAACAATTACGGGGGAGGGTATAAGTTATGGCAGAATCGTATAATCTTTGTCTGGATATAGGCGGTACAAAGGTTCTTGGAGTTATTTTCAATTCCAAGAAAGAAGTAGTTTACAGGCTTAAGAAGAAGACAAAGGCCGGCGGTGATTCTTCAGAGAACGTTGAAGAAGTCATCATCAATGTCGTAAAAGAACTTATCAATACCTCCGGTATCAAGAAGAGCGATATTCATGCTATCGCTGCAGGTGCTCCCGGCGTCATCGACCAGGAGAAGGGCATCGTTCTTTTCTCGCCCAATCTTCCCTGGAAGAATTACAACATCAGAAAGCCTATCGAAGACGAGTTCGGCTGCCCTTTCTATATCGGCAACGACGTTAATGTCGGCGTGCTCGGTGAGTATAAGTTCGGCGCGGCTAAGGGCTACAAGAATGTTGTCGGCCTCTTCGTCGGAACAGGTATGGGCGGCGGCCTTATCCTTAACGGCGACCTCTATACAGGCAATAAGTTCAAGGCAGCAGAGTACGGACACATGATCCTCGATCCTGAGGGACCTTTGTGCAACTGCGGACAGAGAGGCTGCCTCGAGGCTTTCTCAAGCAAGCAGGGTATGTCTTCATACATCAGACAGCAGGTATCACGCGGCAGAAAGTCTTCCATGGCCGAATTCGTTACAGACGGCGTGTTCAAGTCCAAGGCGCTCAAGAACGCTTTGTCAGAAGGTGACACTGTAGCCCGTGAAGCAGTCAACCGCGCATGCCACTACCTGGCAATCGCATCCGGCAATCTCGTAAACACATTCAGCCCTGACGTCGTTGTTTACGGCGGCGGCGTTATCGAAGCGGTAGGCGATATCTTCATCGAGAAGATCCTCGCTGAGGTGGATAAGTACTGCATGCCTTCGATCAGATCGACAGTAGATTTTAAGAAAGCAGCTTTAGGAGATGATTCCATTCTCTATGGCGCGCTCTCGATGATAAAGAAGTAAGAAATGAGGAAAGTAAGAACAGTTTATGGCAAGAATTGATTCCATCAGCAAAGCATTTGACCCGAATGAGGCAGAGAACAGGCTTTACAGCACCTGGATGAACAGCGGCTATTTCAAGCCCAAGGCAGGTAAGAAGGGCAAGAAGTTCTCCATCGTGATGCCGCCTCCGAATATTACAGGCCAGCTCCACATGGGTCATGCATTAGATAATACATTGCAGGATACTCTCACAAGATATAAGAGAATGGCAGGCTACGAGACTTTATGGGTTCCGGGTACTGACCACGCATCTATCGCTACCGAAGCCAGGATCGTTGAAACTATGCGTAAGGAAGGCCTTACCAAGGATGATCTCGGCCGCGACAAGTTCCTTGAGAGAGCTTGGGAGTGGAAAAAACAGTACGGCGGCAGGATCGTAGAGCAGCTCAAGAAGATCGGCTCTTCATGTGACTGGGATCACGAGCGTTTCACAATGGATGAAGGCTGCTCTGATGCCGTTAAGGAAGTTTTCGTAAAGTATTACAATCAGGGCCTTATCTACAGAGGAGAGAGGATCATCAACTGGTGTCCTCACTGCCTTACATCGATCTCAAATGCCGAGGTTGATTATGCTGACCAGGCAGGCCATTTCTGGCACTTAAGATATCCTTTTGAGGACGGTTCAGGATATATCGATCTTGCCACAACAAGACCTGAAACACTCCTTGGCGATACTGCTGTTGCAGTTAACCCTAAGGATGAAAGATATAAGGACGTCATCGGCAAGATGCTCATCCTGCCTCTCGTTGGACGTAAGATCCCCGTTATCGCTGACGATTATGTTGACATCGAGTTCGGTACAGGTGCGGTTAAGATCACGCCTGCGCACGATCCTAACGACTTTGAGGTAGGTCAGCGCCACGGTCTTGAAGTAATCACGGTTCTCACAGCTGATGCAAAGATTACTGATGACTATCCGAAGTATGCCGGAATGGACAGATACGAGGCAAGAGAAGCCATCGTTAAGGATCTCGAAGAGGGCGGATACCTCACTGAGATCGAAGATTATTCTCACAATGTCGGTACTTGCTACAGATGCGGCACTACTATCGAACCCCGTGTATCACTCCAGTGGTTCGTTAAGATGGAAGAGCTTGCAAAGCCTGCTATCGAGGCAGTAAAAAACGGTTCCATCAGATTCGTTCCGGAGAGATTCTCTAAGAACTACTTCAACTGGATGGAAGATATCAGAGACTGGTGTATCTCCAGACAGCTCTGGTGGGGTCACAGGATCCCCGCATTCTATTGCGATGACTGCGGAGAGCTCATCGTTACCAAGGACGATAAGTGTGTATGCCCTAAGTGCGGCAAGGAGATGAGACAGGATCCCGATACTCTCGATACATGGTTCTCATCTGCACTCTGGCCTTTCTCAACATTGGGATGGCCCGAAAACACTGAAGATCTCGCTAAGTTCTATCCTACAGATACTCTCGTTACAGGTTATGACATCATCACTTTCTGGGTATCCAGAATGATCGTAGCCGGCATGGCTCACATGAATGATGTTCCTTTCCGTGATGTATTGATCCACGGCCTCGTAAGAGACTCACAGGGACGCAAGATGAGTAAGTCATTAGGCAACGGAATCGATCCTCTTGAGATCATTGAACAGAACGGCTGCGATGCTTTGAGATTCGCTCTCGTTACCGGTAACGCTCCGGGTAATGACCAGAGATTCCAGGAAGACAAGATCCTCATGGGCAGAAACCTCTCCAACAAGATCTGGAACGCCATGAGATTCGTTGTCATGAATACTGATGACGATTTCACACCTGATATGGTCGATGAATCCATCTTCACGACAGAAGACAAGTGGATCCTCACAGAGCTCCACGACCTTATTTCCGAGGCTACAGTCAACATTGACAACTATGAGTTCGGTGTTGCTTTGAGCAAGATCGTTGATTTCCTCTGGGATAACTTCTGCGACTGGTACATTGAGATCACAAAGAGCAGACTTTACGACAAGGAATGCAAGACAAGAAATAATGCTATCTATCTCCTCAATTATGTTTTGGGCGAGGCTATGAAGCTCTTACATCCTTTCATGCCGTTCATCACTGAGGAAGTTTATTCCAACCTCGTATTGGCAGATAAGGCTGAGTCCATCATGATCGCTGACTGGCCTGAGGCTGATAAGGTTTTGGCAAGCACGGAAGACGCTGAGATGATGAACACCATGATCGATGCGATCAGAGGAATCCGCGCAGTCCGTAAGAATATGGACGTTGCACCTTCGAGAAAGGCACACATCATTGTAGTTACTGCATCTGATAAGATCGCTGATATGTTTACTCAGGGCGAGGGCTTCCTTGAAAGACTTGCATCCGTAAGCAGCCTTGAGACAAGAAAGACAAAGGAAGGCATCCCTTCAACTGCCGTTACTGCAGTATTCGGAGGCGGTGAGATCTACATTCCTTTGGAAGACCTTATCGATATTGCGAAAGAGCTTGAGAGACTTGATAAGGAGAAGACACGTCTTGACGGTGAGATCAAGAGACTTAACGGCAAGCTCTCTAATGAGTCATTCGTAAGCAAGGCTCCTGCGGCAGTTGTTGAGCAGGAGAGAGCTAAGCTCGCGAAGTATGAAGAAATGTTTGCTAATCTGTCTGACAGAATTGAAGTATTAAGCAAATAACAAGGAGGATCTATTATGGCTGAAGAACTGGGGAACAAAGAACTGATCGAGAAACTGCCTAAGGAAGGCGTCCACTGCTATCCTGCAAGCCCTTCGAAGATTACGAGAAACAGATTATTATCTGTAGTATTCTTCATTATCGGTGCTTTTATGGCATGCTATGGAATCATCAAGGTAAATGACGACATGATCATTAAGCTCGGACTCATCGTAGCCGGCTGCCTTATGGCTTTGATCTCTGTCCTTGTGTTCGCACAGTCATTCCTCATTGCTAAGTATCGTGTAGCTGTTGATTACAACGAGAAGAACGTTGTTCTGAGATACCGCTACAGCAAGATCGCTATTCCTTTCGAGAACTTCGACGGAAGAGACGGATCTCCTGATCAGGCAGAAGCTCTTATCGACAAGAACTTCAAGAAGGATGCAAATTATTATCTTGTGCTCGATGATGTTTTCGAGGACGCATGCTATCAGACATCTTCATCTGATCTTGAATCTGTAGAAGACTTCAGACAGCTCCGTGACGAGTGCTTCGCAATCGCTGAAGCATACGGTGCACGCAACAGCGCTGACAAGGTTAAGTTCTATTATGAGAAGGACGATAAGGACACCGGTTCTACAGATCTTGATGCCCTGATCGAAGAGACCAAGGCCGAGAAGAAGGCAGACGAAGAAGCAGAAGCTAAGGCAAGAGCTGAAGCTGAGGAAGCAAGGATCGCTGCTGAAGCTGCAAAGGAAGCTGAAGAGAAGGTCGAAGAAGCTGTAGAAAAGGCTGAAGAGACTATCGAAGAAAAAGTTGAAAAGGTAGTTGAAGAAGCTACTGAAGCAGCAAAGAAGGAAGAAGCCGGCAAATAAGCTTTCCTTATATAGCAAGAATTAATAAAGGCTGTCTCCTGGTGAGACAGCCTTTTTTGATGATAGATCTAAAGCAGATCATGAAATCGATTGAAGCAGTTCTTTCTTTTCTTCAGAAGTCAGATAACGCCATTTTCCGGACTCAAGATCTCCAAGATGGATATTCATAAATCTGATGCGCTTAAGTCTTGTGACTTTATATCCTAAGTACTCGCACATGCGTCTGATCTGGCGGTTTAAGCCCTGTCGCAGGATTATCTTGAATGTCTTGTCATTGACGGGTTTGAGCCGGCAGGGAAGCGTCAGCTGCCCGAGCACCGGAACGCCTGATTCCATTGATTTTAAGAAGTTTTTATCGTAAGGGCGGTTAACGGTTACGATGTATTCTTTCTCGTGACCGTTTTCTGCTCTGAGGAGCTTATTTACTATCGAACCATCGTTGGTAAGAAGGATTAGACCGGATGAATTCTTATCAAGACGGCCGACAGGGAAGATGCGCTCGCTGTAACCGATATAATCGATAATGTTAGAAGGATCTCTCTGATCTGTGGTGCATGTGACTCCGAGGGGCTTATTGAAAGCAATATAGACCATGGAATCATCGGGAGTGATCTTTTTACCTGACACTTCCACGATATCGCCGTCCATTACTTTTGTGCCCTGGACTGCGGCTTTACCGTTTATTGTCACTTTACCTGATTCGATGAGAGCATCGGCTTCGCGCCTTGAGCAAAGACCTGATGAGGCGATATATTTGTTGAGTCTTATACCTTCGGAATCAGTCCCAGACATCCGGAACCTCGGCCTTGGTCAGAGTGAATGTGAAGGTAGAACCTTCCTCATACTTACTGTTAACGGTTATGGTCTCACCCATGTAAGACAGGAGCTCTTTCGCGATGGAGAGGCCCAATCCTGATCCCTTCTTACCGCGCGCACGGTCTGCCTTAAAGAATCTGTCGAAGATATGACCGATATCGTATTCGTGGATTCCGAGTCCGGTATCTGCAACGGATACATAGACCTTTTTCTCTGCTTCGATATAGTCTGTGGAGATCGTGATCGTCTTGCCGGAAGGAGTATATTTCTTCGCGTTATCAAGAAGGATGACAAGTACCTGCTCAACGCGGTCAGGGTTACCGACTACGGTAGGAAGTTCGCCGTAGTTGTTCTGGACGGAGAACTTGATGCCCGCTTCCTTCATGATGGGCTTGAATCTGATCTCAATATTGGAGATGAGGTTATTGAGGTTGAACGGGAACGTCTTGAACGCAAGCGTTCTGGACTGGAGCTTGGACAGCTCTAACATGTCGTCGATAAGACGGGACAATCTCATTGTCTCGTTCAGGATGATCTGGTAGTAACGCTGACGGTCTTCCTCTTTCTTGACCATGCCGTCAGAGAGCGGCTCGATGAGACCTCTTAAGGTCTGGAGAGGAGTCCTGAGCTCGTGAGAGATGTTGGCAACGTAATCCTGACGGAAACGCTCGTTTTTCTGCTCTTCGAAAATATCACGGAAGAAGCCCGTAGCACCGATGATCGTATTGTTATCGGTAGAATCGAACTTCGGTATGATCGTTGACTGATATGCGTAGTCGCGGTTGTCGATCCTTCTGGTCTTTGTCTCGCCTGTGGCGATGCACTCTTCGAAGTCTTTCCAGACATCGTCGAACGGGATAAGCTGGAGTCTTTCGGTGAACATGTTGTTCTTTTCAGCACGCTCGAAAAGACTGTGAATAGCTTTATTCGTGGTTACAGGTACCGCTTTTGCGTCAACAACGACGATACCGTCTGAAATAACATCGAAGATATCCTGCAGCTGGTTACGCTCTGCGGTAAGGTCGCTGATGGATTTGGAGAGTCTGTCGGCGAGGAAGTTGAATGACTGGCCGAGCTCACCGATCTCACCCTTATGGGATTCATCGGCTCTGATGCTGAAGTTGCCTTTACCGTATTCCATCGCGACTTCGTTGATCTCCTGCAAAGGAAGTACCATGCGGCTTACGAATGCATAAGCAGGAACGAGCATTGCGGCTGCTGCCATAAGAGTGGAAAGGAGCAGGATGTTAAGGTATTTAACGATAAGATCGTTATTGGCATTCAGATAAGAGAAGGAATACAGATAGTAATCATTCCCGTTCAAGACTATATTGGTGCGGGTGACGATCACCATCTCATCGAGATCATAAGAGATAGGGTCAATGATGGCGTATTCCATGCCGTCGAATTCATCGTATGGAAGATCATTCAATATCGGGTAGAGAGTTGTTATGTCCCTGATGCTGAGATTTCTGTTTTCAAGACCGGTGGAATTTAAGATGTTGCCGTTATGGCTTATCAGATAATAGTCATGTCCTGATACATAAGTGGTATTAAAGAAGAAAAGTCTGAAATCAACATCCTCGAAATAATCAGGATTTGCTGTAAGGATCTTCTTGTACTTTGCGTCCTGGGCAAGTGCGTTATCGACTTCGCTGGTCAGGGTAGCGCTGCTTCCTGCGACGATAAATGCGATCGTAGCAATCAATGCCGAAGCCAGGAGTGAGACTACGACAAGCATCATTGTTCGCTTCAGAAGCGTGCTTTGAAACATTTATGAGACCTCGAATTTGTAACCGATACCGTAAATGGTCTGAATGGACCAGGGGGCATTATCGTAAGCGATCTTCTGTCTGATCCTCTTGATGTGCGTATCAACTGTTCTGGAGTCGCCGTTAAAATCTACGCCCCATACGGATTCAAGGATCTGCTCACGTCCGAATACCTGTCCGGGATGAGAAGCTAGAAGATAGAGGATCTCAACTTCCTTAGGTGTGCAGGGAACGCCTTCACCGTTGGACTTAACTGAATAGTTGTTGAGATTGATCTCTAGTCCGTCGAAAGAAAGGACTGAAGACTGCTTGGGAGTATCGCCGAAACGGCGGAGAACGGCCTTAACTCTTGCGATAACCTCGCGGGGAGAGAAAGGCTTAACGATATAGTCGTCGGCACCTAACTCAAGGCCTACGATCTTGTCGATCTCTTCACCTTTTGCCGTGAGCATGATGATAGGAGTAGCCATGGTCTTTCTGATCTCACGGCATACGTCGAGGCCGCTCATCTCGGGCATCATGACATCGAGAAGGATAAGGTCAGGCTTTGTAGCATGAGCCATCTCCAAAGATTCCTTGCCGTCATATGCATCAGCGTGAGAAAAGTTGTCGTTATCAAGATATAAGCTTAATGATTCGTGTACGACCGGATCATCATCGCAGATAAGAATATTAGGTGATACAGACATTTTTGACCCCCGAAAACCCCGAATTATATTGAATATTATATTATTCTTTAAGATAAATGTGAAATCAATTTGGAAAATCAAAAATAATTATTAAATATTTGTTTTTTGTCAAAAAAGAATATAGAATCAACCCTAAGGATAATGGAGGGCATGATTATGAAGACCAATTCATTTAAGAAAATCACTTCAGCAGTGCTGGTCATGTCGGTTTTAGCCGGCCTTTCGGGATGTAATCTCGGAGGAAATAAGATACTTATAGCCAAGGCTGAGCAGCTTGCTGCTTTCATGGTGCTTGCTAATGACCAGGAGCTTATAGACAATTCCTCTCTCGAATACGGCAGCGATGAGGCAGATAGTCTGACCGAGCTCCTTGATACGGATTCGGCTAATGCTGATGCCCGGGAGTTTTATGAAGCTGTTGAGGCGACTATGGAATACACTGTAGATGCCGATTCCTGCAACATCAAAAAGGATAAAGCTACGGTAGATATCATATTTACGATGGCTGATTATAATGCCGTCCTTAAGGATGACTATTCGGATATCGGAGCCCTTGTCAAAGCTATAAAGAAGGCTGATACCAAGGATGTTAAGTTTACAGCCGAATTTGTAAAAGACGGGAAGGATTGGGTAGCAAATAACGTCGGCAGCAAGAAGTTTATGAACTTTTATGCCTATAGGAAAGCGGACATCAGGATCGCCATGTCGCCTGAAATGATCGCAGGCTTCATAGACCAGGGCAAGAGCGGTTTTGCGTTGACTTATAGCGGCCAGTATTACAACACTCCGTTTATCCAGTATGATTTCTATTTCGATTCCGCAGTACATGATTATGCGGACCGCAATATTATGCTTCACACGGAGTTATATAAAGACGGACAGAAATTAAACCTCGGAGATGAATTCGTTTTCGGTACATCAACGCTCTATACGTTTAAGACTATTGCAACGGATTACTATTCCGGAAGCAGGGAGATCTTTGAGGGCGGCAAATATACGATCAAGCTCCTTACAGAAGATGACCAGGAAGTTGCTTCAGAGTCTGTTTCTGTCCAGGAGACTGTTGTTGCTACGACACCTGCTCCGGGTGGCGGCGGCTCAGATCTTTTCGAGGGTGAAGGCGTATATTTCTACTTCCTTGATGCTTCGTTCAGAAATGAAGTATTAGATCTTGAATGGTTTGACTATGATGACAAGATGACCAGTGAGATCACTTACACATCGGATGTCATTACGATCGCTTTCTCGATCGAGGTGTCTTCGGCATGCACAAGACAGGTAGATTATCTGTATGCTTACTGCACTTCAGATGATGAATCTGCCATTCTTGACGCTCTCCAGAATCCGGTATTTGAGAGATCCATAACTCCGACCAAGTATGATAACGGTTATTTCTATGACCTGGATTATTATGTAAACGGTCAGGCTAAATCAGGTTTCTATGTGCTTCTTATATCAGATGCAACGACCGGGGCATTACTGATGTACGCCTGCTGTGAAGTTTCTTAAGATTCTGCCTAATTGATTTATATCTCTTTTGGTATAATAAGTCGGAATAGCGTGGCGCCTTCAAAGGGCGCCACTTAACTGTCAGGAAAAGGAATTGTGATGACCGGAATTACTAAAAGACTGATCTCGTCTTTGCTGATAGCTGTTTTGGCCTTATCTTTGTTCGGATGCAATAATTCCGAGAAGTACAGGAAGGCTGCAGAGGCTGTCGGTACGACGTTTTGCGAAGCGGTATTGCTCGGTGATACCGGCTTGCTGATGAATTATATTAATGACCCTGAGATTTCCGAAGATACGCTTAAAGAGCTGATTCATCCTTCAGATCTGAATCCCGAACAGGAAGCTTATCTCGGATTGATCAAGGATTCCACAAGCTATAATGTCGATTACTCGCTCTATGATAAAGAACTTAATATGGTAACTGTAAGTGTAAGCTGGAAACAGTGTGATTTCTATTCGGAAGAGGCTCAGACAGCAGCTACCGTACAGGATTTTTCACTTGCTGTGTCAGAGGCATCTGAGCGTATTTTCACTGACTTGATCGAAGTTGACGTCAGCGGTGAAGATCCGAAGATCACAAATGCCATGGCGACGATCAATTCGGTTTATTCATACACAAAGGAAGAAAATAACATAATGCCCGGGATCCTGGCAGATTACTATACCGACGGAAGCTTTGTCCTCGCGCCTAAAGGCGTCTATACGAATACTGATACGATCGGCGTAAGGCTGAATTTTGATCCTGCTCTTTATGATTACAGGTTCATTCCGGGTGTTACTTATTCAGTCCTTAAGGGTGATGAAGTCTTATTTACATCTGATGTTATAAGTCTTGAAGATCACAGCGTAAGGCTGGATTATTCAGCTGAACAATCAAGCGACATTGACCTTAATGAAGAAGGGTTCCTTACAGACGGCACCTACACATTCATGGTTTTCGACGAGCACTATAACGAGATCGTTAAGCTTGACTGCAAGGTGGAGAATGAGGAGATTGAAGACGAGGAGATCGTTTTCAAGGATCTTAAGAATGATTACTATCTTGCTAATCTCGTATATGAGTTCAAGGACAATGACCTCATGGCAACTTCCTATGTCTTCATGTCCGGATGGTGGGATTATGACGGAACATCAGTAGGTAAGAGCGCATTTGCTTCAAATACCAAGACTTTGGGATTTTCACTGGCAGTCAGCAGCGACAATGATACTGAGCTTTATTACGAGTATTATTTCTCCGAGAAATCAAGCTTTAAGGACATTAAAGATGGCGAGCCGGTGTTCGAGTCTTCCTGCAGGCCGTCGCTTTACGACGACCAGGCATGCTACGATCTCGATTTCACTCCGGAAGAGCTTAAGCCGGGTTATTACGGGCTTGTCGTATACGCTGATGCGGCCAAGAAGCATATCGTTTTCCAGGCAGCCTGCCTTGTGGTTAAAGAGACTAGTGATGTAATCGGCTGACAAACCCTGATATAATCTTAAAGATCTGAATATTTCGAGAGGTCATATGGCGAATCGGAAACTTCGAAAGACAGCAAGAGATCTTTTGACGGCAGCAATTTTATTGGTGCTTGTGGTAAGCCTGTGTTCGTGCGCAGATGCTGTAAGAGCTCTGAGAGTGGTCTTTGATGACGATTATGACACTTCTGATGATGATGACGACGGCCGATCCGGCAGGCACAGGACCGTTCCGACAGATGTGACTTATGAGACGCTGCAGCCTACAGGGTCCTACAGCACGGAGTCATTAGATCCCGTAGATTACGATATCGACTATATAAGAAGCGTGTGCATTTATACCGTCTGGTACGATGCTACCGAGGACAATCCCATGACCGGGAATTATGTGGAGAAGGACAATGCCTTTGCCATTAAGGGAGTCTTTTACTTCAGCACACCTCTTACCACGACATTCGAAGCTAAGCTTTATCAGGACGGCGAGCTGATCCTTACAAAGGAGATAGTCCTTAACAACAATATCACCGCTGAAGCTGATTTCAGCGCAGGTCTTGAAGGATGGGGCACCTTTGATGCCGGATCTTATACGATCGAACTGTTTTTTGAAGGTGATTCGGTAGCGATCACGGATTCTTTGTATGTTGAGGAATAACGATAATGTTTGTATCCGGTAATTGGAAAGATTATGAACTGCTTTATTGCGGCGGAGGCGAGAAATACGAGCGTTGGGGCAATGTTACCTTAAGACGCCCGGATCCTCAGGCTGTCTGGCCGGTCATCAAAGACGGCAGAGTGATCTCCATGGATGACCTCGAAAAGCCTAATGCCCTTTATACCAGAAGCGATAAGGGCGGAGGCGAATGGACGAGACTTAAGAATTTTCCCTCGACATGGAAGATAGATTACGATTCTTTAGGCAAAAAACTGACATTCATTATCGAGCCGACTGCTTTTAAGCATACGGGGCTTTTCCCCGAGCAGGCTTCGAACTGGGATTTCTGCGGCAGCCTCATCGAAAAGGCGAAGGCGGCAGGAAAGAAGGATATCAAGATCCTTAATCTCTTTGCTTATACGGGAGCACAGACTCTTGCCTGCAGCGCTCACGGAGCGGACGAAGTCGTTCATGTCGACGCTTCCAAGGGCATGATCGCCAGAGCAAAAGAGAATATCAAAGAGTCAGGCCTTGAAGGCAATTATGTCAGGTTCATAGCCGAAGACTGCAAGAAATTCGTTGAGCGGGAGATCAGAAGAGGCCGTAAATACGACGGAATCATTATGGATCCGCCTTCATACGGCAGAGGACCTTCGGGCGAACTTTGGAAGCTCGAAGATTCTTTCTATGACCTGGTTAAGCTTTGCGCAAACCTTATATCTGACGATCCGCTTTTCTTTATCGCAAGCTCCTATGCTACGGGCATTACTGCCCAGGCTTCGGGCCAGATCTTAAGACTCGGCATCCCGGGCGGCAGGGTAGAGGCTGAAGAGCTCATGCTCCCTGTATCTAAGATGGGTGTGCTGCTTCCTTGCGGACAGACGGCAAGATGGACGGCAAAGTGACAGATACCGGTCACGGGGTAAAGATCCTTTTTGAAGATAACCACCTGATCGTGGCTATTAAGCCGGCAGGCGTTCTCTCCCAGAGCGACGGCAGCAATGCCCCTGACATGCTTACGATCCTCAAAGCTTATATCAAGGAGAAGTACCAAAAGCCCGGAGAAGTCTATCTGGGACTCGTTCACAGGCTCGACAGACCTGTTTCCGGAGTGATGGTTTTCGCGCGCACGAGCAAAGCCGCATCAAGACTTTCAGAACAGATCAGAAGCAGGAAGGTGGAAAAGATCTACCGCTGTGTAGTAAACGGCGTTCTGGAAGGGTCAGGAAGGCTCGAAAACTACATTTCCAAGGACGAATCCACGAATACGGTAACTGTATCAGACACAGAAAAGCCCGGATATAAGGCTTCTTACCTGGACTATAAGGCTCTTGATTCAAAAGACGGTCTTACTTTGGTCGAAGTAAAGCTCGGGACAGGCAGATCTCACCAGATCAGAGCCCAGATGGCACACAGCGGATTCCCGCTTATAGGCGACCAAAAGTACGGCAAAAAGGACGACAGGACAAAAGATATTGCGCTTGAAGCTTACAAATTGTCCTTCGAACACCCTGTAAAGCGCGAATTCATTACGTTTGAGGCACCTGTGCCCGGAAGTTATCCCTGGAGCCTGTTTGCTTGACTTTGAAGCCCCTTAATATATATAATTTTAACTTGCAAAATTATATATAAAGGTGAAGCAGGTTTATGTACAACAAAGTTTCAAAAGACCTCAATTTCGTAGACAGAGAGAAACAGGTTCTCGAATTCTGGAAGAACAACGACATTTACAAGAAGAGCATTGCTCCCAAGGCAGACGGTGCTCCGACTTTTACTCTTTATGACGGCCCGCCGACAGCTAACGGCAAGCCTCATATCGGACATATTAAGACCAGAGTCATTAAGGACGTTATTCCGAGATATCACGCTATGAAGGGCGAGACCATCGTCTTCAAGGCTGGCTGGGATACACACGGACTTCCTGTAGAGCTGGAAGTCGAGAAGGCTTTGGGCATCAACGGCAAGCCCCAGATCGAAGGCTACGGCGTAGAGCCCTTCATCAAGAAGTGTAAGGAATCCGTCTGGACATATAAGGACCAGTGGGAGCACATGAGCGACCGCGTAGGTTTCTGGGCAGACATGGAGAATCCTTACGTAACATACGACAACAACTACATCGAGTCCGAGTGGTGGGCATTAAAGCAGATGTGGGATCAGGACCTCATCTATAAGGGCCACAAGATCGTTCCTTACTGCCCGAGATGCGGTACCGCTTTGTCTTCACACGAGGTTGCACAGGGTTATAAGACAGTCAAGGAGAGATCTGCTGTCGTAAGATTCAAGTGCGTAGACGAAGATGCTTACTTCCTCGCATGGACAACAACACCCTGGACACTTCCTTCCAACGTAGCTTTGTGCCTTAACCCCAACGATGAGTATTCCAAGGTAAAGGCTTGCGACGGCTACACATATTACATGGCTACAGCACTGCTCGATTCCGTTTTGGGCAGTCTTGCAAAAGACGGCGAAAAGGCTTACGAGATCTTAGAATCCTACAAGGGTACTGACCTTGCAGGCAGATCTTATGTTGCTCTTTATCAGGGAGCAGCTGATGAAGCCGCCAAGCAGAAGAAAAAGGCTCACTACACAGTCTGCGACGAGTACGTAACGATGGAAGACGGTACAGGTATCGTACACATCGCTCCCGCATTCGGTGAAGACGACGCCAGAGTCGGAAGAGACAACGATCTCCCGATGGTACAGTTCGTTGATACAAGGGGTAACCTCACAGAGGAGACACCTTTTGCAGGCAAGTTCGTTAAGGATGCAGATCCGGAAGTATTGAAGGACCTCGATGCCAGAAGCCTTCTTTTCTCAGCTCCCAAGTTTGAGCACGAATATCCTTTCTGCTGGAGATGCGACACACCTCTGATCTACTTTGCAAGATCCACATGGTTCATCGCAATGAGCAAGAAGAGAGACGAGCTCTTGAAGTCCAACAACATGGTCAACTGGATGCCTGAGACCATCAGAGACGGTCGTATGGGCGACTTCTTAAGAAACGTTATCGACTGGGGTATCTCCCGTGAGCGTTACTGGGGTACACCTCTTCCGGTATGGGAGTGCGAGTGCGGCCACAGACACTGCATCGGTTCCATCGAAGAATTAAAGTCCATGAGCGACGACTGCCCGGATGATATCGAGCTTCACAAGCCTTATGTTGATAACGTACACATCAAGTGCCCCAAGTGCGGCGGCCAGATGAAGAGAGTTACGGAAGTTATCGACTGCTGGTTCGACTCCGGCTCAATGCCTTTTGCTCAGTATCACTATCCTTTCGAGAACAAGGAATTCTTCGATACACACTATCCCTGCCAGTTCATCTCTGAGGGTATCGACCAGACAAGAGGATGGTTCTACTCACTTATCGCTATCTCCACAGTTCTCTTCGGAAGAGCACCTTTCGAGAACTGTATCGTAATGGGTATCGTTCAGGATAAGGACGGTATCAAGATGAGTAAGCACTTAGGCAACGTCGTTGATCCTTGGGATGTCCTTGATTCACAGGGCGCAGATGCAGCAAGATGGTATTTCTATACAGCTAACCAGCCCTGGCTGCCTTCGAGATTCTCCAAGGAAGCTGTTAACGACGGCATCAAGAAGTTTATCGGTACATTCTGGAATACATACGCATTCTATGTAATGTACGCTGACATCGATAATTTCGATCCCACTAAGCACACACTCGAAAAGGCTACTTTAGGCGCAATGGACAGATGGGTTCTTTCACGTCTTAACACGCTTATCAAGGTAGTAAACGAGAAGATGGATAACTACGACATCGCCCAGTCCGCAAGACTCATTCAGGACTTCACGGAAGAGCTCTCCAACTGGTACGTAAGACGCTGCCGTGACAGATACTGGGGCGCTGAAGAGACTCAGGACAAGGTAAATGCTTACATGACGCTTTACACAGTCCTCGATAATCTCACAAGACTCTGCGCACCGTTCGTTCCTTTCATGACAGAAGAGATCTATCAGAACATCGTATGCTCAGTAGATAAGGAAGCTCCTATCTCCGTACACCTCGCTAAGTATCCTGTAGCAGATGAGAGCATGATCGACGCTAAGCTCGAAGAAGAGATGGAACTCGTTCAGCAGATCGTTACATTGGGCCACAGCTGCCGTGAATCTGCTTCTATCAAGAACCGTCAGCCTCTTTCTGAGATCTATGTCGTATCCGAGATCGGTCTTGACGACGAATATAAGCCGATCGTTCTTGACGAGCTTAATATCCGCAAGATCGAAGTTTTGAGCGATGCTTCAACTCTCGTTGATTACAGCTTCAAGCCCCAGCTCAGAACCTGCGGCAGAAAGTTTGGTAAGAATCTTAACGATGCCAAGGAAGTTATCGCAAACCTCCCGGGCAAAGAGACATACAACGCTCTTAAGAACGGCTCTGTAAAGATCACAGTAAACGGCGAAGAGTATGAGATGACAGAAGAAGACTTCCTCATCGAGACTACACAGCCCGAAGGATTCTCCACACAGAGCTCCGGCAATCTTACGGTATCCATCTCCACGGTTCTTACCGAGGAGCTTATCGAAGACGGTCTTGTAAGAGAGATGATCTCCAAGATCCAGAATCACCGTAAAGAGACTGAAGGACTTACAGTATCCGACAGGATCGTCCTTAAGTACTGCGGTAACGACAAGCTTGCCGAAGTAATCGAGAAGAAGAAGGATTATCTCGCATCTGAAGTATTGGCTGTCGAGATCACTAACGGTACAGGCGACAATTCCAAGGAATGGAATGTAAACGGCGAGAAGATCACATTCTCGGTCGTAAAAGCTTGAGGTAACCTATGCTCATTGACCTGATCAGAAACAGCGCAGGCCCCAAGGAAGTTATATATAAGCTTCTTATCTATATTTTTGCCTTGGCGCTGGCATTCTCTATCCATGAGTTCATGCATGCCGCTGTTGCAGTCTGGCTTGGTGATAATACGCCCAAAAACATGGGAAGGCTTACGCTTAACCCTATTGCTCACGTTGATCCGGTGGGAACGGTACTCCTGCTTATAGCGGGATTCGGCTGGGGTAAACCTGTTATGTATAACCCCAACAATCTCCACAGGTTCAAGAGCCACCGCGCAATGAACATCATGGTCCATCTCGCGGGCGTTACGGGCAACTTCCTGCTTGCGTATGTTGCTTATGTATTGTGCTCGTTGTTTGGCGCACTTGCATTCCAGTTTTCCGGTTCGCAGGTAGTATTCACTGCATTGATGGAAGCTTTCGGCTATACATATGCATTCTCGTTAATGCTTCTTGCATTTAACCTCCTGCCGATTCCTCCTTTGGACGGATTTCATGTCCTGGAAGAACTTCTTCCTTATAAGGCAAGGCATTCCAACGGATATCTGATTTTCCAGCGTGTTGCGCCGATGGCCATCTGGTTGGTATTTATTCTCAGCATAGTTTCCAATAACAATATCCTGTCTACTTTGATCGGCTGGATACAGACACCGTTCTTGTTCCTGATCAATCTTCTTGCAACACCGTTTATGATGCTTTTCGAATGGCTTGGACTGGTAGTTTAAGATGCTGGAGCAAGCCTTAAAGCCGGATATTAAGTTAAGACAGTTTGAAGGACCTTTGGATCTCCTTCTCCATCTTATCGAGAAAAATGATGTCGATATTTACGATATCCCGATAAGTACGATTACCGCCCAGTACATGGAATATATCGAATCCATGCAGGAATTCGATATGGAGCTTGCTTCGGACTTTCTCGTAATGGGTGCGACCCTGGTATCCATTAAGTCCAGAATGATGCTTCCCGGCATGCAGGCAAGCCTTATCGCGGGTGAAGATGTAGTAGACCCGAGAGAAGAGCTCGTTATCTCTCTTATGAGATATAAGAGATGCCGTGTTTTCGCGACTGACTTAAAAGAGAGAAGAGATAAGTTTGACGGCGCGAGATTCCGTTATGCATCGACTGCAAAGCAGCTCGGAATAACGATAGAACCAGTCCCGCAGACATTCTCCGTTGAGGAGTTTAACGATGCCGTAGCCGTTATCAACGAGCGCAACCAGATGCGTTTTACCGATATCACTTCGAAGATCACTCATATCCTGAAGAGAGATAAGCTCTCGATAAAAGAGAGGATCAAGACGATCTGGCGTTCGATAACGGGCAAGGGCAAGATCTTATTAAGTTCGTTATTCAATAAAGATACCGAGAAGATGGATAAAGTAGTAAGTTTCCTCGCTGTATTGGAGCTTGTCAGAGACAATAAGGTGAACGTGGAACAGGATAAGAATTTCGGTGAGATAATCATCGAGGAGAAAAAGGGCTAAACAATATGGATGATGATTTTAAGATAACCGCACAAGAATTACCCGGCGCGATCGAATCGATCCTTTTTATCTCGGGCGACCCTGTCCCGGTAGATAAGCTCGCCGATATTTTGAATTGCTCGAAAAATGCCGTCACGGAGGCCTTAAAGCACCTTACCGAAAGATATGCCGGCAATCCCTGGAGCGGCCTTGAGATAAGAAGAACAGAAGATTCTTATGCGATAATGACAAGACCTTCACAGAAGAAGGTGCTTGACCGCATGTTCGGCCCCAGACAGTCTCCGCCGCTTTCACAGGCATCTTATGAGACACTCGCAGTTATCGCTTATAACCAGCCTTGCACGAGAGCCCAGGTAGAGCTCGTCAGAGGCGTATCTTCAGACTCGATCATCTCAAGACTTTTAGACAGAGGATGGATCGAAGAAGCGGGCAATCTCGATGCACCCGGAAGACCGTCGCTGTTTAAGACATCCAAGAAGTTCCTTACCGAATTCGGCATTGAATCCGTAAGAGACCTGCCGCCGCTTGAGCTCATGAGCTACCAGACCATCAGGGATATGGAAAATTCCCTCAAGGAAGCAACTGCAGGTGAAGATAAGCAGATCTCCATCGACAGCCTCATGAAGCCTGAAGCTGAAGATAACAAGGAAGGTGAGACAGATGACGGGAACGCTTGAGCTTATTGAGAATGCCGTCTCTAACATGAGTAAAGGCCATAAGGCGATAGGTAATTACATCCTTGAGGCATATGACAAAGCTGCTTATATGACCGCGGCAAAGCTCGGCGAGGAAGTCGGCGTGTCCGAATCCACGGTCGTAAGGTTTACGACTGAATTAGGTTTTGAAGGTTATCCCGAATTCCAGAAAGCTTTGCAGGAAGATTTGAAGTCGAAGCTCACTTCAGTACAGAGATTGGGCCTTACCGAGAAATTCGATAACGACGGAGATGCCTTAAGATCCGTTGTAGCGCAGGATATCAATAACTTAAGGGATTCGCTCAATTCAATCGACGAGAAGGAATTCACCAGAGCGGTCAATTCCATCCTCGGAGCAAGAAAGATCTATATCATGGGTATCAGGGCATCTGCTCCTTTGTCTGAATTCATGCACTTTTACATGACGCTGCTTTTTGATGACGTCGTGCTCGTAAGAAGTACTTGTACGAATGAGCTTTTCGAGCAGATCATGCCTATCGGAAAAGGCGATGTAATGATCGGAATATCTTTTCCCAGATATTCTGCGAGAACCATTAACTCGATGGGATATGCCAAAAAGAAGGGCGCTACGATCATCGCAATCACTGATAAGGACGAGACGGCAATGACTGAATATGCGGATATCAAGCTTTTCGCAAAGTCATCGATGGCTTCGTTCGTAGACTCGCTGACAGCGCCATTGTCACTTATAAACGCGCTTCTCGTATCATTGGGAATGCACCGAAAAGAACACATCAAGTCATCTTTGGAGTCTTTGGAGAGCTTGTGGTCACAGTACCGTGTCTATGAGATCGGAAGAGACCGCAATACGGAAGACGGAGATATTTTATAAAGGAGTATATATATGGGTATTTATCAGATCGCAATCGACGGACCTTCAGGATCAGGCAAGAGCACACTTGCTAAAGGCGTAGCTAAAGAGCTCGGGATCATGTATCTCGACACGGGCGCAATGTACCGTACATGCGCTGTAGCTTCCATCAAGAGAGGAATCGACGCTAAAGATCCCGAAGCTGTAAAGAAGATGATGGACGAGATCAAGATCGAAGTCGAATTCATCGACGGCGTTCAGCACATGATCCTTGACGGCGAAGACGTTACGGGCGAACTCCGCACACCCCAGACATCCATCGCTGCATCTGATGTTTCCGCGCATCCTGTTGTAAGAACCGCAATGGTTGCTCTACAGAGGGAGATCGCTAAGAATCAGACATTCGTCCTTGACGGAAGAGATATCGCATCCGTAGTGCTTCCTGACGCGAAGTATAAGTTCTTCGTAATTTGCTCTCCTGAAGTAAGAGCAGAGAGAAGACTGGCTGAACTTGAGGCAGCCGGTGATCACTCACAGACAAAGGAAGAAGTATTGAGAGATATCCTTTACCGTGACGAGCAGGATTCCAAGAGAGCAACATCTCCTTTGATCCAGGTGCCTGAAGCAATCGTAATCGATACAGGCAAGTACGACATCGACGGCACAAGAGAGTTCCTCTTGAGCCATTTGGAAGAGGAAGATAAATGAATGTAACCATCGCCAGGTCATCGGGCTTTTGCTTTGGCGTCAAGAATGCCGTAACGGCTGCTGAAGAAGCTGTCGCAGCTAAGGCTGACGGCAGAAAGCTCGTTATGCTCGGCGAGATAGTTCATAACCGCTATGTAGTAGATAAGTTATTAGATGGCGGATTCGTTATTTGTGAGACAGCTGATGAAGTTCCTGAGAATTCGATCGTAATCATCAGGGCTCATGGCGTTACGCCGAGGGAGATCGAAGTCCTCAATTCCAAAAACTGCGAGATCAGGGATATGACATGCCCCTTTGTCTCCAAGATCCATAAGATCGTCAGGGAGAATGCAGAGAAGGGAATGAACATAATCATTACAGGAACGCAGGGTCATCCCGAGGTTACCGGGATCATGGGAGAGGCCGAGGGATATGGCGTAAAATGCGCTGTTATTAAGGCCCCGGAGGATCTCGAAAACCTTGATTTTCCTCTTGAAAGTGCGATATTGATCTCACAAACGACCTTCTCGAGCTATATGTTCGAAAAAATATGTAATATTGTTAAAAATAAAATTGAAAAAATAAATCTTTTTGATACAATATGTATTACGACTGAAAGTAGGCAAAAGGAAGCCGCTTCGCTCTCTGAGCATTCAGATTCGATGATCGTCATCGGCTCGGCTCACAGTTCGAACACCACTAAGCTTTTGGAAATCTGCAAAGGTCGCTGTGCAAGAACATTCCTTGTCAATTCCGGCGCTGAAGTAGGGCGCCTCATCTCGGAAGGGAAGATCCTTCCTGCTGATAAAGTCGGGATTACAGCGGGTGCATCTACACCGGAAGCTATTATTTTGGAGGTTGTTCAACAAATGAACGAAGAAGAGAAGATCACAAATCAGGGCTTTGACACAGAGTTTGCCAATGCTGTCGATTTAATTGCGCAGGTTAGAAGAGGTGCCGTAGTTAAGGGCACGATCACTTCTGCTGATGACGACTATGTTTATGTAGACGTACACGACAAGTCCGAAGGAAGAATTTCACGTAAGGAGTTTGATTCGGATCCTGACTTCGATCTTGACAAGGCAATTGCCGAGCACACAGAAGTTACCGTTAAGGTCAGAAGCATTAAGAATTCCGATCAGGGCAAGGAAATCATCCTTTCTAAGAATGACGTAGAGTCCGAGAAGGGCAGAGCCGAGATCGAAGAAGCATATAAGAATAAGACACCTATCGAAGTTAAGATCACACGTACTGTTAAGGACGGTGTTATCGGAACATATAAGGGTGTTGATATCTACATCCACAGAACACAGATCAAGACAGGCGACGTTAAGGACTTAGAGTCCTATGTTGGTCAGTCCCTCGAGATCCTTGTTACTAAGTTCGATACAGAGAAGGGCCGTCTCAGAATCTCCGGAAGCCACAGAATCATCGTTTCCGAAGAGCGTCGTAAGAAGTCTGCTGAGATCTGGGACAACATCGAAGAAGGCAAGCACTATACAGGTGTTGTAAGAAGCCTTGTTGATTTTGGTGCGTTCATCGATATCGGCGGTGTTGACGGACTCGTTCACGTTTCCGAGCTCTCATGGAGCCGTAACGCTAAGCCTTCTGATGTTCTCAAGGTTGGCGATGAGATCGACGTTTATGTCAAGGCTTTCGACAAAGAGACAAAGAAGATCTCTTTGGGCTACAAGAGACTTGAGGATGATCCTTACTACAACATCGAAGAGAGAATGCCTGTCGGATGCATCGTTCAGGGTACAGTAGTACGTCTTACAAAGTTCGGCGCTTTCGTTCAGCTTGAGCCTGATCTCGACGCACTCTGCCACGTTTCCCAGATCTCTTCCAGAAGACTTGAGAAGCCTGAGGATGCTCTTTCCGTTGGTCAGGTTGTTCAGGCTAAGGTTATCAAGATCGAACCCGATGCAAGAAGAATCTCTATCTCCATCAAGGAAGTAGCTCCTATCGATCCTGAGCTCCCTGAAGAGGAAGCAGCTGAGGAAGCACCTGTTGAAGAGGCACCCGCTGAGGCTCCTG
>JAEEGK010001985.1_pt1 | contig 51292 bp, 37 predicted proteins | sample 8958771 | NCBI WGS metagenome assembly JAEEGK01 (sample SAMN16246547, study PRJNA631951) | gut metagenome | biome: gut microbiome; feature: rumen; material: SC-attached | host: Bos | place: Iran: Karaj | collected 2018-10 | reverse complement strand
TATTAGCAGCATCTAAAGCAGCATTATAAGCAGAAAGACCTAAATCAGAATATTTTTTTTTAGTATCACCATCAACATTTTCAGCAATATATCTATAATAATCACCTTTCATTTTATGATAAAATACTTTTGCTTCATCAGTATTTGCTTTTGGTAATAAATTTGTATCAATTGTTTCACATATTTTATTACATAAATCTTCTAATTCTTTTTGTACTTTTTGTTTATATTCTCTTATATATTCTAAATATGGTGATTCTGCTTTTTTTGCTTCTTTTGATTCATATGCTAATAATGTTCTTATTGCTTGTCTATCTAAGGATATTGTATTTTTATATGCTATTGATAATAAATTTCTCTCATCTGAACTTAAATCTTCTGATTTTGATTTTACCATTTCTTCAAGAAATGCCATCATGTCTTCATAACGTGAACATTGTTCTGCTAACATTGCTAAGTATACTTGCTTTTCGTATTTATCACTCATTTTAAAATGTTTATTTTTTTATTTTTTAGGTTTTTATATCTTTTATTTTTGGTTTTTAGTTTAAAATTTAATTTAAATTTTTTTAATTTGGATACACTATTTTTTTTTATTTACAAATGAGTTTTTATATTATTTCATTTTATTCTTTAATGAAAATTTATTGTTTATTTAATTAAATTTAATTTATTTTTGTTTTATATTTATAAATAAAAATACTTAAACAAATAAATGACAGAACTAGAATCAGAAATAAACCAAATAATAACGAATTTAGAACCAATAAGTGAAAAAATGAAAGAATCATTTCATTTACCACCATATCATTATGTTGAATTGTTTATTTATTTTAATAATTTTATTGAAGATGAATTATCAATATCAAAAGAAAGTTTTATATCAGCAAATTCATCTTTAGCACAAGTAGATGAAGAAGATGATGAAACAATTGATACTATAAGTAATCAAATTTATAATAAATTTACTTCATCAAATACAGCTCCTTTATTTTCTTTATATGCTTTTTTAAAAACTATTTCAATAACTGATGAATTAAATGACGATATTTTATTTCAAATTTTAGATAAAGATGAAAAAGGTTATATTGATTATTCTGATGTTGAAGTTTTAATTTCTAGTTTTGAAGATTTTACTAATGAAAGAAATGATTGGAGTGATTTTGAACAAAGTTTTGAAGGAAAAAAAATGACAAAGAGAAATTTAAGTCAAGGTGAATTTGATGTTTCTTTAATTAATTTATTTAATTCTGCTGAAGAATTAATTAATAAAAAAGTTGAAAAAAGTTTTAATGCTTGTAAAAATTTTATTAGTAGAAGAAATTCTGGTAAAAATAATAATAATAATGATAAAGATTCATCTGATGAAAAAAGTAGTGAAACTAATAATAATAGTAGAATATTAACTGAGAAAAAAAAAAATGATAAAAAAAATAATAATCAAGGAATAACAGTTTATAATAATACTACAAGTTTAAATTATCCAAATATTAATTATGAAAATTTCGAAGATAATCTTAATATATCAATTGAAGATATTATATTTGATAAAAGAAAAGAAGATTTAATAAATCAAATTAAATTAACATCTTTTTTATATGATGTAACATTAAAAGAATTTATCTCAGAATTTTCACAATATAAAGATCAAATGTTTGATAAAATGAAATTTATAAATGTAATATTAGAAATAATAAAAAAAAAAACATCAAATTTATTTAAAACATCAGTTCAAAAATTAGCATTAAGTATGTTATTTCAAATTATAGATATAAATAGAATAAATAAAGTATCATATTATGAAATAATGGGTGCACTTTTATTTTTAACAAAAGGAACAAATGAAGAAAGATTATCAGAATTCTTTAATTATACAAAAAATCAATTAAATCAAATTATATGTGGAATATTATCTTTATATTTAAATTCTGATATTATAAAAGATTATAGTATATTAAGTGATATTTTTGTAAATGTTTTTGCAAATGAAAGAATAAGAAATTCAAATGAATTATTTCAATGGATTTTCCAAGAAGATAAAAATGAAGATAATAATAATATTCAAGAAAATATTGATGATGATATAAATGATGATTCAATTATACCAAATTTTTCTGAAAATAAATCAGAAGCATTAAAAGCTTTAAATGAAAGATATAATGGAGCTAAAAAAATATTTTCAAATGAATTAGAATCTTTATCAATAATTGATGTTACACATGAATTATTAAATCATTCTTTATTAGGTCAAATTAATAATTTTCAATTATCAAGTTTATTAGAAATATTATTAAATTCAAAATTAGGTGAAGAAAAAACAAAAGAAAGATTAAAAATTAAAAATGATATTTTTTCATTTATTGAAAAATATTTTGATTTTTCACAAAATGAATTAGTTGATATTACAAGTCTTCATCCTTTATTTCTTTTAATGTTCACTGGAACAACAATTGAAAAAATAAGAAGTATTTTTAATATTTATGAAATTAATGAAAATGGTGTTTTTGATGCTGATGATTTAGTTGATTATATTTCTAATTTATTTAAGTTTTTACTTAAAGAAATGAATGTTGAATGTGGAATTACAAATAAAAATTTAGCAGAAATTTTTGTTGAATGTATTGCAAAAGGAAAAGAAAAAATATCTTTAATTGATTTAGTTCAAGGTTTTGAATATATAGTTTTAGAGTAATTAAATTCTTTTTTTTTTTAGTTATTTAAAATTAAATTTTATTATTCTTGTTATATGATAATTTGATTATATAATCAATAACAATAAATCTTAATTAGTTTATAAATATTATAAAATAATTAAAAAAAATTAACAAATAATAATTTAACTATAATGGATTTTCAAATTGATACTGTTTTAATTTCATCTCATGATAGTAATAATACTAATAAAGATCCTTTACTAAACAAAATTTTTTTTTCAAAATATAAAACAATAAAAAAATTAGGAGAAGGTTCTTTTGGAAAAGTATATAAAGCAATATATGATAATAAATTATTTGCAATAAAATTTGAAAAAAGATCATCAAATCACAGTTTATTAGAAAGTGAAGCAACAATAATGAATTATTTAAAATGTAAATATATTCCAAATATAGAAAGTTTTGGACAAAATAATGAATACAATATTTTAATAATGCAATTAATGGATAAAAGTTTAGAAGAATTAATAAATATATATAAAACATTTTCAATAAAAACAACATGTTTATTAGCATATCAAATGATAAATATATTACAATTTATTCATGATAATCATATTATTCATAGAGATATTAAACCAGATAATTTTGTAATGGGAATAAATGAAAAAAATCAAAATTTATATATTTTAGATTTTGGTTTAGCAAAAAAATATCGTTCAAGTAAAAATTTAGTACAATATCCTTTAATAAAGAAAAAAAAATTAACTGGAACTGCAAGATATGCATCAATTAATGCATTAGAAGAAAATGAACAAAGTAGAAGAGATGATTTAGAAAGTGTATCATATGTTTTAATGTACTTTTTAAGGGGAAGTTTACCTTGGCAAGGATTAAAAGTTAAAGTAAAAGAAGAAAGATATCAAAAAATTTTAGAAAAAAAAAAAGAAACTAGTAGTGAAGAATTATGTAAAGGATTTCCAAAAGAATTTTCTATGTTAGTTTCTTATTCTAGAAATTTAGGTTATTATGATGAACCACAATATAAAAAATTAAGGAAAATGTTTTTAAATTTAGTATTTCAAATTAAAGAAAAATTTGATTTTGTTTATGATTGGACCAAAAATGAAGATATTAAAATTAGAGATAATGATAATAATTTTATTGAAGATGATATTTATGATTCTGATGATAATTATGATGATGAATATCATAATTTAGAAAATGAAAAAAAAAAAGATGAAGTTGCTACAAGTGGAAATAATTTATCTTTATATAAAACTATTATGACTGAAGGAAATGGAAAAACTAATGTTAATAGTAATAATAATATTAATGTTATAATTGAAAATAAAAAATGTGTTGGAAATTTTTCTTCAAGATGTTGTATAATGTATAATATAATTTTATTTAATTTTTTTAGTTTTTGATTAGAAAAAAATTTTTTGTAGTGTCATTTTAATAGAATTGTTATTATAATCAAATAATATATTATTTGATGTTTTGTATAATTTATTTTTTTTTAATTTATATAATTTATTTTTTTAAATATAAAAAAATAAATATCATTATCAAAATAAATGTAATTGTAATATCATACAAAAAAAGATTATTTTATATAAAATTTTTATACTTTATATATTAAAAATGAATGTTAAATTCAACAAAAAATAAAAATTAAATTTTAATATCCAGCTTCACGACTTTTTTTTGCAATTTCATCTGCAATTTTTTCAATAGAATCACTATTAATTTCAGTTGTTCCATTTGCTAAAGTTAAAATATTTAATCCTTTTTCATAATTAATTTTCATATATAATAATTCTCTATCAACTGTTAATGGAGAAAAATCAATTTTTACTCCTTTATTTGTTAATAAATTTCTTAATTCTTCTACTAATTGCCTTTCTATTTGTTGATTTTTTGCTGATAATTGAATTTTAATTTGAGGTTTTTTATTATCTGGTGCAGCACATATTCCCATTTTTATTTATTTATTATAATTTTTATTTTATTTTATTATAAATTTTCATATTTATTTTAACAGGAAATGTATATCAAAAACAATTAAATGAAATTTGAAAATAAAAAATATTAAATATCATATATTAAAATGATTTATCAAATAAACTCAAATTGAAAACTAATATTAAATAAAATCATTAAATCCTCTTTTTAATAAAACTCATTTTAAAAATGAGTAAGAAAGGAAAAAAATAATAATTAATATAAAAAAAATAATAATAAAAAAAAAAATTAAAAATTATTATTTGTATAAAAAATAAAAAAAAAAATTATTTAAAAATCAAAAAAAAAAGAAAAGAACAAAATGTCAAATCCAAATTCAGAATGTGATTTTTCCTATCATAAATACGAACTTCTCCCAGATGATTTTGGTCAATATGACTTAAGTTTCAAAATAATTGTAATAGGTGATAGTGGAGTAGGAAAATCATGTTTAACAAATAAAGCAACAAAAGATTTATTTGAAACAGATCACAATGCAACAATAGGTTTTGAATTTTTTTCATTTAATGTAAAAATTGATGGTAAAGTAGTAAAATTACAAATATGGGATACTTGTGGACAAGAAGCTTATCGTTCTTTAATAACTAATTTTTATAGAAATTCATCTTTAGCAATTATGGTTTATTCAATTGATAATAGAGAAAGTTTTGATAATATTGGAATTTGGTTAAAAGAATTAAAAACTCATTCAAATCCAGACGCTAAAGTTTTTTTAATTGGAAATAAATGTGATTTAGAAAATGAAAGGAAAGTTCAAAAAGAAGAAGGATTAAAATTTATTAATGATTTTAATTTAAATTTTTTTATTGAATCTAGTGCTAAAACTGGGATTAATGCTAAAAATATTTTTATTAAAGCTGCTTTTTCATTATATGATGATTATTTAAAGTATAAAGAAAAAAATCCTAGTGATCCTAATAATGTTGATGTTAAAATTACTGGAAAGAGATTAATGGGAAATGAAAATGAGAAAAAAAAAGGATGTTGTTCATAAATATTTTTTTTAGTTTTTAATTAAATTTTGTTATATTAAAATCTAATTTAAAATTAGGATGTTTTTATTTTTATTTTTTTTTTCTATTTTTAGTTCTCTTTACAATATATAAATTAAATTATATTTTTTTAAGAAAAAAATTAGAATATTTTTTTAATTACTTTCATCTAATATTAATCTTGTATTCTCATCTTTATTTTCATTATCAATAAGATTATCATCTTTATTTTCATTATCAATAATATTATTATTATTTTCATTATTATTCTCATTATTATTATTATTATTATTCCCTTGATTATTCACATCATTATTCAAATTATGATTTATTAAAACAGGATTCATTAATCTAACTCTTCTATCACCACTAATATTATTTAAATATTCATTTCTTCCATTAAAAACAGTTTTCCAAAATAAATTTCTTAAAATATCACTTCCATCATCTCTCCTTAAAATAGAGTTAGAATACAATTCTAAAGTTTCATAAATATTAACACCAAGTGTAATAATTAAAGATAAAATAAAACAACCAATTAAAGAAAAAATATTTCCAATAGAATAAATTCTTTTACCAGTTTTAGTATCACAAATATAAGCAACATCATTCCAATGAAACATACCAAAAATTGTCATTGCTAACATATATAAACCAAAAACCATATAATTTAAATATAAAAGACTATTTAAATGAAAAAGTAAAAAAAAATCCATTGAAATAATCATTAAACCAACTAATAAACTTGCTGAAATTGCTGCTAAAAGTGAAAAACATGAAAATGCAGTTTTTACTAATAAATCAGGTTTAATACAAGTTTGATAAAATTGTGAATCAACTGTTGATTTTAAATTCCAAATATTTTGAAGTTTTAATATTTCTATTATATCTACTGCAACTAAAACTATACAAACAGTTAACATTAAATATAATATTATATTTGTTGGAACTAATCCATCCATTTTTTTTTTTAATTGTTTTTTTTGAAATTTAATAGAAATTTTTTTTCTATATTTAAAAAGAAATATTTTTCTTTTTGTATTGTTTATTGTTTATTAAAAAAATGTTTTTATATTTATATTTATATTGAGTTCTTAATAATTTTTAAAATTGTATAATTTTATTTAGTTATTTATAAAATAATGAACAAACTTCTTTTTCATCATTTTTTAATAATAAATCTGTTACTCTTTGCCAAATATTAAAAGGTATTGTTGTTGAATTTTGTAATGATGCTGAATCTTTTGGTCTATAATTATAAAAATCTTTCCACATTTTTAATAATTTTTTAAAGTTTTCAAAAGCAGGAATAACTTTATCTTTATATTTATTTCTTAATTGTGTTAAAAAATTTCCTAAGTTATTTTTCATATATTCAATTATAAAAATTAATAATCCTGAATTAATACAACTTATATTAGTTTGATTAATATCATTAACTTTTACTATTGAAATTAATGCAATAAAAATATTTTCTAACTTGCTTTTAATAAAAGAACAAATTTGGCATTTATTTGTAAAATAATTTTTAACATCAACACCATTTTGTTTATCAGTTTTATCAAATAAATAATTTGATAAGATAATAGCTCTTAAAAAAACATTAGAATCAACTAAAGAATCATTTGAAATAATTTTATTACAAAAAGTATTAAATTCATTTTTATCACAAAAATAATAATCTAAAAGATAAAAAATACTTCTATTAAATTTAATTAATTCTCCTAAAATATCAAAACTTAATTGTAATATTTGATTTTGATCTTGTTTTGAATATAAAATATCATATAATAAACAAGGTAATAAACCAGAACAAGCAATATAAGTTTGAAAAAAAGTATTATTTCCTCTTAATACAACTTCAATACATGAACTTAACCAAAATTTTGCACTTGAATAATAACATTCTTGAATATATTTAAAAATTAATTTTTGTAATAAGCCTATTTCATAATCATTTTTATTATAATAATCTACCATTTTTTTCATTAATTTTGGATTACTCATATTTAATAATATTTTTTCTTTATTTATTTCTTTTTCTTTTATATTTTTAATATCTAATCCTATTGAAAGTGAGTTAAATAATTTATTAAAAGTTACATTTTTATTATTTTTGTATAAATTAGATTTTTCTTTAAAAGAAACTTTTATTAAATCCATATAACCAGAATTTAAAAATCTAAAAATATCTTTTTGAGAAAGTAATTTTAATTTATTAATAAAATTATTATTATCCCTACAACAAAATGTATAAATTAATCTTAAATATTGAATTTTTAAAGCTGTATCACAATCACAACAACAACCTTCACCATGATAAGCAGTATCATCATTTACATTAATTTGATCATTAAAAAATGGTCTATGATTATCAGAAAATATATTTCCCCATTCAATATATTCTAAATATGAAGCTAGTAATTTTATTATATTTAATTCTCCTAATTTATCTTGAATTTCTACTTTTCTTTTACTTGCTAATAATGTTGATAAAACAAATAACATTTCTATTTGATATGATGTATACTTATAATATGTTATAAATTGTTTTTTATTTTGTCTTATTTTATTTTTATTTATCATTAATGATAAATCATGAGTCATTTTTATATATGTATTAAATATGTTGTCTTCATTTTTAGGAATGTTTATATATTTTGGGGAAAAATTATCAAAGATATTTAATTGTAAAATTGATAATAATTCATTTTTATTTAAGAAATTTACATTATATTTTAATTTATTGTGTTGACAATCAATAGTATTTGATAATAAATCTCTATAAAATATATCATCATTACGATTAATTGTATTATCTTGTGCATAATTTCTTATATCTTCAAATCTTTCTTTTAATTTTTCTACTATATTCTGCAAAAATTTTTCCATATGAATACATATACTTTGATTTTCAGTTGTCATTTTAGTAAATGATTTAATTTTTAAAATATCTTTACTTTTAAATATTTGTTTTACTTCCATTTTTTTACAATCAAAAATTAAAATACCTAAAACTCTACAAAAAACATCTAATTTACTATTTTTTATCATATGATTATAAACTTTTGAAATAACATTATACATCTTATCCATTGATACTAAACCATTAATTAATAATATTTCAGAAATCTTAATTGCTGATTCAGATATTTTTGAATTAGTTAAAAAGTCTAAAATTTTTGGTAATAATTTTTCACTTTTTGAAAGATATTTTGATACTAATTTATCAGATAAAATTTTTTCTATGAAATCAAACAATTTTTCATGATATTCAGGAAGAGAAATATTAAAAATATCAATTATATCTAAAAATACTTTTGATGTATAAAAAGATCTTGAAATATTTTTATCATTATTTCCTGATGCCAAAAGGAATTCAAGTTCTGAAATATAAGATGATATATCTTCTCCTTTTTTAATTACAGAATTTTGAATTAATGTTATTTTTTCAATTACATTTAAATAATCAGAATTATTTTTTTGAATTTCATAAGTGATTTTTTTAGATGAAATATTCTCATAAGGTAATCTTTTAGAATCTCTAATATAATGAAATAAAGAAAAATTATTTTTTCCAAATCTAACATCCATTTTTTTATTATATTATTTTAATTATTATTCTTTATAAATAAAATAAAGTAACAAAATTCAATAGATTTAAATAAAAAAAAAATTAAAAACATTATATAAACAAGAATAAAATATTATTTAAATATTTTTTTAAATTTCTTTTAACTAACTTCATCAATAGTAACAATTTCTTCACTTCCATCATCCAAAGTATAAGTTTTAACAGTAGTAGTAAGTAATTTTCTTCCAAATCTCTTAGTAAAAGTTTTTAATCTTCTCCTAATACAATTTTCAGGAGCATCAACATCATCAATAAAAGGATTTTCTTCATCACCTCCATTATATTCAACAACTTCTTCTTGTGTGACATTATTCTTATTTCTATTTTTAATTTGTTCCCTCATCATCATAGAATCAAGTGCTTTATTTCCAACTTTAAGATTACCTTTCATAGGAGTTAAATTCCCATATGAAATCCTACTAGAATTCTTACTTAAAGTTTCAATACTTTTATTAGCATAACCAATAATATCTCCAATATAATCAATAACAGTACATAATTCATATTCTTTATGAGTACTAACACCAATACCAAAATATTTAGTTTTTGTATTAAATAAATTAGCTCTATGACTTCTATCATCAACACCATCATCAACTAATAAATTAATAACAATTTCTTCACCTGATGTTCCACCAAAATCAACATTTTCACTTATTGCAATATCCCAATCTACATATTTTGATATTCTCTCTTCAATTGATGTCTCCTCAAAATCATGATCTGTTGTACCTAAACGACCTATTTCTATTGCATATTCTTCACTTGCTTTTGCTACTTCTGTATCATATATTAATGCATCTATTGGCTTTTGAGTTTTAAGAAATTGGATTGCTTCTTTATATGCTGCTGGACCTTCTTGAGTTTCTATACCAGCTTCACTATCTGGTTTGTCTAAAACGTTACCATCAAACCATTGGAGATATTGTTCTAATATTGGTATATAGGATTTTGGGTTTGTTCTAATTTTGTTTGTTTCTCTTTCTACTTCTTTTCTAATACGATCTAGTTCTTTTGCACTTCTCATTTTTTTTTTTGAAAATGTTTTAAATGGTTAAAAATATTTTATTTTTTTGTTAATTTGATTTAATTTATATATATATTTTTTTTTATAATAAATTTAATAAAAGGAAATGGACACAAATGCAAAAAAAGAATATTTAGAAACTAAAGTAAAACCAATACTTGATGAATTAGTATTTCAATTATTATGTGAGCGTCCTGAAAATCCAGCATCATATATGATAGAATGGTTAAAAAAAACAGGAGGTTATACATCAAATGGTTTAACATTAAAAGAAAAGGAAGAATTAGAAAAATTACGTAAAGATATAATATCATATAGAAAAAAAAATCCACCTCCAGAACAAAACTTAGAAAATAATTCACAAAGTAGTGAAAGTTCAAATGAGGATGAATTTTACGATCCTCAAAAGGAACCAAAGAAAAAGGGTAAAATAGGTCGTAAAGGAATAAGTTCAGAATCATATGGTAAATTTAACAAAAAAGAAAATTTCAAGCCTCGTTTTATAAAAAAAACAGATAGTCAAATAACAAGAATAAAAGGTCGTATACTTCAATCATTTCTCTTTAACAACTTAGAAGCAAATGATATAGATTTAGTAATAGGAGCAATGGAAGAAAAAAATTTCAAAGCAGGAGATTATGTAATAAAACAAGGAGATAATGGTGATTGTTTATATATAGTAGATTCAGGTGAATTAGATTGTAGTAAGAGATTCACATCAAATCCAAATGAAGATAAATATTTAAAAACTTATAAAAGTGGAGAAGCATTTGGTGAATTAGCATTATTATATAATGCACCTCGTGCAGCAACAATTAAAGCTAAAACTGATTCTGTTTTATGGTGTTTAGATCGTGATACTTTTAATAATATTGTTAGAGAAAGTTATCGATTAAGAAGAGAAAAATATGAAAATTTTTTAAAAAGTGTTGATATTTTATCTACTATGGATTCATATGAAATTTCTCTTGTTAGTGAAGCACTTAAAAAATGTACTTTTAATGCTGATGAGTATATTATTAAAGAAGGAGAAGTTGGTGATGTTTTTTATATTGTTGAAGAAGGTGAAGCTGTTGCTTTTAGTAGTAATAAAAATATACCAGAAATGAATTATGGGAAAGGAAGTTATTTTGGAGAATTGGCTTTGTTAAGAGATCAACCTAGAGCTGTTAATGTTAAAGCTAAAACTAATGTTAAGTTACTTTCTCTTGATAGGAATTCTTTTAAAAGAGTTATGGGACCTATTGATGAGATTTTACAAAGAAATGCTGATAAATATAAGAAATTTGTTAATCAGTGATTTTTTCATTTTTTCTTTTTTTTCTTTTTTTTTTTTTTCTTATTTAATATAGTTTTTAATCTTTTGTTGGTTGTTATTAATGTAATAGGATAATTTAATTTTTTGTATATTATGAAAAAAAATAAAACAATTAAATTTTAATTTATTAATCTACTTATTATTTGTAATTTTTGTATAAAAAAAACATAAAAAAAAAAATTTTTTTAAAACCAAAAAATCATATTAAATAAATAAAATGGGAGGATGTTGTTCATTTAACAAAAACACAGAAGCAGAAGATTTTGTAATAACTCAAATAAAAAGTCCAGTATTAAAATTAAACGAATATGACTATAATAAATTATTAAATGAAATAGTTAGTAAAAGAGTACAACAAGAAATATATAAAGAACACATAGAAGAATATTTACTAGAAGAATTTTATAATACATCATCTCCAGAAAATGAAAAAAAATACCAAAAAGCAATTTTAGAACATTTAATTTCATTATTAGATAAAAAAAATAATATGTATGTTGTAATGTTAATATTTTATCCTTTTATAAATCACAATAATGAAAAATGTGATGAAGTTTTATATTCAATGTTTAATTATGTTACAGGAAGATTAACAATTGAAGAATTTGAAATTTGGTTAAAAAAATATTTTAGTTGGTTTACTTATGAAATTACAAAAGCAGTTTTAAATGTTTGTGATGAGCTAAACATTAAAAATGGTTTAGAAGAATTAAATATTAGTTTTTATAATGATGATGCTATTAAAAGTGTTGTTGATAAAATGTTAAGTCAATATAAAGAAAATTCACAAAATCCTGCAAAAGATTTAATTTCTAAAGAACAATTTAAAAATATTTATCAAAATTACCCTTTTGCTTCTGTTGAACAAATTAGAAATTTAGTTTCTAATTTTCATTAGTTTAATTTAACGTGTTCATATACTTTTTTTTTTTTATTTTTATTTAATTGAACAAATATCATTTTTAAAATTTAAATATAAAATTTTTTTTTAATTTTTTTTCAAAAAGAATTTAAAAATTTTTATTTTTTAAATAACAATATTCATATTTTAGAAAATATTATTATATGAAATATTTCATTTAATTTGCTAAAAAATACTATTATTTAATAATATCATTTAAATATATATAAGTAATAATATTTATAATATTATTTCAATTGTATTTTATTTTTCCATCTTTTAATTCATTTGAATTAGGAAATTGATATCTTTTTTTGAATTGAATTGCTTTTAAAACTTTTTTTTTTATATTAACAAGATCTAATACATCTAATTTAGTCATTGAATTATTTTTAATTCCTTGATTTGATTTATTTTTTTCTATATTATTATATTTTTGATTTCTGCTTAAAGAAATTTCACCAAAAAATTTTTTTTTCATTGGAGATATTTTAAAAGAATTTATATTTAAAATTCTTTTAAAATTATTTTTTAAATTTTTACTTGAAAAAAAATTTCCTTTATCTCCTATTTCATCAATTGTTTTGAATATATTTTTATTATTTAATGTTGACTCCAAAAAATTTATTCTTTGTTTATTTCTTTTTTTTATAAATTTTTTACCTAAAGAACGATCATTTGAATTTGAATTATTTTTAATTTTATGTTCAATAACTGATTTTTGACTATTATTATTAAATAATGAAGAAAATTTAGAGATACTTGAATTTTGCTTATTTCTTTCTGATTTACTTCTATTAAATTTAATTCTAGAAATTAATGGGTCTAATAAATTTTCACATGATCCACACATTCTATATGTAAATAATGGATTATTCGTATTTCTTAATTTCAAACTATTATTTGATATATTATTATATATTTTTTTATTCAATTTTTTTTGAATCAAAAAATTGTTTGAATTCTTTTTGTTTATAAATGTTAAATTTATAAAAGATTTTGTATTTTTTGATAATTTCAATAAATTTTTTTGTATTTTATCTTTTAAAATATCATTATTTATTTTTCTTTTATTATTTATACAATTTTTATTATTATTATTATTACTATTAAAATTTACATTATTTTTATCATTTTTATATGAACAAATACCAAAAATATTATTATTCAAAATAGTATAATCACTATTTAATAATTTAGAAAAATTCTTTTTGTTATTTAAATTAAATTGAATTTTTTTTTTAATATTCAAATTTAAAGGAGACTTTATATTATTAATATTAAAACTATTTTCAATATTTATATTATAATCCTCGTTATTATTCTGATTTTCATATTTTTCAATAGTAGAAATTATATCAATCAAATTTTTTATGAAATTTTCTTCCTCAATAAGAAAATTTTTTTTATTTATATTAAATAACAATTCAATATTTTCATTATTTGTTTGATTTAAAATAGAATAAATAATATCTGTTGATAAAACATCATTTTTTTTTTTATTCAATTCATTTAATTCATTTTCATTTTTTTTATTTTTCATTTCCATTTCTTCTTGTATATCAATCATAATTTGTTTTTTTTGTATATTTTTATAAATATATATCCCCTCTTTTAATGCAGTATAATTCGGATAAATTTTTGAATAAATATTATAATATTGAAAAAATCTTTTAAGTCTTACTTTACTTTCGGATACATTATAATATCTTTTTAGAAATTCTCTTCTATCATTAAATATTATATAATCTTTAAACTTTGAAAGTCTATTACAGTTAATTCCATAAATAAATATATTCATAATTTTCGTATAATATGTTAATGAAAGTTTATAATACTTAACTCTAAATCTTGTATATATATATTTTTGAATTTTGTTATAACTAAATATTTTAGTATTTTGTAATATTGATTTATCTGATGAATCTTGAAAATAACTTTTTGATAAAAATTGAGTAGAATTCATAATTAATTATTTATTTGAAATTCTAATTAAATAAATAAAAGAAAAATTTTTATTTATTTATCTTTGAACATATTATTTAATAAAATAAAAACCTTTATTCATTTTTTAAAAATATTTAAAAAAAATATTAAATAATAATAAATTAACAATTTATTAATAATTTTGAATTAATCTTCCTTTTAAATCACTCATTTCAATTTGTTCATTATCAGCAATATTTTGAGTTTCTTCCATTTTTTTATAATAAATATATCCAGCAATTCCACCATAAAGCTAAAAAAAATTTATTAATAAAATAATATTAATTTACAATTGCTGTAATTAATGATTGAAAACCTCTTATTGCTCTTGTTCCTTCTTTTAATTTTAAAACTTCCATTCCAACAAAACAACAAAAAGTAATAAATACAAAAAATATTACTCCTGCAAATGAAATATACATAATATATAATTTTCCTACTCCTACAGCCATTAAAATTTATATAATATTAGAAAATAAATTCTTTACTAATAATTATTATTTTTAATTTATCAAATTTTAAATTTATAGAGAAAAAAAATAGAATTATTTAATCAAAAAAATAATTTTAATAAGAACTTTGAGATTGATATTCAATTTTATTAATATTAGTATTAATAATTCTATATCTCTTTCAATTGATATTTTTCCATTAAATCATATAAATCTTGTATTATTTTTTATCACAATTATTTTTTCTTTTATTTTAATAAAAATATATTTCCTTTTTTTTTAATTTTATTTATTTTATTTAAAATATTTCCTATCATTATATCATTTGTAATATTATTTATATTTAAACTACATATTTCAAGAAAGAAAGAATTTAAACTTTGAATATAATTTAAAATATCAATTTCTGATATTAATCTATCATTTTCTTTATCTTTTTTTTTCAAATAAAAACATTTGAAATTTTTATTTTATCTATTTTAAATATTATCCATCCATATTTTTAAATTATAAAATGATAAAATATTTGTTATATCATTTAATAAAAAAATACCATTTGCAGATTTTATTGATTATCTAATAAAATTTAAATATTCATTTTGTCTCATGCATCAAATATATTATTGTTAATAAAATAATTTCCATATTTTATTAAAGTTGAAAAATAATTTTCTTCTGTTTTTTTATATTTATTTTCTTTTTTATTTTCTTCTTTTCTATAATCTAGATATTCTTTTATTATTTTAAAAATAGTTGATTTCCCATCTCTCAAATCACCTATTACAATTTTTAAATGAATTATTCCTTCATTAAAAAAAAAATTATTTAATTTTAATACTTTTTATTAACAATTTTAAAACAAAAATGAATTATTATCATCAATTTCTACTTTTTTATCATTTTTAATATTATTTAAAAAAATATTTTCTTAAATTCTTTTATTACTATTTATCTCTGAATAATTATTAGAATTATTAGTAATAAAAATTTCATCTTTTTCCCTTATATAAAAAAAATCCCAAAAAAAAAAAAGATTTAAAAAAACAAAAAAAAAAAAAATAAAGAAAAAAAAACTCATATTATTTGAATCTGTATAGCAGTGAATCCCTTAACATCATCTCCAATTTCTTTCCCATAAGTCACAAAATCAGTCCAGTTTCCATCTTTAATATGAATTCTATATTTCATTTCCCTATATTTTTCATTAGGATTAATTTTAATAATTTGAATCTTTTTAATCATATTAATATCATCATTATCATTTTCATTTTTATTTCCGCATTTTTCTCCATTTTCACAAGTAACATAATTATTACTAAAAAAGACAGTATATTTAATATTATTACAATTTTCATCTTCAACATGAATAACTAATTCATAAATTACATCATCCATATTTCCACTAATAGTATTATTTAAAACCCAATCAGACCAAGTATTATTAATATTTTTAACTTTATAAAAAATTTCACTTTTTTTAATAAAAACAAGTTGCATTTGATCAAAACCAGGAAATTGATTACTTAAATCTCCAGAAGTATCACCATTAATATTCCAATCTAACCATTTATTTGTAATAGGAGAATGTACTCTATAATAAGGAATATAATCATTATCTTTTGGATCAATATTTTTAACTTGAATTCCTTTTAAAAAACCACCATCATATTCATTACATACTGGTCCACCATTTTCTACCCAAATTGTCCATCTATTTGGTTTAAATGCTCTATAGGTAATACGAATTTTTGATATTATTCTTAGACTTAATGAATATAAATTTGATTCTGAATATCCTATTATTGAACCTTCTTTTGACCATAATGTCCATCCTGATGAATTTATGAATAATTGATATAATATGTAGAAGGAACCACTTTTTGGAGTTTTTAATTCTGTTGGTGATGTTATATTTTGAGTGTTTATATTTGAGTCTGAGTCTGTTTTACGAAGTTTTAAAGGGATTGAGGTTGTTATTAATGACAGGGTTAATATTAAGATTATGTAGTTTTTGAACATTTTAATTTTTATTTATTTAAATATTATTTTTTTTTTTAATTTTAATTTTTATTTGTATTTTTTTTGTTTTTGATAAATGAAAGTAATTCTAATTTTTTTTTTAGGTAATTTAATTCAGTTTATTAGTTTAAATCAAATTAATGAGGAACATAATATTTTTAATAAATTTTATATTGGAAATGTATATACTAAATATAAAAATCAAGAAAAATATAAAAAATGCTCATTTGAAGATGGGCCTTTTTGTTTCCAAATAGATAAATATTATTATTATAGTGGAAATAACATATCAGATCATCACTTAATAAATTCCCAAGGAATATATTATAATTATTTAAATTTAACTAATGATTTTAAATATAATGAAAGTTTCTCAATGGAAAATATATCCAATTATTATATAAATAAATCACAAAAATATATAAAAGATAATACACCAAAATCAAATATTAATGATTCACCTCAAATGAAATTAAGAATGTATTTAACTTTTCAATCTTTTGACTCAGAAACAAAATACAATGATATATTAATGCCAGAAACAAAAGTTTTTTCATTTCAAGTATCTCAAATAATATTAAAAACACAAGGAAAACTAAGATTAAGATATAATAGAGAAAGTTTCCCTTATAAACAACCAAGTGATTATCCTTCAAATACATATGGAATAATAGAATCAAAAGAATTATTTTTAATATTTAATACAATTGTAGAAATGGAATATTTTTATATTAGAAGTCATAAAAAATCAAATACTAATTTATATACTGAAATACAAACTTTTAAAGAAGATACTTTAGTTTATTCTACTAGAATTCATTTATCAAATAATAAAATTTGGACTAAAGTTTCTTTTCCAGGAATTTTATTTGATACTTTAAAAATTCCTGGTGGTAATGAAATTGATAATTTATTATTTACTTGTATGACTAAAAATCAATATAATGTAGAAATACATTTTTATTCTTTAAATGATAATAAAAAAATAGATTTAATTAAAGAATCAGATTTGTAATTTTTATATAATAAATAATAATTGTTTTTTTTTCTGATATAATAAAATTAATTAAATTGAAATATTAATTTGAGTTTTTTTTTTTTAATAAGATTTTTGAAAGAGAAAAGAACGATTATCATATAATGATCTTAATATATTTTCAAAATCTGGATCTTCTGCAGGTGTATTAAACATTTTTCTTCTACACATTGGACATGTTTCTTTTATTTTACACCATTTATGATAACAATCTGAACATAATATATGATTACATTTCAATTTTATTAATTTTTCATCTTTGGAATAACATATTAAACAAATATTATTATTATTATTATTATTAAAAGTTTCTGAATTATTTTTATTATTTGTTTGTTGTTTTATTTCTTTTTTTTTCTCTTTATTTTGCTTTTTATTTTGCTTTTTATTTTGCCTTTTATCTTTATGATTTTTATTTATTGGTTTTTCTTCTTTTTTTATCTTTGAATTGTTATTTTTCTTTTTTGACATTTATTAATAATCATTTAAAATAAAAAAAATAAATAATTATTATAAAAAAATTTCTTTTATAAAAATTTGTTTTATATTTTCTTAATTATTTTTTTTAAATATCAATAAAAAATTCCTTTATTTTCAATTCCTTCATTAATCTACTTAAATCTTTATATAACAATTTTTTATTTCCATTATCAGCAATATTATTATTTTTAATTATTTTAATATCACAAACAAAATTATTTTTTTTTAACATCCATAAATCAATAGACTGAATAATAAAACCACTATCATTATACTCATCACATTTTTTTTTAATTTTCTCTTTTCTAATCTTAATAGCACTATTAGGAATATGTAATAAAATAACAGCAGAATTTTTTAAAACAGGAATAGTAGAATAAACAATCAAAATAGAAATTAAACAAGAACAAATAGGATCACTAATTTTAATATCATGAAATCTAATTAAATAAGAACTAATTAAAACTGCAATTGAACCTAAAGTATCAGCTAAAATATGAATATAAATGGCATATATATTATCATTTTGATGATGATGATGATGATGATGATGATTATGATTGTGAATATCAGTATGAGATTCATTATTAATTTCATTTTCATTGTTTTCTATATTATTATGTTTATGTTGAATATTATTAATTTTTTTTTCTTTAATTTTTGATTCTTCATTTTTTTTTTCTAATTTTTCTTTTAAATTACCTTCATCATAAGTAATTTCTTCTATATAATCATTATCAGAATGTTCATTAATATTTAAAATTTCATTATTATTTTCATTATTAATTAAATCATCAGAATTACTTTTTTCATTATTTTCATTATCATCATCATCTCCATGATCATGAACCATAAATAAACCAATAATATTAACAATTAAACCTAAAAAAGAAACTAAAATTAAATGTTCACTATGAATATCTTTAGGAGATATAAATCTTTCTATACTTTCAAAAATAATATAAATAGCAATAAAAATTAAAAAGACACTATTAATAAAAGTTCCTAAAACTTCACTTCTTAAAAAACCAAATTGATATTTTGGATTTGATGGAAATTCAGTTAAATAACTTGAATATAATCCAATTATCACTGCTGAACAATCTAAAAACATATGAGCTCCATCTGTTAAAAGACCTAAGCAATTACTTATTAAACCAAAAAATATTTCTACAAACATAAAAAGAAAATTAATTAAAAGATATATTGTTAGATTTTTTAAATTTTTTTTCTTGCTTACTATTTTGTAGAATTCTATTATTTTATTATAATATTTAAAAAACAGAGATGACATTGTCTTTTTAAAATTAATATTTATTAATAAATCTATTTGATATTTATGATAGATGTATTTTATTTTTTTATTAATTTTTATTTAAAATTGTATAGAAATTGAGATTTGTTAATTTGATTTCATTTTTTTTATTTATATATAAAATTTATTTTATATTATTATGTTTTAAAAATTATAAAGCATATTTTATTAATTTATCAGTAATTTCTTTTATATATAAGCTTTAATTAACATTAAAATTAATAGTTGAAAAATTTATATGTTTTATGATTTAATTAAATTATTTAATGTAAAATAAAATATCTTATAATGAAAATTTAATTTAAATAAGTATTATAATATTTTAAAAAATAAAGAAAAAAATAATTTGATTAAACACTTTAAATCTTACTTAATTTTTTGAGTTTCATTTTTTTCAATAAAAACATATATTATTTTATTTGAATATCAATGAATAAAGAAAGAATTAACATATCATTAATCATAAAATAATCTTTAATTTATCCCTAATTATATTAAAAAACCAAACGAATTTTATTAAGTATTTAGTTAAAGAAAAAATTTTTAAAATAGAAAAATAGAATAATTTTATTATAAATAATTTTTTTTATTTTATTTCCTTTAAAAAAATAATTTTTAAATTAATTATAACAAAAAAAGAAAAATTAATATAAAAAAATGTTTAACACAGAAACTGATTATCTAGATGAAAAAAGTATTTTAAATCAAATGGTAAAATATGATAATTTAGTCCAAAAATTTTATGATATAGTAAGAAGATATCAATCAGCAGTATCCCAAATAACATCATATATTGATAATGTAGATGATTCAATAAGAGCAGAATTTGCAATAATTGAAAATGAAATGAATACAAAATTAAAAGGAATTTGTGCATTAATGTGTAATTCAAAAGACCAAATTTTAACTGATGTTATAAAATATAAAAATGAAGTAATTCTCTTAAATAGAGATAATAATGAATTAATTGATCAAATTCAAAAATTAAAAGAACAAATAAGAATAATGGAATTAAAAATTGGAAAAGATAATCCAGATAAAATATTTAATTTTACAAAATAAAATAGTATTTTTTTTTAAATAAAAAATTCATATTTTATATTTTAAAATCTTTAAAAATCACTTTTTTATTAAAAATTAATTATTTGTTTGTCATAGAACTAATAATATTAGTAATTCCTTTTTGACTTTGTTTACCCAAATAATCTCTAATTTTTTTATTTTGTTCTTTACTACATTTATAATAACCATATAAATTAGAAAAAGTTAAAACAAAAGAAATAACACATTCTAAAAAATTCATAATATTAAAAGAAAAAAATTCAACTGGAATTAAAAGAAACCAAAAACAAGGAGTTAAATAAATACTTCCCCAAAATATTTTAGTATCAATAGAAGATTTTTTTTTTTCATTTTCATTTTCATAAACCCAAACTTCACTTCCATCTTGTTTTATTTCATTCCAATATCTTAATCCAACTAAAATTCTACCTGAAACATTTTTAATAAACCAAAAATCAAAAGATGAGAAAATTACTACAAAAACAAATTCTAATGAATCTGACATTTTAAATATAAAATTACCAAAAATGAAAATTATTATTGAAAGAATTTTAAAAAATAAGGTAAAAAATACTATACATGGATTTGCTGAATTTTGAAAAGAATTTGATGAATTTGATGAATTTGATGAATTTGATGATTGATTTTGAATTGTGTTTTCATTTGTTTTTTTTTTCGTTTGTTTTTGTTTTTTCATCCACTCTTTGATTTTGAGATGTTGAATTTGAAATGTTTATATTGTAATCTAATCCATCATTATCATTTGACATTTTTTTATTTATGTAGGATAATATGATTTTTTAAAATTGATTTTAAATAATAAAATTTAAATTTAATCATTTTTGTGATTTATTTTTTATTTTATTTTAATGAAAAAATGAATTAAATCAAAATTGAGGGTAATTACACTTTTTTTAAATTTTTTAAATGAAATTATTTTATAATAATTTTAATCTTTCTTTCTTTATAGTAAAATCATTATAGTATTTTTTAATTATACAAGTATAATGATTATAGATTGTTTAAATGTTTTATATTATGAAATAATCATCATAAAATCATAATATTATTATTTAATATTTTAATTTTAAAAAAATAATTTAAAAATAATTTAATTTCATTATAAATGAGTTCTCATCCAGTATCTGTAAGAAATAAGTCTTCAAAATTTACTTTAACCAAAAAAGATTTTTACGAAAATATAAATAAAATAGGAAATAATGCAATTGCAATAAAGAATTTTAATATAAATTTTCCAAGTGAGTTTTCTCAATATAAAAAAACAACATTGAAAAAAAATACAAAGAATAAAACACAAAATTCAATTCGCTTTAATTTAAAAACAAATAACAATACATTAGATAAATCAAAAAAAGAATTAAATACTTTAAATACAGATTTTTTAAAATTATTTCGTCAATTTGAAATTTTGAAAAAAACAAAAAATTCAAATAAAACAGCAATTGATGTTTCTTTACATGAAAAAAAATTTAAATCAATTTACGCACCAAGTGTTTCAAATTCTAAAAGTAAAGGAAAAAATACTAAAAATAATAATAATAATAACAACAATTCAAAACCAAAAAAGAAAAATTCAAAAAATAAAAATTTAAATATTAATAATAGTTCATGTTATGAACCTTTAAATACAAATGAAAAAATTAATACAAATAATACTATTCAAAAGAAAAATTATTTAACTAGTAATAATAAGAAAAAAAAAGTTAATGTAAATCAAAAAAATAAAAAAATTCCAAAAAAAACTTTTAAAACTTTTAATCCTTTTCATATTAAATTTGCAAAACCAATAAATAATCCTTTAAAAAGTAAAGTTAAACAATCAAATATTACAACATATCAAATTAACTTCTCAAAATTAATTCCAAATCGTATTAATAGTTTCCAAAATAATTTTAATAAAACTCAAGAAATAGAAAATACATCAAAAATAAGAAAAAATACTGAAAATAAAAAATCAATAAAAGAAAATAATAATAATAAAACAAAAAATAATAATGATATAAATATAAAAATAACAAATGACGAAAAGACAAATAATATTAATAATATAAAAATAAATAATAATAATAATAATAATAATTCAATAAATAAAAATTATAAATCTAATGAAATAAACAAAGAAAATATTAATATAATTAAAGAAGAAGAAAATAATATTAAAAATAGTATAAATAAATTATCAGAAAATGATTTAGAATCATTAGAAGTGAATCAAAATATAAGTAATATAGATATTTTTGATGAAAAAGAAAATTATTTTGAAAATGATGATGATGATGAAGAAAGTGATAATAGTGGAGTTTTAGCATATGATGAAGTTAGAGATATTATTGTTTATTATGATATGGGTGATTTAAATAAAAAACAAGGTTTTTTATTTGAAAAAGATGATTATAAAAATTTTATGAATGGAAAAAAAAAAAATTATTTAAATTTTTTTTTAAGTAATAATGAACAAAATCGTGTTTTAAAAATTGATAATAAAAAACAAACTCCACCCACGAATGACACTTCTAAAACTAAAAAAAATTTTATTAATGTTATTAAAGTGTAATTTGTTTAGGAATTTATTTTCTTCTTTTTTCTTTTATTTATTTAATTTCTATTTTTAATTTTTAGAATAATAAAAATATTTAAAAATTATTTTTTATTTTTGAATATATTAATTAAAAGATTATATTTTCTTGATTTTAAATACTTTTCAATAATAGTTTATCTAAATTTAAATTTAATTAAAGAAATTAAATATAAAAATTCTTTTTTATATACTTATTTATAAAAGAAAATAATTTTTATTCACTTTTATTAACAGTTGAGGATTTGATTAGTTGGATTAAATCATTTTCAAATTTGTTATTTATTAATTTAATTTATATTGAAATATCATTTTTGATTTAAAAATATATAAGCTTAAAATAAAGATTTTTAATAAATTATTAATGAATAAACAATTATAAATAATAATTTTGATAATATATATAATATTTTTATTTAAAAAATTTTAAATCAATATTATTAAGTAATATAAAAAAACATATACATTTTTATATTAAATTTAAAATTTTTTATAGTATTTAATATGAATATATTAAATTATTTATTTTCCACTTTCACCAGTTTGATTTTTAATTTCTTCACTTCTCTTTTTAATTTTATCTAATTTCTTTCTAATATCTTCATTAGTTTGGATAATATCTAATTTCTTTTTCTCAAAATCTGCTTTTTTTTGTTCTATTTCCTTTACAAATATTTCAAATTCTTTTTGTTCCTTTTTAAATTGCTCCATATCATCTGAATTTGCTTGTTCCATTTTTTATATTTAATTAAAATTTTCAATTTTTTATATATTAAATATTAATCAAGAAAAAAAAAATAATTTTTTAAAATTTGTAAAAATTAAAATAATTTAATTTAATTATAAGTATAAAATATTTAATTCATATTAATTTAGCTTGTTATATTTTGGTTAAAATAATCATAAAAATTGATTTTGAATTTTGTAAAATTTAAATCCTTTATTTTTTTACAATTAATTTTATTCAATATATTATTTAATATTATATTATTTAATTTTTATCTTGTCAATTAAATTTAATAAACATTTTTTGAAATAATACTTTTTTAGTTCTATTATATTTGTAGTATTTAAATCCACTAAATTCATCAAAATATAGAAAACTCTATATAAATTATATAAAATAAATATATTATAATTTTCTCCATTTCTTAATCAAAATTTTTTCTATTTATTGTAAAATTACTTTATAATTTCTTTATAAAATAAAAAGATAAAATATAAATATAAAATAAACAATTAAAAATGCTTACGAACATAAAGTAAAAAAACTAATATTTAAAATAATTTCATTTCAAAAATTAGAAAAATATTCCTTTCAAATCTTTCAGAAACTATAACAGAAAGTAAAGCAAAAAAATAACTTTTTAAAATAGATGATATAATATCATATTTTAAAATATACTGCGATATCCTCGATTGTGTTATCATGATCGATAAAACAACAAGTAAATATATTATATTTATTAATAAAAAAATTAATTTTTAAAAATAGAAAAATCTCTTGGATATGGTTTTATAATAATATCAAATTCAGATAAAGCAAAAGAGATTTTAAATTCGCAGCCTCATATAATTAAAGGAATAGAAATTGAATGTCATGAATTTTTTTCAGAAAATAAATTAAAATTTTCAAAAAAAAATTATCATGATATATATTTTCAAAATAAAAAAATTTTTATTGGAGGATTGCCTCCTCAAACTACTAAAAATACTTTAATAAATTTTTTTAAAAGATATGGTGAGATTGAATATTGTGTAATTAATACAGATAAATATACAGATAAACCAAGAGGTAAATTATAATTATTTTTAATTTATTTATTTACTTTTTTTAATTTTTTTATAGGGTTTGGATTTATTGTTTTTCAATCTGCTTTAAGTGTTGATTATTGTTTAAAAGATTCTAATAATCATTTTATTTTAGGAAAATGGGTTGAATGTAAAAAGGCAAATGCAAAAGAAAATATTAAAAAAAAATTTTATGAAAAAAATACTTATTCAACTTATGAAAATGAATTTTTGATAAATAAACAAAAAATGAAATTACAAAATAATTTAAAAAGTTTTATTAATTCTAAATATCATTCTCAACCTTATTATCTTAATCAAGGAATTTTTCAACAAAATAATCTCTTTATTTATCAAGATGAAGAAAATGAAAAAAATTATAATAATATGAATAATAATAAAAATATAATTAAGAATAGTTTTAATAATATATTAGTTAAAACAAAAGAATCACCTCCTAAAAATTTTGTAAATTTTAAAAATAAATTTAAATCAAATTCTTTTATTACTAATATTAATAACGAAAATTTTATAAATGAACTTGAAACTAATTCATCAAGTGGAAATATGAATTCAAATTCAAATTCAAATATTACTGGAAATTCAAATAAAAAAAATGATAAAGAAGATGATTTTGAAAAATTAAAAAATGAAAAAGAAGATGAGAAAGTTAATGAAAAAGAAGAAGAAATTAACATAGATTCTAAAAATCTAAACAATTATAATAAAGAGTATAATCAAGATATAATTCCTAATTATAATAATAATAATGATTTTAATTTAAAGAATTTAATATCAAATCAAACAAAAGAAATGTTTCAAAATTACTTTAATAATACATTAAAAAATCCAAAAGATTATAATTATTTTCATTATAAATTATTTGATGTAAATGGAGAAGAAGTTTCTAAATTAAGTTCATATCAAAATATTTCAAAAGTTAAATTATTTAAATCAGATAGTGATAAAGATTCTGATTCAAATTCAAATACTAATTCAAATATAAGGAGTAATTCAGAAAAAAAATTTTCTTCTTATAAAAATAGTAGTGATTCAAATTCAAATAATTCAGATAATAATTCTGATAAATCAAAGAAATCAAATTCAGAAAAATCAAATTGTAATTCTAATAGTAATCATTATAGTAGTAGTGATAATAATAAAACTCCATCACAAAATTCTCAAAATTCAAAAAGTTATAAATATGGTAATAATAATAATAAAATTAAAAAAAAAAAAAATTCTTCTCATAATTTAAGTAAATCATTTAATAGTTCTTATTTCCATAAAAATCCCTAATGAAAAAGTAATAATAAATATTATATATAAATTTATAATTATATGAGAAAAATTAATATTCTTAATATATATATAAATAAACATTTAAACAATCAAATGCTATATTTAATAAACCTTAAAAAAATAATTTGAATTTTACTACACAGAAGAAGTAGAAATAAATAAATGTAGTTATATCATTTAACATAGTATTTTTTAATATTTATTTATAAAAGATTAAAATTTTTAATGCAAGTATAAGGCAAAAAATAATATTTTAGGAAATATTTATATATATAATTAAACATTAACATAATAATAAAAATAATGTACCTTTTTATATGTATATATTAATAATTTTTATTTTAAATAATAAATTAATAAATTTATTTTAAATTAAATTTCAATAAAAAAAATTGCTTTTTTCCGGAAAATAAAACAAATACTCAAGTTTAATAAAATACCAAATTATTTATAATCAATAAATAATTAAAATTATTAAAGAAATAATATTTTATCTTTATAAATAATTAATTAAACCATCACATAAATATTTTATTTTTTGAATAAAATATTTCTATTTTAATTAATACTTTCTTCTTCAAAAGTTTGGTCAAACAAAGATTTATAATTCTGTACTGAATAAAAATATTTAACTGATTTTACTTTTTGTTGTTTATTTTCATTTGTTATCTCATCAATATCAGTATTTATCTTTAGTTTATTATTTATTTTTTTTTTCTTAGTATTCTTATTTTTTACAAGAACATTTAAGTTTTTATTTTGAGATAATTCTTTATTAGTATGAAATCTATTTTTATTTAATTTATTTTTTAATTTATATTCAACATCACTTTCTCTTATTTTAACAGATTTTTGTCTATTAAAATTTGGATTATCTTTTTTATTCAAAGAATAATTTTTTAACAAATTAGCCATTGATCTTAAAAAACAAATATAATTTTTTTGAATTTCTATTAATTTTTTTTTATTTGCATCAATTTTAAATTTTTCTTTCTTAAAAACAATATTTAATTTATATTGAGAAATTTTCCTTTTTATTCCTAATTTAATTGAGTCTATCTTTGAATTATTTTTAACATATTTTTCAAATTGTTCATTTAATAAATTATTAATAAATGGTCTTGAATTTACTTTTGAAGAATAATTGATACAAAGATTTTTCCCACCATTAATTACTTTATTATCTATTGTTATCTTAAAATTTTTTATTTGATATTGTTTATTTATTTCATTTAGTGGAACACTATTTAACATTGATAAATTTGTATTTTCATCTATTTTTATCATTGATTCTTTTGCTATTAATAGCAATAATTTAGTTCTAATTTTATTTGCATTATTTTGATTCTTTAAATTAGACATTTTTTATTTTTTTTTGATTTTATAATAATTATTACATTATTAATTATTTTATATTTGATGGTTTTTCATTTTGCTCAATTATTTTTTATATTTTATTAAAATTTTTTATTGCATCTCTTATTAATTATAAAAAATGGGAAATGTAATTATTATATATGAAAATATTTAGTGCCAAAAAAATTTAGATTGTAATAAGAATATAATTGAATATATAAATGAAAATACAATTCGTCAAAGTGATTTTGAAAAATTAGATACAGAACATACTTTAGTAAAACATGAAAAAGTAAAGTTAAATATTTCATAATAATAATTTTTGATTTTAGTCAAAATCAGATAAATTCTCTAAAATAAAAAAATACAATAATTTTATTACAGCTGTATTCTTATCAAAAGGTAAAACAATTCAAATTTTAAATTCTTTTGAACAAAGTAAAGAAAAAGTCAAAACAAATTATGGAATAAATAATCTTAAAGAATTAAAAGGAAGTTGCGATTTATATATAAATGGCATTAAAAAAGAATTTTGTTTAAAATATAATTTCATCAGAAATGGGGAAAATAAAATAAAAATAAATTTCAATCAACCTTTATTAAATGCAAATAATTTATTTTGTAATTGTTCATCATTAATTTCAATAGATTTATCTAATTTTAATTCAAAATATATTACTAATATGAGTTTTATGTTTGCAAATTGCTCTTCATTAAAAATAATTATATTAAAAAATATTAATACTATTAATGTAACTAATATGAGAAATTTATTTGAAAATTGTTTTTCTTTATCTTATTTACAATTATCATTTTTAAATACAAGGAATGTTACTGATATGAGTTTTATGTTTTCTGAATGTTTATCATTAAAAAATTTAGATTTAAAAAATTTTAATACCTCAAATGTTACTGATATGAGATGGATGTTTAATAATTGTTCATCTTTAACTATATTAGATTTAAATAATTTTATTACTGATAAAGTAACAAATATGAGTTTTATGTTTTATAATTGTATATCTTTAAATCATTTATATTTAAAAAATTTTAATACTAGAAAAGTTGTTGATATGAGTAATATGTTTTATTCTTGTTTATCTTTAAAATCTTTAGATTTATCTAGTTTTTTTACATATAAAGTTAAAAATATGAATAATATGTTTAAAAAATGTTCATCATTAATTTTTTTAGATATATCAAATTTTAATTATGATAATGTAAAAGATAAAGGATATGAAATAAGTGATTTCAATAAAGAATGTGATATAATTACAAATGATGTTATATAAATATAATTATATAGTTATTTTAATTATTATTATACAAAAATATTATAAATTAAAAAAAATTTCTTAAAAAATCATTTAAATAAATTCTATAATAAAAACTAAAAAAGCCTAACAAAACATACCAAAAAATAAAAAAAACATTTTATTAACTAATAACATTTTCATAATCAATTAATTCAAATGTTTTCTTATATAAATCTTCAATATTCTCAAAATAACTATTTCTCCTTTTATAAAAAAGTACATAAGCACTAGAAGAAACAATTTTATTTTCATCAATTTCTTCAACATAACCATCATTAAATTCATACCATTTATCATCTAAAAAATTTTTACAATAAGCAATATAATGTCCTCCACTTAAAAAACCAAAATGATTTCCAACTGCAAATAAATCATAAATATTATCATTTACAGTATTTTCATTATAAATAATATATTTTCCCATATCTAAATTTTCAATTGGAAATTTTACTAAATTTTCTAATTTTGAAACATTTTTAAATCTTTTTAAATGAAGAATTAAAATTTCAGGACAAGTAAAAATTTCTATTTTTTTTTTTGCTAATTGATCAATTTTACATTTTGGACAAAACCATTTATTATCTTCAGTTAATTGTTCTAATTTACCAAATTTTTCTAATAAATCTAATAAATCAATTTCTGGTATATTTTCTCTTATTCTATTATAATAATTACTTTCATCATTTATTTGTTCTTGTGTATTTAAATTATATAATCTTTCTGCACAATGAAATGACCATGCTAATTTAAAATTTAATTGATAATCTGAAATTTTTTCATTTGTATCTTTTATTTTTTCTTTTATAATATCTATTTGTTCTCTTATTGTAAATTTATTTTCTGAAATTAAAATTATTTCTTCATTTAATAATTCTTCATTGTCTTTAATTGGTATTTCATCTTCTTCAATAAAAATTTTACTAAAATTTAGAAACATTATTACAAATGGATATTTATATTGTTCATGAATTGAAAAAGTTAACTTGAAATTTGGAATATTATTAATTTTTTCTGAATTTAATTCATAGTCTTTGAAATAATTTTCTTTAAAATTTTCATCATTTTCTTCTTCATCATAAACACATCTATTATAATTTATTAAAAAATTAAAAATTTCTGAATTATTCCATTCAATATTGAAATAAAAAACTTTTGGAATATAAATCATATTTTTTGGAGGATAATCTTTTTTTTCATCTTCATCTAAATTTATTATATTATATGAAAAATTATAAAATACACATCTTATAAATTTATTTTTATCAAATGTCATATTTTCTTTATGATCAAAATTTTCTTCAATTTTTCCTTCATCAAATTCTTTTGCTCTTTTATATAAAATATCATTATTTTGAGTAATTAAATCATAATTTTTTTTTATATCAGGATTTTCTTCATTATTAAATACATTTTTTGGAATTTGATTGAGAAAAATATCATTTCTATTTAATAAAACTTCATAAATAGTTTTATCTTGATTTTCATTTATTAAAATCGGGAAATTATTATTTATTAAATATAATTCAAAATTATTTATTCCACATCTTAAAATGTAATTAATTTTCTCTTTAAATTTTCTGATTGACATTTTATTATTTATTTCAACATTAAATCTCAATATATTCATTTTTAAATCATCATAAACAAAATAAATATTAATATCTTTTTTAATAATATTTTCATCATTAATATTTTCTTCTTCGTTTTTTTTAATATTTAAAGGTAAACTAATAATTGCATAAGGATCAAAAGTATTTGAAATATTTTTACAATCTTCATTAGGACAAAAAACAGTAGATTTAAACATTCCATAAAATAAATCAACAATTAAAGATTGATTTCTAGCAAGAAATAATTTTTTATGATATTTAAATTCATCAATATCATTATTAAAAATAAAATTTTCATTAGGTGAAACATAAGGTTTATTTAAAACTTTATTTAAATCTTCATGTAATTCATCTAATAAAAAAGATAAAAATTCTTGAGTATCATGTTGTTGATAACCTCTAAACATTGTTCTAATTTCTCCAATTGTTTCTTTAAAATCATAAGGTTCAAAAGAATTTTCATTACCATACCATAAATGTTTTATTAATTCAACATATGATTCAACAAGTTTTCCTTTTGAACCAATTGGGTTATTTCTATTTATAAAAGGAATATAATAATCGTTTAAAAAATAATTTGTTAATAATTTACAATTTGATAAACATTGAAGTGATGTGTTCATAAAACAAGTATTTCCTATATTATTTAATCCAACTAATCCTTTTTTATTATTTATTTTATCTAATGGAAGTTTTTTTAAATTATTTCTTCTTTCTGCATAATATGATGAAATATTATTAAATGAAAATGTATTATTATTTGATTTATTGTTTTTTTCGTCATCTGAACTGTCTAAATCTAATACTTCTTCTTCATTGTTTGTAATTGCGTTTTTAACTATTTTTTTTTTTGGAATTGATTCTTCAATATTATAATCTAATTCTGTGTTAATATTTCCGAAAATTTCTCCATCGTCATTATAAGAAAATTCTATTATTAATGTATCATATTCTAATTGTTGTATTTGGAATTGTTTTGATATTTTTTCTAAGAAATTATATCCTGGGATTCTATGTCCTTCTTTTATTTTTGAGATATTTTTATAAAAATATTCTTTAAAATTATTAAGTGTACAATTATTTTGTAATTTATATATTTTTATAAATGATATCAATATTGTTTTATTTATCATTGATATTCCTAATTTTTCTTTTATTTTTTTATTATTTGGAGAATTTAAAATATTAGCTAAATAAATATATATTTCATTATCTACTAATAAATCAGGGAAATATATATCAAAAATATCAATATCTTTATTTCTTTCCATATAATCTATTATAGGAAGAAATACAATTGAAAATTTCCTTGAATAAATATCATATTTTTTACTTTTTTTTATTCTATCTTCTTTTATTTTTCTTTTTATTATATAATCACATCCAAATTCCTTATTTAAAATATCAAAAGTTTCTTTTGGAACAATTTTATAATCAATTTTATTTTTTTTGTTATTATCAATTATAAGATAATTTTCATCAAATAAAATATTTTCATTATTTTTTATAATTAATATATCATTAGAAATTTTTCCTGGATTTAAATTATTATCTATTTTATATAAAATTGGTTTTGAGACATAAATTTCAGGGTGTTTTGAAGTTCTTTTAATTAATTTATATTTTACATATTGTTTAAATTTTTCATACCATTCAATACTAATTAAATATATTAGATTATCATATTTAAATTTTTTTATTTTATCTCTATATCTTAATTCATTTATATAAATTTCTCTCGAAAATGAAAGAATATATTTTGATTTTTCATCTTCAGTTATTAATGTATTTTCGATTAAATTTCTATTAAAAATATTCCCTTGTTTATCAATTAATGGTTCTTCTGTTTTATTTTCTTCTGAAAATTTAACCATTTTGAAAATAAAATAAATTATTAATATAAATATTTTTATATATTAAATTATTTTAAATATATACTTTCCTTAGAAAAAAACAAAAATATAAATAATTAAATATAATTATTTTTGATAAAACTAATTTAAAAAATTATCTAAATTAAAACAATAAAAAAATATTAAATCCTATAAAAAAACAAATTTACTCTTTCTTATCATCTTTCTGACTTTCAGCAATTTGAATATTCATTTGAGAAGTCGCAACAAACATTTGTAAAGTTGAATAAACATTTAAAGCATCAGTCAAAGTAGGATAAAATTCTTTTAAAAAATTATTATCATTATCAATATATTTAGTACAATGCATTTTAATCATTTTTTTTAACTCATCAATATTACTTTTACTAGCATATCCTAATTGTTTTTGATAACCATCTAACAATAAAGTATCTTTAGTACACATTTGAGAAAAAGCATATTCTTTATCTTGAGTTAATTTAGCTTTATCAACTTTTCCTAAAGGATCATCAATTTCCCATTTATTAATATCTTTAGCAAGCCAATATTTTTCTTTTTTTGAAGTTAATTTAGTTTTAAAATTTAAATATTTATCTCTTATTTCATTTCTTTTTTGAATTAATTCTTCATAAGAAGTTCCTTCCATTCTTTGATATTTAAAAAATTCTTTTATAAAAGATTTAATAGTAACATTTTGTTTATATAAAATACGACTCCAATTTTTAAAAAAAATTCCAAATTCTTCAAAAGTTTTAGTAATAGGTTCTTTATTTTCAACTCTTGTATTTAATAATTGTAAAATTTCAAAATCTTTTTGTATAGCTTCCATAGATTTTTGAGTAGCATAAAAATTATTATAAAAATCTTTTAAATTAAAATTTAATCTTTCAAAAAGTTGATTTTGAATACGAATATATTTTTCAATATTTTTAAAATATTTTTCATTATCTTCTTCAGGTGAAGTAATAACTAAATTTCCAGTAAAAGTTTTATATTCTTCAACATAAGGAGAAGGTTGATATGAAGTTAATTCTTTCATTTTAGCTTCAAATTGATTATGATCAGTCATTGATAAAAAAGCGATTAAAGGTTCACTTGCTTTAAATTCTTCATTTTCTAAAACAGCAGAAATGAATTTATTTAAAAATTTCATTCTTTTTTCTATGAAATCATCTTCAAATCTTCTTCCTCCAACTTTCTTATTTGGAAGAGGAGGAACAACTTGACCAATAAATAATTTACATAATACATTTCTTAACCAAATAAAATCTGAATATCTTCTTTGAACTGTCCAATTCATTGTTGATGTTATTACTTCATAATTTACATAATTTGATGATATGAATGATGTTTCTATTATTTTTGGATTTTTTACTATTACTTCTATTACTTTGTCATTTAATGATGATTTTTCTAATTTTTTACATTGGATTGTTTGAGTTTTACGTACTTTTTTTTCTACTTTTTCACCCTTTTGAATATTGTTTATGTCACCTTCTATGTTTTCATTTTTTATTTTTTCATTTTTTTCATTTTTATTTTTTTCTTTTTCAGAATTTTCATTTTCTGTGTTTTCGTTTTGAGGACTTTCGTTTTTGCTTTCTTCAATTTTTAATTGTTCTTCTTCATTTTGAGGTACTGAAGAATCTTTTTTTTGGGTTTCTGTAAATTCTTTTACTATTACTTTTAATTCATCTAATGTCCATTGAGTTAAGTCATCTCCATTTTCTTTTTTTTCTGTACAGAATTCAATAAATTTATTTTGATCATAATTTTTGTCTAATATTTCTTTTTGAAGTAATTCTTTCTTTGCTTCTATATCATCATCCATTTTTATTATATGCTTTTTTATTATTTTTTAATTATTTATTGAAGGATTGTTTTTTTTTGAAATAATAAATATTATTTTTTTTAAATAATATATATTTTTTTTCTATTTTGATTAATAAAAAATAAATAAACATTATTTATTTATTAAATTGAATATTTGAATATTATTATATAATAATTATAGGAAAAATAATATTTGAATATATATAAAGTGAAATATATTTTATTAAAATTAATTAGAAATTTAAATCAACAAATATTATATATTTATATGTTTTTCAATTATTTTTTGCTGATATAACATCTTTATATGGTTTAAATATATCATTTAAAACATTAACTATATTTTCTAAATGAAATTTTAGCATACCTAATTTCATAGTTTTTTTTGCAATAACAGTTATAAGATAACCATATAAATTACTCGATAAAATATTAAAATTTTCATTTTCAACTAAAAGATAATTTAATTTTTCATTACTTAAAGAAGTTTCTTCTACTTGATAATATTCAATCCACATTGAAGGAAGAATATCTAAAATTGTTTGATGGACTTTTTCTCCTTTCATACATAAAATTCCACCTGATAAAGTATTAATAAAAATTGTTTCTATTTTATTATCAATTGCTTTTTGTAATAAATCATTTAATTTAGATGGATTAATCATTTTTAAATTATAATGAATAATTTAAAATATAATTTTTTTATTTTAAATATATTAATTATATTTTAATTTTTTAATAATTAAAAAAATTTATAAATTATAATCTGAAATTTTTTTCTTTAAATATATAATTTATAATTAATATATTTATGATATGGTTCAAAGCAATTAAAACATATTGAAATTTGACATTGTTTACAAATTAAATTTGTTTGCTTTCTTTTTCCATTTAGTCTATTTGTACATATATAACAATCTTTATATTTATCCCTTTTTGCTAAAAAATGTCTACCAATTAATCTATTTTTACTATTTTTCAATTTATAAATATTTACTTTTTCATTTACATTTTCTCCAATTAAACTTTTAATAATTGCATTTCTAAATTTTAAATGATTTAATCTTTTATTTTTATTTACTTGTTTTTTATAAATAATATAACTATTAGTAATTGTAACTTCTAAAATAAATAAAAATACTTTTTTATACCATTTTAGACTTTTTTTATCACTAAAATAAAATGAAGATAACTGATTATTTTTATCAACTCCTTTTGACAGAATATTAAATTTATAAACCATAAATGGAATTGCTTTATTAAATTTATCATAAATAACATAAGGAATATTATAAAAAGAAGAAACAATTCTTATTAACTTTTTTTCATTCCATTGACAAAAAAGTCTATTTTTATTTCCATAAAATACTGGTTTTTTTATATTATTTTCAATAGGTTTAGGAAAATATTTTTTATTTTTACCAACACTTGCAGTATAATAAATAAATTTTTTATCCAAAAAATCTAATATTTTCAAATTTGTAAAATAACTATCAAAAAAAATATGACTTTTTTCTTTTATATTTTCAGTCAATTCTTTAATAATATTTAATATATTATGTTGGCTTCCTTTATAAATTACCCATTTTATAATATATGATGATTCAGAATCTGAAATTGCAAAAATTTTAATTCCATATTTCGTGGGTTTAATTGGGTTAAATTGGTTAATTTTTAATCTACCTCTATATGGAATGTTTGTTTCATCTATTGTATAATTTTTTGTTATTGGTTTATTCAATTCCCATTTTTTATTTATATATTTTATTATTGGATTTATTTTACTTGCATAATCATTATTTTCAGAACTAAAATGAATATATTGATTTATAAAATAAAATAATGATTTTGATATTATAGTTTTAGCAAAAGGAAAATCATACATAGAATCATTTTTATTCCAATAATTAGTTTTATTTGGAATATTTACTACACCCATATATAATAAGAATGCAATAAATTTCTTTATATTGTTTATTGAAATTTTATCTTTAGTTAAATTTTTATGAAATTCACTTTGATAATGATACTTTTTATCATAATAAATATGAGATTCTTTTAATATAAGTGTATATAATTCATCATCAAAAAAATTGCTAAATATTTTATAAGGTAAATCAAAATCTTTAGTATTATTTAAATTTTTATTCACTTGATTAATTAATACTTTTTGTTCTTTTTCATCTTTAATTTTGTATTTTAAATAATTAGCATTTTGAATATAATCCTGACATATTTGCCATTTATTAATTTCATCATTTTCTATTGATTCTTCTGATTCATTTGAATCTTCTATAATAGCATCTAATAATATACTTTCAATATCTTCATTTTTATATGATTGATTTCTTTTTTTTTTTGTTGAAAACATTTTTAAATAGAAGGTAGTTTTATTTATTATTTTTTATAAAAAAGAAGTCTAATTTTAGAAAATAAATGGTTAATTAATAAAAAATATTATAATTTTATTTTTAAATTAAAAGATAATATAATTTAAAAATTATACAAAAAAGTTTTTAGAAAATATATTTTTATAAGAGAATTGATATAATTAAATTATATGTTTAAAAATGAACAAATTTTAAATGATGGAAATACTTCATCAGATCAATTGTTTATCTTTAAAAAAAAGACAGAAATAAATGATAAATCAAATATACAAAAACCTAGTAAATTTAGAAAAGAAATCTTAAATGAAAATGGAAAAAAAATTACACTTTCAATATGTCAAAATCAAATAATTGGTAATAATAATAAAGAAGGCAGTAATATATTGTTTGAACAAAATTTTAACAAAAAAATGAGTGCAATGACAGAATCAAATAAATACCTTAAATTTCATGCTAATTTTAAGAATAATTGTTTAAAAAAAATAAGAAAATCATCTTTAATGTCTTTAAATAGAAAAGATCCATTAGTCTTTTTAAAATCTCTTAAAAAATTTGTTGATACCACTAATTATGGTAAACTTTTAGACAAAATTAAATATTGTGATATTTCTTTAGCAATTTTATCTATATTATCATTCATTATTATATTAATTGATAATGATATTTATATATCAAAGTCAAAAGAATTTTTGGAAAAAATATTTAAAGACAATAATATAGAATCCCCTATTGTACTTTTAAAACAAATAAAATATAGAAAAATATCCAATTTAGAAAATATTCTTCGAATAATTAATATAATAATTTCAATATTTTCTATTTTAATTTTAATAATAAAATATAATAATCAATTAATTTTAGATAAAAAAGAGAAAAAAAATACTACATCAACAGCAAAATTTATTTTATTTTGTGAAATATTACTTTTTCTTTTTATATACCCACCTAAAATAAATAGTATTATTTATATAACAACAACAGATAATATATTTGTATTTAGCTTAAATTCAGTTTTTCTTCTTATTCACATAATTAAATTACTTAATATATTTAGATTAATTCGTGCAATAAGTAAATATAATTCAAATTTAAGTAAAATAATATGTGAAACTTATAAAATTCAATCTGGAATGAATTTTATTATAAAATCAGAATTAAATGATAAAAAATTAACAATAATATTAATTTTATTAGGTTTTAATTGTATAGTTTTTAGTGCAGTATTAAAAGATTTTGAATGTTTTTCATATAATAAAAAAACAATATTACAAGGAAAAAAAGGAATAAATGATCTTCAAAATTATTTTAATACATTATGGTTAGCTTTAATAACAATAACAAGTGTTAGTTATGGAGATGAATATCCAAGATCTCATTATGGAAGATTTTTAATTTTTATTATTTCTTTTTTTGGTTTATTTTGTTTAGGATTTATTATTTCTATTATAAGTGAAAAGTCAGAATTTACTCCAAATGAAAAAAAATCATATTTAAAATTAAAAAAAATTTTCAGTGTTGAAAATAAATTACATCAAGCTGGTAATTTAATTAAAACTTTTTTATTTATTGTTAAAAATTTTAAATGTAAAAATAATGATAATAAAAAATCAAATTTACAAGAAAAAATTTGTTTATTATTAAAATTAAGAGCTGAATCTAAATTATTTAGAAATAATTTACATATTAGTAGAACTTATTCAATGCCAATTGATGATATTGTTCAAACTATGGAAAATAAATTATTTTATAATTTATTAGCTATTAATAATAATTTAGAAAAGATTGATACAATTGAAAATGATTTTAAAATAATTAATGAAAATCAAAATTTTATTTTCGAAAAATTAAAAAATATTTTTTTTTTTCAAGAAAATATTTGTAAATTTTTAGCAGAAAATCATAATAAAAATTATTTAGAAAAATTTAAAATTAATTCAAAAAGAAATGAAGACGAGAATTATTTAAGAGTTTATACTGTTCAATTAGTTTCACCTAATTCTAATAATAAATATAGAATTAAAAAAAATAAGAATAAAGGATATTTAACACCTAGTGTTTATAAGAGAAAAAGAACTTGTAAAAATAAAAAAAGTACAAATATTTTATCAAAGTTTAATAAAAGTAGTCTTTTAAGTAGTTTAATTAGTTTTAAAAATAATAATAATAAAACAACTGTTAAACATAAAAGTGAATATAGATTAAGAAAAAAATTATCAAAAATAAAAACACCTACAGCTCAAAAAAAAATTTTATTATCATATTATGAAAAAAATCTTAAAAGAAAATATAATTCATCTCCTGAAATTTTTCCAAAGAAAATAAATAAAAAAAAAGTTGATAATATTTAATATGATTTTCAACTTTTTAATTCAAATATATATAAATAAAATATTTATTTGGTATATAAATAAATAAAAACCTTTATTTATTTTTAAATAGGTTTTAAATATTAAGATATCTATTTTAAATATGATTATTAAATAACAAATTAAAAAGTTTTTAAATAAATTTAAAAATTATTATGTTCTAATTTATATCTTATCCCATTTGGACTAAAAATCCAATCATAAGTATCATCTTTATTAATAAACTTTTCTCTAAATTCAGAATACTCAAAACTTTTTTTATCTTTAAAAAAATTATTATTAAAATATTTTAATAAATTTTCAGATTCTTTTAATTCTGAAATTCTATATGTCATATTTAATTCATTTTCTTTTAATTTTGGAATTTTATGTTTTGAACTTAATTCAATTCTTGCCTTAATTATTGAAGTTGAAACAATAATAAATAAACTAATTAAAAAATCATTTAAATCTTTTGATTGTTCAAATTTTCCATTTTTTGAAAATAAATCAAAAAATAATCTTATTTTTCCAATATTTGATGATTGACAATAAACAAACCCAAGACATAAAATATTCCTTTTAATTATATATTTTTTCTTTTTATAATATAAAGTTAATTTTTCTTCTAATGATTTATAAATTATTTGGCAAATATTTTGAAAAATTGGAAAAATATATTCTTTTTTAATAATTGTTTCTTTTGATTCATATGCAACAAAAATTTTTTTAGTAATAATTTCTTCAAAATCACTTAATAAAATTTTCTCAAAAAGAAATTTTTCATTTGAAGAAAAATTTATTTTTAAATTATTATAATCGAAAAAAGGAATATTAATTAAAAAACCATCTAAAAAGTTAACATATTCAATTAATGAAATATCTTTTAAAATATTATATACTGATTCAATTGGTTCTAAGATTTTATCAATATTAGAAGAATATATTTCAAAAGTTACTTCTTGTTCTCCTATTGCAAGAATATTTTCTAGATTTTTATACGAATCACTCACACAGCATCCCATTTATATAATTGTTTTTTTCATTTAAAAAAATAATTAAATATATTTTTTTAATGATTTTTAAAAAAAGAGTTTTATAATTATTTTAAATTTTGAAATTAAATAATATAATATATATTTTCTATAAATATCTATAATGTATTTTGTAATTCATTAATTAATTCCCAGCATTGTACTTTTCCATTTTTATCTTTATCTAATTTAATAAATAATAAACTTGAATCATAGTCATTAATATTAATTCCTTTTATTTTTAAAAAATTATTTAAATCTACATCATTTATATTTCCTAAACCACCTTTATCAATATTTTCAAAGATGTTTTTGATTTCTTTAATAGAATAAAATAATTTCTTTCTTAAATTTTGAATATAATTTTCTGAGGAAATAATTAAATTAATTAAATTATTAATAAGTCTTTTTGTACTTATTAAAAAAACATCAGTCTTATTATATTCTGGAATAAATGTTGAAGGTTTTTTTTTTTCCATTAAATTTCTTCTTTTTTTATCATAAGGGATAAATAAATCAAAAAAATCTGAATAAAAAAAATTATCCAATTTTTTTTTATTTAATCTTCTTTTTATTAATTTAATATCATTTTCTGAAAGATAAATATTAAACAATTTAAAACCATTTATTAAGTCATCATTTGAAACAAAATTTTGATTATTAATATCAAAAATTTGAAAAATATTTTCAATATTAAAATCATATTTTGATGAAAGATTTATTTTTTCTTTTTCTATTTGTTTTTCTACATTAATACATTCTATTATATAATTTATAAATTCTTTTTCTCCTTTTTCATAATTTATTTGAGAACATATACATGGAAATTTTCTACAATTATTGCAATTATATTCTATTTTTCCATTTGTATTTCCTAAATTATTGAATTCATTTTTAAATTGATTTGGTTGATTATCATTAATATTATTTATAATTTTTGAAAAGAATCTTTCTGGATTATTTCTTAATGATAAATTTTTAGATATATAAAAAGAATTATCTTTTGGATTAATACTTATATTATTATTATTATTATTGTTATAATAATTATTATTAATAACATAATTATTATTATTCATATTAATATTATAATTTGATTCCATAAGTTTTTTTTGTTCTTTAAAACAAAAGAATTTTTGAAATTCATTAAAATCAATTTTATTATCCTTATTCAAGTCTATTTTTTTTATAATATATCTTATATCATTATTATTAAAATTGGTATAATTTTTTTGAAAAAAATTTATAATACTTTCTTTAGTAATAAATTGATATTCAGATAATAAACAAAAAATATTTTGAATATTACAATCTTCTCTTTCTTTTATATTATTTATTATTTTGTTGACATTTATAATAAAATCAATTTCTTTGATTAATAATGTAATAAAACAATTTTCAATTTCATAAGGAATATATTTATAATTATTTAAATCATTTTTATTATTATTATTTTTCCCAATAAATTTTTTTTTCTCTGATAAAATCATATTTAAAAATTCAGGATAAGAAAGATAATTATCACAATCAATATCATATAAAAAAATTAAATAATCAATTTCAAACTTGTTTATATTAATTGAATTTTTATTTAATATATCAATTAAATTATATGAATCAATATAATTTTTTCTTTCTTTATCAATAAATGAAAATAATTGAAAAGGATTAAAATTTATACTTTGACATAAAATTTCCCTAATTATTTCAATCTCTTTTTCTTTATTTGATATGGTTAATAATAATTTTATTATTAAATTTTCAGTTTCAGGCAAAATCATTTTTTAATTTTTTTTTCAAATAAATTAAAAATAAATAAATAAAAATAATTATTTAATTACTAATAAAGGGTAAACTCTTTTCTTTATTTTTAGTTTGACTAAAATTTGATTTAATTTCAAAACAATAATTTTTAATCATACTATCATTTATATCATTATTATTACATTTATTTTTTAATAATTTTATTTTAATATTTTTATAATCCTTTTTTAAATATTTTTTAGAAGAAACTGTTTTAAAAGTTTTTGATTTATTATTATAAATATTAATTTTACTATTTGATGATAAAGATTTATTTATTGATATTGAACTTTTATTTGTATTATTTAAGGTACATTTTTTTTCAGAATAATTACCTAATAATTTTTCTAAATTTCTATTTCTTGATTTTTCTAAAATTAAATATTGTTTATTATAGTTTGTTATTGGAATTACTTTATTTTTTATTTCATTTTTTGTATTAAAAAAAATATTTTTTAAAATTAATTTATTTTTAATTCTCTCAGAATCAACTTTTTCTTTGATTATTTTTTTTACTTTAATCTCTTTTTTAATTTCTTTATTTATTTCATGTTTTATGAATAAATTATTTAAACTTTTACTTTTAATTTCATTATTATGATTATCAATAATTATTTTTTTGGTTTTTTTAATTAATCTTTTTAATTTATCATTTTCTGTTTCTTTTATTCCTAAATTTTCTTCATATCTTAATGTTTTATATAAATCATTTCTTTCATTGAAAAAAATTAAGTATCCCCTTATAAATGGATCTCTAATATAAAATTCAGGATCTTGGTTTATCAATTTTATTTCATTAAAAGTTAATTGTTCAAAAATTAACTGCATAATATAATCTCTTTCTTTATTATAATCAATTTCATTTTCAATATTATAATCTATAATTTTATTTTTTCTATCACTTTCTTCTTTATTATTTGAAAAATAAGAAAAATTTATTGAATTATTTATAATATTATTTCTATAAAAATCTTGTTCATAAAAATTATTTATTTTAAAATTTAGCATAGATATATCTTTTTGATAATTATTACAAGTATTAATTTTTGACTTTGAAATAATTTTTTCTAACTTATTCCTTAATTGATATCTACCAATTTTATTTAAAATTTTTTTATTCATAAAAAACCAATAAAAATTTATTATAATAAAAATATAATATTTCTTTAGCAATAAAATACAAAAAAATAAAAAAAAAAACTAACTCATATATCAAAAAAAAATAAAAACAAAATAAAATAAAATAAAATAAATAAATAAGAAAAAAAAAAAATTTAATTTGCAATTTTAATAACAATACAAGAAACATTATCTTTACTTCCTTTCTGAATAGCAAAATTAACAATTTTTTCACAAAAATCTTTACAAACTCCATTAGTATTTTTTTCAATACCAATTAAATCATTTTCATTAATAACATCCCAAACACCATCACTTCCCAAAATAATATATTTACTATAAAAATCACTTAAAACTTCTTTAACAATTTTAGGAATTGCAGTAACGCCATAAACTTTAAAGTCTAAATCTCCAATTGATCTAGTTAAACTTAAAGAACCAAAAACTCTATTTCCAAAAATCATTCCTTTATTTTTTTTAACTCTTTCAACTTCATCTTTATTATTACAATTATGTAAATCAGTTAATTTTGTTATTTTATCTTTTGAAATATAATAACATTGACTATCACCAACATTGGCACAATATAAAATATTATTATCAATTAATATTACAGTCGCAGTTGATCCAGTTATTTTTGTATTGGGAATTTTTTCTAAATTTTCATTTACTTCTTTAAATGAATCATTTAAACTTTTTTCTATTATAAAATTATTTTTTTCTATATTTGATTGTAAAATTTTATCAAAGTTATTATATAAATATTCTGATACTATTTTTCCACCGTGACCATCATATATTGCAAAAAGACTTATTATGTGATTGTTTTTTTCTATAAAGTTAATATTTGTATATGATTTATCTTCCATTTCTTTTCTGTGATTTATATTTTGATCTTCATGCTTATGAAAACTTTTTATTAAGGGATTTATATTTTTTTTTGTCGGAGTTTGGGTATGACTATTTTTGTGAGGGGAATTTATTATTTTTATTGGCTTGTTTTTTATTAGGATTTTAGGATTGTTTATATTTGGACTTTGATTTATGTTTTGAATAATGTTTGGGTTTTGTATTAAGTTGTTGTTTATATTTTTGTTATTTGAATTTTGGTTATTTGGGTTGTTTGTATTTGGATTGTTTGTTGTTTGATTAGTATTTTCTTTCATGTTTATTTTGTTTAAATTTATGTTGTCTTTGTTTGAATTGTTATTTTTATTTGAATTATTTTCTTTATTTAAATTATTATTATTTTTATTTGAATTATTTTCTTTGTTTGAATTATTGTTATTTTTATTTGGATTATTTTCTTTATTTAAATTATTATTATTTTTATTTGAATTATTTTCTTTATTTGAATTATTGTTATTTTTATTTGGATTATTTTCTTTATTTGAATTATTGTTATTTTTATTTGAATTATTTTCTTTGTTTGAATTATTATTATTTTTATTTGGATTATTTTCTTTATTTGAATTATTGTTATTTTTATTTGTATTATTTCCTTCTTTTTTTATATTAATATTGTCTTTATTTAAGAAAGTATTTACTTTAGTTAAAATATCTTTATTTATATTATTATTATCTTTATTTATGATATTATTATTTTTATTAATAATATTATTATCTTTATTTATATTAATTATATTATTATTAATGTTATTGTTATTGTTAATTTTATTAATATTATTATTCATGTTACCGTTATTTTGATTATTTAAATTATTGTTTAAATTATTATTATTATTAATTAGATTATTATTTATATTTTTGTTGTGATTGTTTAGATTATTATTTCTATTCATATTATTATTATTGTTTGGGTTATTATTTTGATTTGAATTATTATTATTTGTTTTTTTATTAGTATTAAGAATAGTATTAGGACTAATATTATTAAAAATTAAATTATTGTTTTTATTGGTATTATTTTCTTTAGTAACCATAATATTAACATTTTGCCTTTCATTAGGGGTTTTAGGTTGATTATTAATAAAAAATCTTTTATTTAAATCTTTAATATTAATATGATGTTCATTTCCATTTTTTGAATTTTCATTTTCTTCACCCTCTATTTTTAAAGAGCTAGATCTTCTAAATTGTAAATCATGATCAATATTATTAAATTTAATTTTTTTTTTATCATCTATCTGAGTATCTATTCTTTGCATTAAGTTATTAAATTTATTGGGATTGAAAATTAAATTATTTTGATTATTTGGACTATTTTGAGAACTTTCTCTATTAGAAAATGATGGAACTTTTATATTTTTGTGTTTTTCTTTTAATTGTTTTTTAATATTTTCAATTTTTTTTTCTTTCATTTTTAATTTATTCTTTTTATTTTAAAATAATAGTAAAAAAGTTTTTTTTTATTTTAATTTTTTTTATTTAATAATATAAAAAACTAAAAATATAAAAATATAACTATGAGTCATTGAAAATATAATTTTAAAATAATTAGTCCTATGAAAATTTAATTAAAACGTGATATAATTTAAGAAATAATATTCTATTTTAAACTATTATTCAATTATACATAATTTTTTAAATATATTTAAATTATGATATAAATTAGTATTAAATAAAGTAAATTAAATGGATAATTTTACATTATATAAAAAAATGAGAAATCAAATTAAAACAAATTAAAAAGTTATTATAGCATTTTTATTATATGAAAAATGATTAATTCAAAAATTTCCATAATTAATTAATGGAATAATAATAATAATAATTTTTCTTTTAGAATAATAATAAGTATATTTTTTAATTATTCAGATTAAAAATGTCCTCTTTTTCTGAATCAAATTTTCAATATAAAATAATTAATTTTTAAAATAATTAATTTATAATGGACTCAAATAATTTAATTGAAGAATACCCTTGCCCTGAATGTGAAGGAACCAATTCCTTAAAAATAAAACCAAAAGAAACAATGGCAAAATGTGAATTATGTAATAAATCTTTTTTTTTTATAAAATGTTTTCAATGTTCCTATAACATATATTTTAAAAAAGAAGTATTTTTAGATGGAATAAATATAGTATGTCCATATAATATATGTGGATTAAATATATCAACAATAATATGTGAAAAATGTAAAAAAAAATTATTTTTAAGAACAAAATACTCTCAAGGAGAAAAAATTCAATGTCCCTTTTGTCAATATCAATTTCAAAAAATTAAATGTCCAAATTTAAATTGTAAATTAGATATAAGTTTAAAAGATTATTATGAAGGAAAAAGAATACAATGTAATCACATAAGTGCAGCAAATAATTTTTCCATAAATATTAACTATTCAAATTTAAGTACAAATAGTATGAGTTTTAATTCATCAAATATATCAATTAATAATAAAAAACTTTCTCCAATGATATTTCAAAAAGTAAATTGTTATTATTGTTCACGTAATATGATATGGGATTATAATAAAGATAAAATATATATTGAAAGTCAACAAATAAAATGTCCATATAGTGAATGTGGTAAATTAACAAATAAAGTAAAGTGTCCAAAATGTTTAAAAAATAATATTTTTCCAAGAGGTAATTTAGAAATAGGATCAAAAATAATATGCAGATCATATGATTGTAATTATAAATTTAATATTTATTTTTGTCCTTATTGTTTAAATTCTTTATATGGTGATGGAACTAATTGTGAAGGAAAAGAAATAGTTTGCAAATACTGTAATAAAATATTTCAATTTGTTAATTGTTTTCATTGTAAAAGTGTTAATTTTTGGAAAAAAAATGAAAATAATCATTATATTGAAGGTCAAGTTATTAAATGTGGAAATTGTAAAAAAAATTCAGCAAGAATTTTTTGTCCAAGTTGTAGAAAAGTTAATATTTTAGTAAAAGGGATTTTAGTTTTAGGAAAAGAATATAATTGCATTTATAGAAAATGTAATAAAATATTTACAATAAGTTTTTGTTCAGTTTGTAATTGTACTTATGTGAGATTAAAAGAAAATAAAAGTAAAATATGTTCAGTTTGTGGAAATTTAATGCCTTGTATACAATGTCCTCATTGCTATAAATTCTGTTCATCATATGATCCAAATAATATTTTAAGTTATTCTCTTTGTAAATGTCCTTATAATGATTGTAATAAAGATTTTTATTATTATATATGTCCTTTTTGCAAAGGGGATTTTATTAAAGCAAATTTAAAATTTTTAAATATCAATTGTCCTTATCCAAATTGTAGAAAAATATATACAATTTTCCAATGTCATAAATGCAAGAAAGAAAATTGTTTATTATTAGATAATAATTCAATGGATATTGAAGAAGCAAATTGTGTAAATTGTAATGAAAAGAACATATTAGAAAATAATAGAACATATAGTTCAATTTGTAAATTAAAAAACATTGATTTTAAAAATGGAGAAAATTTTATTTTTCATAATCCTGAAGTTGATCCATATGATAAAGATATAATTGATAATTTAATAAAATCAAAAGTTTATTATATAAATCCAAGTCAAGTTCCAAAAACAAATTTTACTTCAAATGATGTTACTTTATTCCCAATAAATTCTAAAGATAATCCTAAAAATATAAAATGTGTTATTTGTTTAGAAAGAGATAGAACTTCAGTTTTTGCACCATGTGGTCATATGTGTGTTTGTTTAGAATGTGGTAAAAATTTTATGAATTCTATTCAAAATGAACAAAAAAGATGCCCACTTTGTAAAGGGGTTATCACTGATTTTTTAGAAGCTGTTATTGATGATTAAAAAATTTTTTTTATTTCAATTATTTTAATGGTTTTTTTTTTTTGCTAATTTTATTTTATATATTTTTTATTTCATTTTGAAGGATTTTTAGTTATATTTTATTGTTTTTATTTATTATTGACAAATTTGTTATTTTTTTTGAATAAATAAATAGTTTAAGTTTATTTAATATTTTTTTATAGATTTTTTTTTACAAATTGTTTCTATATATATATAAATATAAATATATAAATTATTTTTATATTTGTTTATTTAATATTTATTAAATTATTTTTATATAATAAATATTATTATATTTTAAGTTTTTAATGAAAATTATTTTAAATATTTTATTTATTTTAAAAACATAAAAACAATTTTAAATTCAAAAAGTTCATTTTTTACTTTATTTTGATTTTATTTTAAATAATAATCTTATTTTTTTAAAAATAATAAAAAAAATTATAATAATATATATATAAATAAAAGTTTCTTTTAATATAAAAAAATAAATAATAGATTTATTTTAAATGAGTTTTAAAATAGGAAGTTTGATTTGGGGAAAAATACAAGGATATCCATGGTGGCCAGGCATAGTAAAATTATTTTATAATAAAAAATTAATAGTTAATTAATATTGATAATAAATCTTATAAACCATATACTATAAACTTTATAGGTGATAATACACATGGTGTTGTATCAAAAAATAATATAATGGATTTTTCTTCTAATAAATTTAGATTTGAAAATGTAAAAAATAAAAAATTAAAAGAAGCTATTAAAAAAGCAGAAAATCTAATTTTAGGAATTGATGAAAAATTAACTGATATTACTGAAAGTAATATTTCTAAAGAAAGTGAAAATGAACAAAATAAAAATAATAATAATAAAATACAAATCAATATTGAAGTTAATGAATTTAAAGAAAATAATATTAATGAAAAAAATTTACTTTTAAAAAAAAAAAAGAAAAGGGAAATTAATAAAGATGAGATTAAAATTATTTTTAATGATATTCAAAAATATTTTCTATATATTTATGAATTAGTTAATAATAATGAAAAGGAAAAAATTAAGAATGAAGAAAAATGTTTAAATAAAATTTTTAAATTATTATTACAATATAAGTTTGAAAATATGGAATTCTTATTTAATGAAAGTAACATTTGTAAAATGATAATTTATTTTAAATATAATTTGAATATTTTTAGTATAAAATTATCTGAAAAAATAAAAGAAATAAATGAAAAATTCCAATATTATTTTAATGAATATTATATTGATAATGAATAGAAAATTTATATATATATAATTTTTTTAGAAATAAATAAAAAAATAATTTGAAGATTTAATATTTATTTAAATACAATATATTATAAAACTATAAAATTATTATTTATAACAATAAAGTTGAATTAACTATGAATAAAATTTTGTATATAAATTGAATTCCAAAATTTTTTCATAGATAAAAAAAAAATACCTGTTTATTATTTATTATTACTTAACAAAACTATTATTAAATACATAATTATTTATTTTATTTTTACTAGGAAAAAGGGTATTTTTAGATAAGTTAAGAGAAAGTGTACTTGAATTATTAAATTTATTTTTATTATAATTAAGTACTTCAAAGTTCTTAAAAAATATTCTTTTAGATTTATAATTACAAAAAATAATAATTAAACAAATTACTATAATAATAAATAAAGAAACCAAAATAGACCATATTAATAATTTATCTGAATTTTTTTTTTGTTTTACAAAAATAAATTTAAACAGGAAAATAATTAATAAACCAAAACATAAAATTAATCCTAAAATTAACATTAGTAAAAATAAAATAAATTTTTTACAAAGTTCTTTATCAAATTTTATATCATTATAAAATCTAATATAATAATGATAATAACACTTTTCACATTTTGCAAATTCAGGTTTAATTTTTTTATGAATAAACAAATTTTTTAAACAAATTTGATGAACATATTTAACTTTTCCTTCACATAAACATGGAGTAATTAAAATATTTTTACTTGTTTCTTTTTCAAAGCATATTCTACAAATTTTTTTATCTTGTAAATAACTAATTCTTGATTCATTTAATATATTTGATGATGTAAAATTTAAAAATTTTTTATCTCTTTGATGATATAAATTAAGTTTAGCTGTTATTTTAAGTTTATCTTCATTCCTTTTTGGATAAAATAAACTTTTTGTTGATGTTTTACATTTATGAGCTTGAATTGAGGATGAAAAAGAATTATTTTTTGTATTCTCTTTTTCCATATATTTTAATGAATTTCTGAAAATAATAATTAAATAAAATATTTTTATTATAATATTCGTTAAAAAATGTATTGAGATTAAATTAAAAATAATCATGAAAACAATAATTTTAATAATTATCAATAAAGATAATAAAGGTTTTTTAGTTTTATAAATAAATTTTATTTTGAAAATTTAGTATCAAATTTTTATTAAAACTATATTTTCTTCTTTTAAATAATTTATTTTGTAATTAATAAAATATTAAATGATTTAATTATTTTGTCTTGTAAACTAATAATTATATATATTTAAATTTTAAATTAATTACTTATTTTTGATTATTTAATTATCATTAAATAAAAAAATATGATAGATAATACATCTTTAATTAAAAAAGTAAAATTAAAACAAAAAACGAAATTTTCAGAAATTAATAAAAAAAATATAACAAAATTCCAAGAGCCAAAAGAAGAACCAATAAATCAAATTAGAAATATTGAATCTTTAGCTATAACAAATGAAGAATATAATGATAAATTAAATCATCATTTACAAGTAGAATTAGGAGATGATATAATAATAAATAATCAAGTACATGAAAATTATATTGATAATCTAAATTCAGATGAAAGAATAAAATACTTAATTAATATTAATAAAAGTGAACAAATTGATTTTATCAATACATTACTTAAATTAAAAGGAATAAATTTTAATAATATTAATAATAATAAAATAATAGATAATGAAAATGATAATATAAATTTAACAAGGATAAATCAAATATATAGTAATAATAAACCTGATGATGAAAGTAAAAGTTATATTAAAGAAATTTTAGATATTTGTGATAATAGTAATAATAAAAATGTAAATAATAATTTTTTAAATAATGATATAAATTCTATTTCAATAAGTTTAAATAATGGAAAAGAAAATTTTAATGAAATAAATAATAATAATATAGATACATATAATAAAAGTGAAAAAAGAAATAGTTTAAAAACAATTGATTTAAT
>JAEEGK010001983.1_pt1 | contig 51319 bp, 44 predicted proteins | sample 8958771 | NCBI WGS metagenome assembly JAEEGK01 (sample SAMN16246547, study PRJNA631951) | gut metagenome | biome: gut microbiome; feature: rumen; material: SC-attached | host: Bos | place: Iran: Karaj | collected 2018-10 | reverse complement strand
GGCTCCACCTCTTACCATTCCGAACAGAGAAGTTAAACCTTGTAACGCCGATGGTACTGCGAAAGCGGGAGAGTAGGAAGCCGCCACCTTACAGGAGTCTGGACAGCTATAGTCCAGACTCTTTTTTTAAGATTATGGAAGAAATACAGAAACAAACAGAAACCAGTGAAGTGACCGCCCCGTTCTTGTCATTCGAAGAACTCGGCATCCAGTACCCCTTGCTTCGTGCCATCGAGGAGCTGGGCTACGAGAAGCCCATGCCCATCCAGGAGCAAATTATACCCGTCATCCTCAGCGAGGAGGGCCGCGACGTTGTCGGATTGGCACAGACCGGCACCGGCAAGACGGCAGCCTTCGGTCTGCCCTTGCTCCAGAGTGTCGATATCGTACCCATTTACAGTGACTACCAGATCAAGAAGGATTTCAAGACGGGCAAGTGGCTGGATCCCGAGGATGCTCCTCAGCCCCAGGCACTGGTCCTGGCTCCTACACGCGAGCTCTGCCTGCAGATTGCGTCCGACCTGCAGGACTATTCGAAATACCTGCGTGGCATCGCTATCCTGCCGGTCTATGGCGGTTCGTCCATCGGAAGCCAGATTGGCGCTTTGAAGCGGGGTGTGCATGTCGTCGTGGCAACGCCCGGCCGACTGATTGACCTCGTGAATCGTGGTGCTGTGCGTCTGAGCGAGGTGAAGACGCTTGTGCTCGACGAAGCCGACGAGATGCTCTCGATGGGATTCCAGGAAGATATCGAAACCATCCTTTCGAACCTGCCCGAGCAGCACCGCACCATGCTTTTCAGCGCCACCATGCCCAAGGCTATTGCCGAGATTGCGAAGAACTATATGCACAATCCGGTCGAAGTCACCATCGGTCATAGGAACGAGGGCGCTGCCAACGTCAATCATGTGTATTATCTGGTGCATGCCAAGGACAAGTATGCAGCCTTGAAGCGTATCGTCGATTATTATCCCAGCATCTACGGCATCATCTTCTGTCGCACCAAACTGGAGACGCAGGAGATTGCCAAGAACCTGATGGACGAAGGCTACAACTGCGATGCCCTGCACGGCGACTTGTCGCAGGAGCAGCGCGACCTGGTGATGCGCAAGTTCCGCACGCGTCATCTGCAGCTGCTCGTTGCCACCGATGTGGCTGCCCGTGGCCTGGACGTGGACGACCTGACGCATGTCATCAACTATGGCCTTCCGGACGACCTGGAGGTATATACCCATCGTTCGGGCCGCACAGGACGTGCCGGCAAGAAGGGCACATCCATCTGCATCGTGCACATCAAGGAACGTCGTCGCCTGAACGACATCGAACGTTTCATCGGCAAGACCTTCGAGAAGGGTACGATACCATCCACCGAGCGAATCATCGAAAAGCAGTTGTTCGGCCTGGCCGACCGCCTCGAGAAGGTGGAGGTCAAGGAGCACGAGGTCGAGCAGTACCTCGATCCGGTGCTCAAGAAGCTGGGTTGGCTTTCTGCCGAGGACCTGGTGAAGCGTATCGTCTCGCTGGAGTTCAACCGTATGCTTGACTTCTACAAGGGATCCGAGAACCTCGACATCCCGGAAGAGAGGCCCAAGCGCGAAAAGAAGGCCAATGCCCATACGGGCGAAGGTGCCCGCAACGCCTCGTATGCTCGTGTGTACAATGGTGCAAACACCCAGGCCGAGCCAGGCTATGCACGCCTCTTCATCAACCTGGGCAAGCGCGATGGCATCTTCCCGAAGCAGCTGATCGGACTGATGAATGCCAACGTCCACCATCGCATCGAGATGGGACGCATCGACCTGCTCACCAATTTCTCGTACTTCGAGGTGCCTGAGCAGGATGCCCGTTTTGTCATCAAGGATATGAATGGGGCCGATTGGCATGGACGCAAGGTTGTGGTGAGCCCAGCCAACGAGGAGCCTTCCGACGACGAGAAGCCTCGCAAGAAGAAGCGTGCCCAGCGTCTGGATGAAGCTGAGCATGTGCCCTTCGAGAAGTTCCGTGGTCCAAAGGGCCGTAAGCGCGGACATTAGACAATTAGCACTCGTAACGTTGGTTGCGAGTGCTAATTGTTTTCAAGGGTTTGGGCTGTGAGTTCGCCGTCGGCTGTCTGGATTTTCAGCATGGAGCCCTGGGGTACGGAGGATGCTGACTTGACGGCATGTCCATCGAGGCGCGTAATCGAGAAGCCTCGCTTCAGGATATTGTCCGGCTGCGCCATCTGGATGGTCTTTTCGAAGAAGGAGAGTTTGTCCTTGTCGCGTTGCATGTGCTGTCCGATATGGAGTCGGATTGTCTGGGACATCATCTCGAGCCTGTTGTTTTCGCGCAGGATGCGCTGATGGGCAAAGCCCTGTATCTTTTGCCCCATCATCTCCAGACGGCCGATCTGCTGGGTGAGCGTCACGTGGGTGTTGCGGATAACATTTCCGAAACGTTGCAGGCGCTGGCGTTCGTCATTCATCCTTTGTTCCAAATGGTCCATGATTTCCTCCTGGAGGTCAAGGACATTTTGTAGCTGCTCAGACATCTTGTCGATGAGCAGGGCAGCTGCGGCAGTCGGAGTCTTGACAGAAGTGTGGGCCACATGGTCCAGCACCGTCTCGTCGCGGTCATGGCCGATGCCTGTGATGACTGGGATGGGGAAGTTGGCCACATTGAACGCAAGCTGATAGCTGTCGAACGAAGCCAGATCAACGGTTGCACCGCCGCCGCGTATGATGACGACGACATCGAAATAATCCTGCACTTCAAAGATTCGTTCGAGGGCAGCGATTACCGATGACTCGGTCTGTTGTCCTTGCATCGTGGCGGGAAAGAGATGACAATAGAATATCAGGCCGAAGGTGTTCTGGCTCAGCTGTTTCAGGAAGTCGCCATAACCCGCTGCTCCTTCCGCGCTGATGATGGCAATGCGCCGCGGCAGGATGGGGAAGGGGAGTTCGCGATTCATGTCAATGACACCTTCTTCCTTGAGCTGCTTGAGTATCTCCAGACGACGCCGTGCCAGCTCACCGAGGGTGTAGGTTGGGTCGATGTCGAGGATGTTGAGGCTGAGGCCGTAGAGCTCGTGCATCGAGACCTGCACTTGGATCATCACCTTGAGTCCCGAGGCAAAGGACTGCCCCGTCTGTTGCTCAAAACTGTCGCGAAGGAGCCACCAGCGGTTTGCCCATATCATACCGCGCACCGAGGCAAGTGTTGTGCCACGGCGCGGTTCCTTTTCGATGAGAGTCATGTAACAATGGCCATTGGCAGCTACGCGCACGTCGGAAAGTTCTGCAACAATCCAGACGGGTTCTTCGAAGCTACTGTTGACCACCGCAGCGATGCGCTGGGTCAGTTCATGGAGGGAAAGGGGGGCATCTTCGCCCGATTGCTTCTTTGCCCGAAGTGCCATTTTCAGGAATTATTCGAAACGCTCCATGCGCCTCCGCACATAATCCGCCAGGAATTGAGCGGTATTCTCTTCGCCGCCCAGCTTGGTCACGTCGATGCTGAGGTCGTACGAATCGGCCTGTCCCCACGTCTTGTCGGTAAAGAAGTCGTAGAAGCGCGAGCGCTCGCGGTCATTCTTCACAATCAGGTCGTCGGCTTCGTCGGCCGTGATGCCCCGTTCCTTGCAGAGAAAACGGATGCGGTATTTATAGGGAGCATGGATGAAGAACTTGATCAGGTTCGGTTCGTCGCGAAGGATGTAGTCGGCTGTGCGTCCCACAATCAGACACGACTTCTCGGCAGCCAGCTGTTTCAGGGTGTCGCTGAGCACAACAAAACTTTGTGAAGAACCGAAGAGATGGCTTGACCCGATGCGTCCTGCCAATGCATAGTCGAAGAATCCCGGGGCCTTCTCGTCGTGACGGGCCACATAGTCGGGGTCGAGACCGCTGTTGCGTGCAATTTCGGCAATGAGTTCGCGGTCGTAATAGTCGATGCCAAGGATTTCGGCCAGACGTTTGCCTGTCTGCTGGCCGCCACTTCCGAACTGGCGACCCAGGCTGATGATTACTTTTTTGTTTAGCATGGTCTTGATTAAAACCTTAAAATTATGTTTCAATGTGGCAAAGTTAGTGGATTTTTTTTGTTCTGCCAAATATTTTGTGCAAAAGTTTTGGTTTTAATGAAAATTTCTGTATCTTTGCCCCGAATTTTACGAAATAGAAAGTAAATCAAAAATCTAAATAAGTAGAAATGTTATCCGAAATTACTTGGACTGCCCATCCGGTCATCTTTCAGGTTGGCTGGTTTGGCTTGCGTTGGTATGCCCTGATGTTCATCGTCGGTTTCTTCATCGGCATCAAGGTCATGGAGTGGATCTATCGACGTGAGGGGCTCAATCCCGAGCGGGTCTATTATCTTTTCCTTGCGACTTTTATTGGTACCATCGTGGGCGCACGCCTCGGGCATTGCTTCTTCTACGATCCCGATTATTATCTGGCTCATCCTATTGAGATCTTCAAGACCTGGAAGGGGGGACTGGCTTCGCATGGCGGCACCATCGGTGTCATCCTCTGCGTGCTTTATTATGCCAATAAGGACCGTTTGTCGAAACTATGGCTCCTGGACCGTCTGTCCATTGCCGTGGCTCCCGTCGCTTGCCTGATTCGCATGGGCAACCTCTTCAATCACGAGATCTACGGACACGAGACTGCCCTTCCCTGGGGCTTCCGTTTCGTTCAGAACATTCCACAATGGGAGCGTGGGGCTGAACCCATCTTCTGCAATCCTTCGCATCCCACCCAGATCTACGAGGCTCTGGCCTATCTGGCCGTATTCTTCGTGTGCTGGTACCAGTACAAGTTCACCGATGCCGGCAAACATCGTGGCGTCATCTTCGGTACTTTCCTGATTGGCATTTTTGGTTCGCGATTCTTCATCGAATACCTGAAGAACGTGCAGGAGGCATTCGAGGAGAACATGTTGCTCGATATGGGCCAGCTTCTTTCCATCCCGTTTGTCCTTTTGGGAGCATGGCTCATCTGGCGCGGCATGAAGTCGCCCGCTGTGGAGGGCTACAGCCCAATCGTGCACAAGAGATAAGCATCTTGTTTTGATGATTGCAATTCTCTAATTGTTATTATTAATTGTTAATTCTAAACTTATGAACTACAACGAAATAGGAAAGACCGGCATGAAGGTCTCGCAGCTTAGTTTCGGAGCTTCGTCGCTCGGCGGTGTGTTCCATAGCGTCAAGGAGGCCGATGCCCTGGAAGCTGTCTTCACGGCTGTCGAATTGGGCATGAACTTCATCGATGTCAGCCCCTATTATGGCCATTATAAGGCTGAGACGGTACTTGGCAAGGCTCTCAAGGATATTCCTCGCGGCAAGTATTATCTTTCGACCAAAGTGGGGCGCTACGGAAAGGATGGCGTTAACACTTGGGACTATTCTGCCAAGCGAGCCAAGGAGAGTGTCTATGAGTCGATGGAGCGTCTCCACGTCGATCATATCGACCTCATCAATGTTCACGACATCGAGTTCCAGGCCGACCTCCCGGGCGGATTGCAGAAGGTTTGCGACGAGACTCTGCCCGCTCTTTGCGAATTGCGCGATGAGGGAGTTGTAAGCCATGTCGGCATCACCGACCTGCAGCCCGAGAATATCAAGTGGGTTATCGAGCATGTGCCTGCAGGGACAGTTGAGGCTACCCTCTGCTTCTGCCACTATTCGCTCAACGACGAACTGCTGACTGACTATTTCGACTTTTTCGAGCAGCACAATGTGGGCATCATCAATGCCTCGCCCCTTTCGATGGGACTGCTCAGCACGCGTGGAGTGCCCGACTGGCATCCTGCTCCGAAGGCGCTTGTCGAAGCCTGTCAGCGTGCCGTGGCCCATTGCAATGCAAAGGGTTACCCGATTGAGAAGTTGGCCATCCAGTATGCCATTTCGTCGCCCCGTATTGCCACTACGCTTTTCTCGTCGGCCAATCCCGCCAATGTCGAAAAGAACTGGCAGTATGCCCTCGATCCCATCGACTGGCAACTGGTAGAAGAGGTGCAGAAGATTATCGGCGACCAGATGCGTGTGCGCTGGAAGAATAGTTAAAATAAATAATAACAGATTTGGAAATGGTTATAATCGATGCCCACAGCCATCTTTGGATGCGCCAGAATACGATTGTGGATGGCCAGCCCATCCGCACCCTTTCGCCCAATGGTTCCCGCAGCACGTTTTTCGGCCAGGAGGTGCAGATGCTTCCTCCTTTCATGATTGATGGCCAGAACAGCGCCGAGATTTTCCTCAGCAACATGGATTATGCCCAGGTAGGCGGAGCAGTGGTGGTACAGGAGATCATCGATGGCATGCAGAACGACTATCTGCTTGAAGTACAGCAGCGTCATCCCCATCGCTTCTTCTGCTATGCGATGCCCGAACTACGTAAGGACCAGTGCCGGGCACGTGGCCTCATGGATCCCCTGACACAGACCAAGCAGCTTTTCGAGAACGGTTTTCGCGGTATCTCGTTGCCGGGCCATCGCCTGTTTGCGCCTGGTCAGCTCGAGATCAACAGCCCTGAGATGATGGAGGTATATCATTATCTGCAGGACAACAAGGGCTTCCTTTCGATTTGCCTCTACGATGGCGATTATCATGTGGCACAGATGGAGGAGATCATTCAGACCTGTCCTCGACTGAAGATTGTCATCGGACACTTCGGCATGGTCACCCGACCGGGATGGCAGGAACAGATCAAGCTGGCGCGCTACGAGAATGTCTTCGTGGAGAGCGGCGGCATTACGTGGCTCTACAATTCGGAGTTCTATCCGTTCCTCGGAGCCGTACGTGCCATTCGCGAGGCCATGGATCTGGTGGGAGCCGATAAGCTGATGTGGGGCTCCGATTATCCACGCACCATCACGGCCATTACCTATAAGATGTCGTACGACTTTGTGCTCAAGGATCCTGAACATCTGCTCACCGAAGAAGAGAAGGAGAAGTTTATCGGCCTCAATGCGCAGAAGCTGTATGGCTTCAACAAGATCCCGACTTTACCGTATATCAAGAATATGTCAGAATGAAAGCTTTACAAATTCCATCATTACAGAAGATACAGGTCATCGACCTTCCCAAGCCTGAGGCTGGAGCGGGCGAAGTGCTGCTTCGGCTCAAGTATGTCGGTTTTTGCGGCAGCGACCTCAACACGTTCCTGGGCCGCAACACCATGGCCAAGCCCAATGTCATTCCAGGTCATGAGATTGGCGCTGTGATTGAGGCAATCGGGCCCGATTGTCCGGCAGACCTCAAGGTTGGTCAGGTAGTTACCGTCAATCCCTATACCAACTGCGGCCATTGTGCCTCCTGCCGCAACGGACGTTTCAATGCCTGCCAGAACAACGAGACACTTGGTGTGCAGCGCGATGGTGCCATGCGCGAATATATTGCCCTGCCTTGGCAGAAGATCATCCCCGTCAAGAACATCACCCCACGTGATACCGCCCTCATCGAACCGATGTCGGTGGGATTCCATGCCGTGTGCCGTGGCCAGGTGTCTGACATCGACGTTGTGCTCGTCCTCGGTTGTGGCATGGTGGGCCTGGGTGCCATCATTCGCAGCGTTCAGCGTGGAGCCACCGTCATTGCTGTGGATTTGAGCCAGGAGAAGCTCGACCTTGCTATCCAGGCAGGTGCAGCATACGGCATCAACTCCACCAAGGAGGACATCCTTACCAAGGTGATGGAATACACCGATGGAATGGGTGCCGATGTGGTGATTGAAGCTGTAGGTTCGCCCATCACGTATGTCTCGGCCATCGATGCCGTTTCGTTCACTGGACGTGTGGTCTGCATCGGCTATGCCAAGAGCGATGTGTCGTTCCAGACCAAGTTTTTCGTCCAGAAGGAGCTCGACATCCGTGGTTCGCGCAATGCTACACCCGACGACTTCCGTGCTGTCCTGCATTTCATGCAGCAGACAAACATGAAGATGGATCCCTTCATCAGCGGCATCATTCAGCCCGAAGAAGCCCAGCATGCCCTTGAGGAATGGAGCAAGGATCCCGGCAAGGTGTTCCGCATCCTGGTGAAGTTCGATGAGTAAATCGTAGGAAAATACTTCTTCTATCATAGAAATGCCTCTCCGAAATGAAGGAGGGGCATTTTTGTTGGTATGAGTCCAATTCTGAATCGTAAAATGGACCCATGCGATTACGTGAGTCCAATTCTCGATTGTAAATTGGACCCATACGATTGGAGCATACCTATTTTGTGGATAAAATGGTTATGCTTGGAATGGGGCAGTCCAATTCTCGAACGTAAATTGGACCCATACGATTGGAGCATGTCTATTTTGTGGATAAAATGGTTGTGCTCGAAATGGTGCGGTCCAATTCTGAATCGTGAATTGGACTCGTACGATTGGAGCATTTTTGTTCCGTAAACTAAATCTGTATGGTCGGGGTGGGGCGGTCCAATTCTCAATCGTAAAATGGACCCGCACAATCGTGTCGGTCCAATATTGAATCGTAAATTGGACTCCCTCGATAGAAGATGGACCAATCTGTTCGCAAATGCCTTATTTTTATATATATAGTAAACACTCGGGGCATAAACTGCGCATTTTTTCGTAGAAAAGGGCAAAAAATGGACAATTTGGAACCATCGTATTGAAATATTTAGTATCTTCGCCCCCTGGAAAGTGATTTCAATTAACAGATGTCAATTAACAATTAACAATTGATTGATTGAAATCAAACAAATTACTATTTATAATTAACAATTATCTAATTGATGAAATATTTAGCAATGTCATCGATACTCATGGCCGGAATGATGGCTGGATGTGCTGTGAATCAGAAGGAGGAGGCTGCGCCTGAGGTACAGCCCTGGAGTGTGGATCGTTTTGCAGATATCGAAGTGCTACGCTATGAGGTGCCGGCCTTCGAGGAGCTTCCTGTAGCACAAAAGGAACTCATCTACTATCTGACGGAAGCTGCCCAGTGGGGCCGTGACATCCTGTGGGACCAGAACTGCCGCTTCAATCTGCCCATTCGCAATATCTGCGAGGCAATCTATCTGAACTACAAAGGCGACAAGGAAGATGCGCAGTGGAAGGCTTTCGAGCAGTACATGAAGCAAATCTGGTTTGCCAATGGCATCCATCACCACTACAGCTCGGCCAAGTTCAATCCCGAGTTCACCCAGGAATGGTTCGAGGCTCAGATCAGCCAGTTGCCCGAGACAGTTAAGAATGAGGAACTGCAGCAGAATCTGGCCATGCCCGACCTGATGCGTGCTATCTTCGATCCGGCTTTCATGGCTATCAAGACCAACCAGGCCGATGGCGTAGATTTGATTGCCACTTCTGCCAACAACTATTACGAGGGTGTGACGCAGAAGGAGGTCGAGAAATACTATGCCAAGCTGAAGAATCCGAAGGACAGGACCCCCGTCATGTACGGCCTGAACTCCAAGATGGTGAAGGAGAAGGGCAAGCTCGTCGAGAAGACCTACAAGGTGGGTGGTCTCTACAGCCCCGCCATCGAGAAAATCGTCTTCTGGCTCGAAAAGGCCAGCGCTGTGGCTGAGAACGAGAAGCAGAAGGCATCAATCGACGCGCTCATCCAGTATTACCGCAGTGGCGACCTGAAGGACTTCGACACCTACAGCATCCTATGGGTGGAGGACCTGCAGAGCCGCGTGGATTTCATCAACGGCTTCATCGAGAGCTATGGCGACCCATTGGGCCTGCGTGGTGCATGGGAGTCGATCGTGAACTTCAAGGATTCGGCCAACACAGCCCGCACCGAGATCATTTCGAGCAATGCGCAGTGGTTTGAGGACCGTTCGCCTGTCGATCCCCGTTTCCGCAAACCTGTGGTCAAGGGTGTGACAGCCAAGGTCATCACCGCCGCCATCCTGGCAGGCGACAGCTATCCTTCGACACCTATCGGCATCAATCTGCCCAACTCCAACTGGATTCGCGCCCAGCACGGTTCGAAGTCGGTGAGCATCGACAATATCACCGCAGCCTACGACGCTGCTGCCCAGGGCAACGGCTTCGGCGAGGAGTTCATGTGGAGCGAGGCCGAGATCGAGCAGGCCAAGCAGTATGCCCACTATGTGGATAACGTGCATACCGACCTGCACGAATGTCTGGGCCATGCCAGCGGCCAGCTGCTGCCTGGCGTCGATCCCGATGCCTTGAAGGCCTACGGTTCTACGCTTGAAGAGGCACGCGCCGACATCTTCGCGCTCTATTACATGGCCGATCCCAAGCTCGTCGAGCTGGGTGTGATGCCCAATGCCGATGCCTACAAGGCCGGTTACTATCAGCAGATGATGAACGGACTGATGACCCAGCTTGTCCGCATCAAGCCGGGCGATAACCTGGAGGAAGCCCACATGCGCAACCGCTCCCTCATTGCCTACTGGACCCTTGCCCTGGCCGAACAGGATGCCGAGGAGGATGGTAGCGAACCCGCCCTCTGCTTTGCCAAACGAGATGGCAAGACCTACGTCAAGATCAACGACTACGAGAAGCTGCGTACCTATTTTGCCGAGATTCTTGGCGAACTGCAGCGCATTAAGAGCGAGGGTGACTTCGAGGCCGGCCGTGCATTGGTCGAGGAATATGGTGTGAAGGTCGATCCCGAACTCCACAAGGAGGTCCTCGCCCGTTATCAGTCGCTCCATATCGCTCCTTACAAGGGCTTCGTCAATCCACGTTACGAACTTGTGAAGGATGCCAGCGGCAAGATTATCGATGTGAAGATCATCTATAACTCGGAGACCTATCCCGAGCAGATGCTTCGCTACAGCAAGGACTATTCAGCATTATGACTCCTCAGCAGCTCAGCGCCATTCACAAGCTATTCCGCAGCAGGCAGAACGTCTTCACAAGTTCCTTGCTGCGGGAGCATGGCTATGTCTATAAGGTTGCCTTCGGCTGTTCGCTGCCCGACATCAAGCAGATTGCCTTGATGGTGAAGGAGATGCTTGCCGATGCGGAGTCACCGCTCTATGGCTTGGAAGAAACCGAAGTAGCCGAGTCGCTTTGGTCTGAGGATGATATCCGCGAGTCGAAGATGATGGCTCCACTGCTCTTTCCGCGCGGCACGATGGACATCGAAACGGCAGAACGCTGGGCACAGACCATTCCGACGCCCGAGGTGGCCGATGTGGCGTGCATGTATGCCTTCCAGTACGGGATAGGGCAGGAGCTCATCGCACGCTGGAAGGATGCGGACGGCAAGATGCTTCGTTATTGCGCCCGAAGTCTTGAAAAGCGTTTGTCATGAAGAAGAAGAAACAGCCCGAACGCGTCGCTGAGGCAGTCAATCGCAAGCGTGACCAGATCACCAAGAACCTGCATCCCGATGCCTTGGCACCCGAATACGACAAGGCGCTGCAGATCATGGAGGACTATCTTCGCAGCCAGAAGAAACGCTGCACGGTCGAACGGCGCTTTGTCCTGCAGGCACTCTATCAGCTCAGCTCGCCTGTCGATATTGCAACGCTTCACGACATTGTCTGTGCTGACGAGGGAAATGTCTCGCTGACGACGATCTATAACACGCTCGACCTGTTGGTACAACTGAAGCTTGCCAATCGGCTCGAGCTGGTGAGCCGGGGCATGACATTCTTTGAGAGGACACTCGGACAGGAGCCGCATGGCTTCGTGATCTGTGAACAGTGTGGCAACATCAAGGTGCTGCGCAAGCTGCAGGTGCTGCAGAAGTTCGACTCGCAGCTGCCCAAGGGCTTCCTTCCCGAAACATATACGCTGCAGATTCACGGCCTTTGTGCCAAGTGCCAGCGTGCAAACAGTAAGAAAAAAGGAACTCCCGTTAGTTCCCAAAAATCTCCTAAATAATATAAATAGAAAATGAAAGTAGATGTATTGCTCGGTCTCCAGTGGGGCGACGAAGGAAAAGGTAAGGTAGTGGATGTCCTGACACCCAACTACGACATTGTAACTCGTTTCCAGGGCGGTCCTAACGCAGGACATACCCTCGAATTCAACGGAGAGAAGTATGTGCTCCGTTCCATTCCCTCTGGCATCTTCCAGGGTGGCAAGATCAACATCATAGGCAATGGTGTGGTGCTCGACCCGCTTCTTTTCATGACCGAAGCGAAGGAACTGGCCCAGAGCGGCCATGACTTGACGCAGCGCCTCTATGTGTCGAAAAAGGCACACCTCATCCTGCCAACCCATCGCCTCCTTGACAAGGCAAACGAGGCAGCCAAGGGCAAGGCCAAGATCGGTACGACAGGCAAGGGCATCGGCCCAACCTATACGGACAAGGTGAGCCGCAATGGATTGCGCGTAGGCGATATCCTCGACAACTTCCAGGCAAAATATGCAGCTGCCAAGCAGCGTCATCTGGAAACCATCTCCAGCTTGAATCTCCTGGCTGTGGCCAAGGGTGGCGAACCTGTCAGCACGGATGGGCTGGAGGAACTCGAAGCCAGCTGGATGGAAGGTATCGAATACCTGAAGCAATTCAAGTTCATCGATTCGGAGCACGTCATCAACAATTACATCAAGGCCGGCAAGAGCGTGCTTTGCGAAGGCGCCCAGGGTTCGTTGCTCGATGTCGATTTCGGTTCCTATCCTTTCGTCACTTCCTCGAACACCATTTGTGCTGGTGCCTGCACAGGCCTCGGAGTGGCTCCCAACAAGATCGGTGAGGTCTTTGGCATCTTCAAGGCCTATTGTACCCGCGTAGGTTCCGGTCCTTTCCCAACCGAACTCTTCGACGAAACGGGTGCCAAGATCCGTGCCATCGGTCACGAATACGGCGCAGTCACCGGACGTGAACGCCGTTGCGGATGGATCGACCTCGTGGCTCTCAGATATACCATCATGCTCAATGGCGTTACGCAGCTCATCATGATGAAGAGCGACGTGCTCGACGGCTTTGAGACCGTGAAGGCCTGCACTGCCTACAAGGTGAATGGCGAACTGACTCGCGAATTCCCCTTCTCGATCGAAGAGGGCATCGAGCCACAATATGTCGAGATGAAGGGCTGGAACACCGACCTGTCGAAGTGCAAGTCGGAGGACGAGTTCCCGCAGGAGTTCAAGGACTACATCGCATTCCTTGAGAAGGAACTTGAAACACCCATCACCATCCTCTCCGTCGGTCCCGACCGCGACCAAACGATTCTAAGGAAGAGGGGATAAGGGATTCTCCGAGGGGATCGTTATTCCGGAATGACGATGTGCCGTTATCTCGGTTTTCCGTGATACCGGTTTACCGATATCACGATATTCCGTAATACCGGGATTTCGTAATACCGGGTTTTCCGGATTTCGAGATTCTGCGATTTCGGGATAACGACCCCTCGAACCCCTCTTAACCCTTCAGAACCCTTTCTTAACCTCCTCATAACGTCTGTCACTAAACTTTGTGCTTATGTCTTTTAAATTCTCAAATCTCGTTGTCCTGACGACTATCCTTTTGTCGTCGGGCGTGCTCCATGCGCAGGAGCAAAAGGATCTCAACTACTGGTCACAGGAACTGAAAAGCCGCATCACCCTCAATGGTTATGCCCAGGCGGGCTACACCTATGTGAATTATGATGGGCGCACCAGCAACACCTGGGACGTAAAGCGCACCTTGCTCTGGGCCAAGGCGCGGATCACCGACCGTTGGTCGTTCCTCTTCATGCATGACTTCAACAGCCAGGTGCAGGAGTTCTACACCGATTTCCGCGTGACCAAAGGTAATGGGCTGACTATCCGTTTCGGACAGTTCAAGAATCAGCTTTCGATGGAGAACCCGCTTTCTCCAGTTGTCTTGGAGACAGTAGATGTCTGCTCGCAGAGTGTCACCTATCTCACGGGCTGCGGCTCGGATCCCCTCTTTGGCATCAACTACGGACGCGACCTGGGCATCGACCTATTTGGTCAGCTTTTCGACGGCAAGCTTTTCTATAACCTCGAGGTTCTCAATGGTCGTGGCATCAATGCCAGGGATCTGAATAATAAGAAGAACTTGATTGTCAAGCTTGACTACCGTCCGGTGAAAGGTCTGCGCTTTGCAGTTTCGGCTCAAAAGGGCTATGGCACTTCGCTCGTTCCAACGTCAGTGTATATCCCTGAGGTGAATGCCATTGCGATGGGAGAGACCTATCGTCGCGACCGTTGGACAGCCGGTGTCGAATACAAGGCCGGTAGCAACGACTTCTGGAAGAACCGAAACTGGGGGGTGCGTGGCGAAGTGTTGGGTGGCCGCGACGGCAATACCAACTCGTGGGGTGGCTATGTGACATCTACCATCCCCTTGGTCGGACAGCTTGACATGGTGGCTTCGATCGACTACTTCGATTATGCCAAGGGCTTCAATCGCGATCGTACGGAGGTCATTGCCGGCCTGCAGTACTGGTTCTTCACCAAATGCCGTTTCCAGCTGCAATACACTTGGGCCTCGTCGTGGACTGATGGACTGAACACCGCGTGGGTTGACGAAGCTTGCAACCGCGTGCAGATCCAGATGCAGGTTGCTTTCTAAGTTATTTCTGGGGATTTCGTTATTGCGGGAATTTCGGAATTTCGGGTTTTCGGAATGACGAATCCTTCTTTTCAATATCTTCCTTATCATGTTTATTAAAATTCTTCTTACGATTCTTTTCTTCGCCATCACCATTGGCGTAGGTATTTACAGCCGTAAGCAGGCGCGTTCTGTCGAAGGCTTCGTATTGGGTGGCCGCAATGTCGGAGGCTGGCTGACGGCCTTTGCGTTTGGCACTTCGTATTTTTCGGCTGTCGTTTTCGTGGGTTATGCCGGACAGTTCGGATGGAAATACGGCCTGGCATCGTCTTGGATCGGTGTAGGCAATGCCATCATCGGTTCGCTGCTGGCTTGGATCATCCTGGGACGTCGTACCAAACTGATGACCCAGCACATCCAGTCGCGCACCATGCCCGACTTCTTCGGCACCCGCTATCGCAACCAGGGACTGCGTGTGGTGGCTTCGATTATCGCCTTTGTTTTCCTGATTCCTTACACCGCTGGTGTGTATATGGGTATCTCGAAGCTCTTCGAGATGGGTTTCGGCATTCCCTATTCCTATTGTGCATGGATCATGGCCATCCTGACCGCCTGCTATGTAATCCTGGGCGGCTATAAGGCTACTGCTATCAACGATTTCATTCAGGGCATCATCATGCTCCTGGGCATTACAACCGTCATCGCCGTTGTCATTAACCATCAGGGCGGACTGACTGAGGCTGTGCATCGCATGGCTCTCCAGATGCCCAATGCCGACGACCTTGCTCACGACAAGGCAGGCCTATACACCCATTTCCAGGCCGGCGATTTCGCCTCGTGGTTTGGTCCGAATGTGATGAGCCTGCTGGGCGTTGTGGTGCTTACCTCCCTCGGTACCTGGGGCCTGCCCCAGATGGTGGGCAAGTTCTATTCCATTTCGGACGAAGGAGCTATCCGAAGGGGAACGATCATCTCGACCATCTTTGCCTTCATCGTTGCGGGCGGCTGCTATTTCCTGGGTGGCTTCGGACGTCTGTTTGTGCCAACAGCCTTCAATGCCGAGCGTGGCAAGTTCGTCTATGACAACATCATCCCCTCGATGCTCGAAACCCTTCCAGATGCACTCATCGCATTGGTCGTACTCCTCGTGCTCTCTGCCTCGATGTCAACCCTGGCTTCGCTGGTGCTCACTTCGTCCTCGACCATGACGCTCGACCTCATCTATCGTGACAAGAAATCGACCGACGATGAAGTGCGTGAAGGTGAGATTGATGATATGATTGCCGAAAAGATTGAGCGTCGCAAGGTAGTCATCATGCGTGTGCTCATCGTGTTCTTCATTGTCATCTCGCTGATGATTGCCCTCAATCCTCCCCAGTTCATTGCTCAGCTGATGGGTATCTCGTGGGGCGCCTTGGCCGGTGCCTTCCTGGCTCCGTTCCTCTATGGCCTCTACTGGCGAGGTGTCACGCCGGCTGCTGTCTGGGCTTGCTTCGTGTGGGGCGTAGGCCTGACCTTGGCCAACATGCTTACGGGCAATGCCCTCCTCAATCCGATTGACTGTGGCGCTGTAGCGATGGTGGGCGGCTTCATTGTTGTTCCAATCGTTTCGCTCTTCACGCCCAAGCTGAAGAAGGACAAGGTCGATAAGATCTTCGAATGCTATAAGTAAGGCTCGAAGGTCGCTTACGCGATTAGTTCTTGCGTTCTTTTGATACTAAAGCAATAAGGTTTTGAAGGTTGGTGCCTCAAAACCTTATTGTTTTTTTACTGTTCTTCTATTCTGATTGTCGGTTTCTGATAATCGACAGCAATGGTAAACGATTTACCGTCGAGCACGATGTTCTCAAGGCGAACAGGTTCGTTATAGCCGGTGCCACGAACGATGGTGCCGTCGTCGGTCATGTCAACGACCGATTCGATGCCTATCAGGCAAAGCAGTGCACCCCATGTGTAATTGGGATTGCTGCACACGCGACCGTTCAGCGTGAAGTAATTTTCTCCGCAATAGCCGGCACCCAACCAGTTGTTCATGAAGAGGTGGACACATTTCTGCGCATATTCGGCTTTGAGTTCCTCTGTGGCATAACGCTTCAAGCCCAACCAGGTGAGGTAGTTGGCCGGTCCCCAGATGTTGCCTGACCAGTAGCGTTGGCGATGAAACTCGGGCTCTCGTTTCGACAACGTCGGAATAACCCACTCGCCCCAGAACTGTGCGGGATCGCTCAGTATCTTTAGGGCACGACGTGCCTGTTCTTCGCTGGCAGCGCCTGAAATGAGCGGATAGAAGTTCAGCGGGGCCAATTTCGTGAGGAATGCGCCTGGTGTACCATCCTCATTGTCCAGGAAACGGCTGCAATAGATGCCCAGCTCTTCGTTCCACAAGTGCTCGTTAATGCGTTTGTTCATTTCGTCGGCATCCCGTTGATGCTGGGCTGCAGCCTGTTCGTCGCCTAATGCCTGGGCAATCAATGAGAGGTAATGGGCATCCATAGCCCATAGAGCACACAGATCAACGGCATACACATTCATCGTCTTGCCAATCATTTCAGCTCCCTGGAAGTGTGGCGTGTCATCCCATCCCGTCTCATACATAGCTATTTGCAGGCTTCCGTTTTCGGCGCCCCATGCCAATAGGCCGTTCTTGCGAGGATTGCGGTATTTCATCCACCAGGCGTTCCAAGCCTTCAGGATGGGGTATGCTTCGCGCAGGAACTCAAGGTCAGGCCTCAAGAGGTGAGAACGCCAGATGCACATCGAACCGACGGGTGGCTGGGAATTGCCCGTGCTGGGTCCCATCGACCAGTGTCTGACGTTGCCGATCATGCCATTGGGCAATGCGCCCTGAAGTACGGCGCGGAATGTGGCCTTTGCCATCTCGGGGTTCCCATAGGTTGCCATCAGTCCGTTGAAGAAGCTGTCCCAGCAGAATATCGGTCCCTGGTTGGCGTTCTTCACGCCGAATGAACGTGACACAGGAATGAAGGTGGTATGCTCGTCGCTGCAATAGAGGCGGGTGTTGTTCAGGTTGTTGGTCATAGCTCCGATTACGTCGCCGGACGGGGCTATGGCCTTTGGACGGGCGGCTTCATAATCGGCTGACGCTTTTTCTATCAGCCTGTCCACGTCTTCAAGCGGCGGCAGGGTGCCGAATCCGGCCACGAAGTGCATCGGCCTGGTGTAGTCTCCCAGTGAGAATGTGACGCTGTTTCCGTCGAAAGCCGTGACCGGGCAGTCGGCAAGCATAGTCCAGCTGACCTGCCCTTCGGCAATTGGCGCGACTCCTTTGATGCCTCCTTCAATCTGCGAGAACGTGTTTGTGAATCCGGGCCAGTTCTTCGACAGGTCGAAACGCAGTCTCGTGGCTCCTCCGGCTATCATTCGTCCTACCGCAGCATCGCCTGAGCGGGTCCATTCGAACTCCACCAGGGTATTGTCGCTGAGTTCCATCACTATGCGGTGATAGCTGTCGTCCGGGGCGCATATTCCGGCGTTGTAGTCGTTGGCAAGATGTGCCTGCGCGAAACCTTCACCACGGTCATCGAATATTACGGCCCTGAGCTTGTTGTTTCCGAGGTCGGGGCTGATGACGAAGGCGGCTTCGTCCTGCCATATAAAGGCGATTCCGTTCGGTGCTGAATAGTGGAGGTTGCCTATGAGGGTTCGGGACTGACCTGCAAGACAAGTCACAGAGGCTACGGCAACGGACAGCAAGACCGACAAGATTCTTTGGGCAGTTTTCATAATTATGGTTTTTCACAAATCTAATAATTTTGCACGACACAATGCCCGTGTTTTCTTAAATCCTGATTATTAATGGATAAGACCAATGTCTCCCCTTTACAATCCATTTGTGTCCACATTACCATAATTGTAGAAACCCCGGAAAATATTTACCTTACCGACAGTTTTTTCAAGTAACCACAATTATGTTAAGGAAAATTTCTTTTGCCCTTGCAGGCTTGCTCACTATCTGCACGCTTGCCGGAGCCCAGCCCCGCAAACCCGCTGCCGACTCCAAGGAAAACGACAAACAAGAAGAGAAAAAAGTCGAACTGCAAGTCACTCCCGGAATGGTGGGTGTGGCACATAACGAGAACGACTGGTATTTCGACGTGCCTGACGACCTGCTGGGTCGCAGGATGCTCGCCGTAACCCGCTTCACAAGCATGACTGTCGGCGCCGGCAACTATGGCGGCGAAGAAGTCAACGAGAAAATGATATACTGGGAGAAGGCTCCCAACGGAAACCTGCTGCTCAGGGCCGATGTGTACAGCACGGTCGCAGCTGAGGACCAGGCAATACGCAAAGCCGTCGAGGTCAGCTCCGAAAATCCTATAGTAGCATCCTTCAAACCAGAGAAAGACGCACCCGAAGGAGTGACCAGGATCAAGGCCAACAGCCTCTTCGAAGGTGACCTTCAGGTCTTCTCACTCTCTCCCGGAGACAAGCGCCAGTTCAACCTTGGAGCAGTAAGGCCCGATGCAAGTTTCATCAACAGCATCCGCACCTACCCCATCAACACTGAAGTCACCGTTACCAAAACATTTGCATACAACGCTCCCGCCGGCGGCCCTGGCCAGGGCGGCCAGCAGTCGACCAACCTGCCCGCAGGCCGTGAAGCCGGAGCGGTGACTGTTGTCCTCAACACATCAATAGTCCTTCTTCCCGAAACTCCGATGCAGCAGAGATGGTTCGACCCGAGAGTCGGCTTCTTCGCAGGCGGCTACACCGAGTTCAGCGATGACCAGCAGGGCGTGGAGCAGATAAGATTCATTGCCCGCTGGCGCCTTGAGGCCAAACCCGAGGATGTCGAGCGCCAGAAGAGAGGCGAACTCGTGGAGCCCATCGAACCCATCGTATACTACATAGACCCCGCGACTCCCAAGCAGTGGCGAAAATATCTCATCGCCGGCGTCAACGACTGGAACGTAGCCTTCGAGCAGGCCGGCTGGAAGAACGCCATCCGCGCCGAGGAATGGCCCGAGAACGACACTACGATGAGCCTCGAGGACGCCCGTTTCTCAGTGATCCGCTACCTCGCGTCAGACATAGCCAATGCATACGGTCCGAACGTGCACGACCCGCGCTCGGGAGAAATCATCGAAAGCCACATCGGCTGGTACCACAACGTTATGACTCTCGTTCACGACTGGTATCAGGTTCAGGCCGGTGCGGTAGACCCCCGCGCCCGCAAGATCAAATATGACGAAGAACTTATGGGTGACCTCATCCGTTTCGTATCGTCCCACGAGGTCGGCCACACCCTCGGACTCCGCCACAATATGGGTTCAAGCAGCCAGACTCCCGTCGAGAAACTCCGCGACAAGGAGTGGGTCGAGGCTCACGGCCACACGGTCAGCATTATGGACTATGCACGTTTCAATTATGTGGCCCAGCCCGAAGACAACATCTCCAAGGCAGGTCTCTACCCGCGCATCAACGACTATGACAAATGGGCCATCGAGTTCGGATACAAGCCGACATATTTCAAGACAGCAAAGGAAGACCACCTCTACTGGAACAAGGTGATCATCGAGCGTCTGGCCGACAACCCGCGTCTGTGGTTCGGCGGAGAAGGCCGTGACGGTGACCCGCGTGCCCTGACCGAAGACCTCAGCGACGACGCCGTGGCTGCCAGCAACTACGGTATCCTCAACCTGAAGCGCATTCTTCCCCAGATTCCCGAGTGGAACAAGGAAGAAGCCGATATGTACACCAACGTGAACCGTATGTACCAGGCTGTGGTAAGCCAGTTCAACCGCTACCTCGGCCACGTGTCTGCCAACATCGCAGGCCGTTTCATCACCAACCACAGCATAGAGGAGACCAACGCAGTCAAATACGCCCCGGTTCCCAAGGACCGCCAGAAGAGAGCCCTCAACTGGCTTGACGACAATCTGTTCCACAAGCCCGAATGGCTGCTCGACGTGCCGTACATCTGGGATCTCACCGACACTCCCGAGAACAGCCTCTACACTCTCGTGAACGGCGTGGTGAGCTCGTCGAACCTGCTGAGCATCGCCAAGCTGAACCGTCTGGACCAGTTCTATCTGTTCGACAATTCGCAGTACAGCCCCCAGGAGTATCTCGACGACCTTACCGGAATGATCTTCTCAGAGCTGGGAAAGGGAGGCAAGGTTGACAGCTTTCGCCGCTATCTGCAGCGCCGCTTCGTCAGCTCAGCCCTCGAGGTAGTGAACAGTTCGGCCGCCGCAACTTCCGACAGCCGCAACCTGCTGCTGGCACAACTGACCGACCTTCAGAAGCGTATGGCTAAAGCCAAGTCCTCTGACAGTGCAACGCGAGCCCACTGGCAGGCTCTCTCCCGCCAGATAGAAGTCACGCTCAAAGACCTCAAATAAAAGAAAACCCGGAAGCATCAGGCTCCCGGGTTTTCTTTATCAACCTTTTTTATCAGACAGTCAGCGTTATTTGATGCAGATCGGCCTCTTGGCCTTGGGCTGCTCTACATGCTGGCGTTTCGGCAGATCGATGGTCAGCACGCCGTGCTCAACCTTGGCATCGATCTTCTCCACATCTACATCTTCGGGCAGCAGCATAGTCTGCTGGAATTTTGCGTATGAGAACTCGTGACGGAGGTAGTGGGTATCCTTGTTCTCCTCCTTGTCTTCTTTCTTGCTCTCAATAGAGATGACCAGGTTGTCATCCTCATCTACGTGTACCTGGAAATCCTCCTTGGTCATACCCGGGGCTGCAACCTCGACGGTATATGCATTTTTGGATTCCTTAACGTTTATAGCGGGGGCAGTCGCATTGTTGTATGCGCTTACTCTGTCCATCCAGTCGTTGTCGAAAAAGTCATTGAAAAATGACGGCAACCAATTCTGATTTCTTCTAACAAGTGCCATTTTTAATGTCTCCTATTCTTTAAATGTTCTTTGTTTTTCGCTTTTCGAAACCAAGTATACTCAAACCCTGTGCCCTCTCCGAAAATGGTGACGAATCGTCACTTTTTAGGACTTTTTGGCAGTTTTTTAATATTTTTGTTACGAAATCAGAAGAAAAAAATGTCCACTACGCCCTTCTCCGCAGGAATGAAACTCTCGGATGTGATTTTTGAGAATCGCAACCTTTTGCTCCTGCTGCCCCGTTTCGGCATTCCTGTGGGGTTCGGAGGGAAAACCATCGCCCAAGTCTGCGAAGAGCACGGTGTGCGTCTCGGACTTTTTCTTTTCGTATGCAACATCTACTGCTGCGAAGGGTTCAAGGCAAGTGGCAACGAAGTCAGCCACGAAGACCTTCCAGCTCTGCTGCAGTACCTAAGGGCATCCCACCACTACTATATAGACGAGCGTCTGCCTCACATCGAGAGACACCTGCACAGTCTTGCCGACAAGGCTGGAAGCCCCTACGGCGACCTGCTCAAACGCTTCTTCGACGACTACAAGACAGAAGTGGAAGCCCACTTCGCATTCGAGGAAGCCAACATCTTCCCTATAGTCACAAAGGATATTGCAAAAAGCAGGAAAGACTTTATCGGAGCCCACGACAGCATCGAGGAGAAACTGGCCGACCTGACCAAGATTATATTCCGCTATCTGCCCAGGAATATATCGTCCGAAGAGATCATCGAACTGACATTCGATATCTTTCAGTTGGCTGAAGACCTTGGCCGACACACGGTATTGGAAGAAGCCGTGTTTATGGAAGGTCACGGCAACGACCGCTCGAAGAGAAAGATCCAGCAGGCTGATGCCGAGACCGGCAGAGGCGACGACGCCCTCTCGCAGAGAGAAAAAGAGATACTGGTTCTGGTGGCCAAGGGCTATATGAGCAAGGAAATCGCAGATATGCTGAACATATCTATGAACACGGTGAACACCCACCGCAAGAACATTACCGCAAAAACAGGGATCAAGTCCATCGCAGGACTCACGGTCTACGCCATGCTGAACAATCTGATGTAGCTGCTACCAGCTGCCGCCGGCTCCCGCACCGCCGAAATGACCGCCGCCGAAGCCTCCGAAGCCGCCACCGCCAAATCCGCCTCCGAATCCTCCGCCCGAACTGCTCCCGCCTCCCCAGGTCGAAGAGCCCCTGCCTGAGTTCATCTGCTGACTGAGGACTATGAGGTCCCAGAGGTCAAGATGGTGGCCCTTGTTGCCGCTTCCAATATTGGTGCTGCCGCCGTTTGATGCCACTACAAACACCAGGAAAGCCACACATATCAGGAACAGGACCAGCATTGCAAGGGCGAAATCGTCGACGTCATCGTCGTAGTCCCGTTCTGATATCTCTCCGCAGGCCAATGGCATCAGCACGTCCAAAGCCGCATTCACGGCAGAATAGTAGTCGTTGCCATTCTTGAGATGGGGAATCATCTCGTTCTCTACGATGCGTTTCGTAATCGCGTCGGGGATAGCCCCTTCCAAGCCATAGCCCACGGAGATGAAAACCTTGCCGCCGGAAGAATTCGTCTTGGGCTTTATGAGGAGCACGATGCCGTTGTTCGATTTTTCACGGCCCACGCCCCATTTTTCTCCTATTTCAGCGGCAAGAAGGCCTATGTCGTCACCTCCAAGGTCGGACAAGGTCACAACTGCTATCTGATTGGAAGTCGTATCGTCAAAAGCAACCAGCCTGCGCTCGAGAGAAGAAAGCTGAGCATCCGTGAATATGCCCGCCAGATCATTGACCAACCGCTGCGGATAAGGCCTTTCAGGCACCTTGGCAATCACTGCCATAGAAGCCATAAGCAGGAATGCAGCCAGATAGTACCTAATCCTTTTCATCTAACTTCTCCTCCTCATCTTCTTCCTCTTCGGTGAAGAATGATATCTCGTCCGGCTGTTCGTTCACATCGTCGCTATGGTAGGGGAAATATTCAGAAAGCGCTTCTCCTACCGATTCTACTGCAGCTATGATACCTTCAGTGAAACTGCCGGCTGCAAACGCAGACTTCATATCCGAGAGGATGCCGTCCCAGAAACCTTCAGGAATCGCTTCGTTGATGGCCACGTCGCCAATAATGGCGCAGGCTCTGGTCTCATAAGCCAGATATATCAGGACACCGTTGCGGGAAGCGGTATCGTACATCTCCAGACGGTCAAAGACTTTCACCGCCCGGGCGACAGGATCGATCTTGCACTTGGGTTCAACGTGCACCCTGATCTCACCACTGGTGCATTCCTCTGCCTTGACGATGGCATCGACAATCTTGAGCTGCTGCTCCTGGCTTAAAATAGGGACAGGTTTCATTGCGCGTCGACTGCTCCCGGAACCGGCAGCGGATCGAAACCGCCGATGCGCTTCACACACCTTACCGAGAAGGCAGCGTCATCGACATTGGCGTAGTTGACTCCGCAATAGTCTGCATCAAAATAGATGTAGCGGTAATACGCCCGGTCTGAGTTCCTGCGGGCAGCACTCCACCACATGCCGTAGCTCATAAAATCGCGGTAGATTTCGCCTGAGCGCAGATTGTAACCAGCCGGAAGTGCATTCCAGTTGACGGTGTTGGACTTGTTGTTGTCGGGCGATATCGGCCACATCTTCACTCCGTTCAGATAAGCCTCTACGGTCAGTTTCTGGCCAAGACCCGCCCAGTTTGACAAGAATGAAACTGGTACGTCTTTGTTCAAGGCCTTGCCAAGATTCTCCCAGTCTTCAGCTGTGGGAATGCTCCAGCCTTCAGGACACGCTCCTTGCGGACCGCCTGCAAGCCCGGAACCTTCTTCTCCGCCTGTCGCCTCGTTCCAGGTATACAACCTTCCCATAATGGGTTGGAGTACTTCACAATCGCTGTAGCAGATGCCGGCGCCAGCCCACTTGAGGTTTTCGGCGAACCACTCCAGGCTGTCGACATATGTGGTATGGTATTTCTGACCGTCACGCGGGTCCGTGATGTATCTTCCCTTGAATACGCGACCTGTGAGTGAACTTGCAGTATCGATCACAATGGCCGACTTGCTGGCTTCCATTTCGAAATATCCTCCGGCGTTGGTAATTGCTGTAACCGACAAATAGCCAGGTTCATCAGGAGTCCTTATGGTCAGATGCTTGCCGGTGAGCGTATCTTCATAGACCTCAGGGATGAGCCATTTTATGACGAAATTGTCCGGATATGCAACGCCTTCGGCTTCGAGGTCAATGAGTTGGGAAACTGAAAGGAATGATGCCAGTTCAAAGTCTGTACTGCCAACCATATGCTCGTATGACGGATCGGCCTTTTCCTCGCAGGATACCGCGAAAAGGCAGGCGGCTAAAACCGAAACCAGGCAGGCTATTCCTCTAATCTTCTTCATCGTGGCCATAAAGTCTATAGAATGCAAATATAACTATTTATTGTAAATTTGCAGGCGGTTGCGCCAAAATCGTGCCACCGAAGGGTATGAAAACGAGGTTTTTGTCAATGCTGATGCTTTTATCTGTCTGCGCCTGCAGCACGGACCGGTACGTCACTATTGACGGCTTCGCACAGGGCGGCACCTGGTCGGTCAAGTGCAGCCTTTCCACAAAAGTCAGCAGCCTGGAAGTCAAGGATGCCATTGACAGCGCGCTGCTGTGCATCGACAATTCCATCTCAGGTTATAACAAAGGATCCATACTCTCAAGGGTCAACGCCGGGGAACGGGTAGCCCTTGACAGCGTTTTCCTCGACATTTTCAACATTTCCAAAGAGATTTGGGAAAAGAGCGGAGGTGCGTTCGACCCTTCGGCGGGACCGCTGTTCGACCTCTGGGGATTCGGATTTGCAGACAGCACAGCCACTGCTGAGCAGAAAGCCGTGATGGCGACAGGGATGAAAGAATACATCGGGATGGACCTCTTCGGCTTCGAAGAAACACCTCAGGGGACTTTCCTGACCAAGGCCGACGAGCGCTGCAGGCTCAATTTCAATGCTATCGCACAGGGCTACAGCTGCGACGTCGTGGCGCACATCCTTGACAGCTACGGCAGCACCAATTACATAATCGAACTTGGTGGAGAGATAGTCTGCAAGGGACAGCGCGAGCAGGGCGGCCCCTGGCGCATCTGGATCGACAAGCCCGAAGACGGCAACAACGTGTCGGGAGCATTGAAGCAGGACGTCGTGTCGATCAGCGACTGCGGCCTGGTCACCAGCGGAAACTATCGCAAGTTCTATGTGGAGGACGGCCAGAAATATTCCCACACGGTGGATCCGGTCTCCGGGACGCCGGTGAAGCATTCTCTGCTCAGCGCGACGGTCATCGCCCGCGACGGGGCCACTGCCGACGCCTATGCCACCTGGTTTATGGTCATCGGAACTGAAGCGGCAAAGCAGGTCATATCTTCACGACTTGCAGGAGAAGGGGTTGAAGCCTACCTGGTCTACGGCGACCAGGACGATATGAAAGTATGGCACACCCCGGGGCTTATTCTTGACTCTGAACGTCGGTAGACGCTTTCTCAAAAGCATCCACAATTTTTGTAACCAGAGGGTGGCGGACGATGTCCTCGCGTCCGAACTCGATGACGCTGATGCCACGTATGCCGCGCACCAACTCCACTCCGCGCGCCAGACCCGAATCGCTCTTGCGGGGCAGGTCTATCTGGGTGATGTCGCCAGTGACGATGAACTTCGCCTCGTTGCCCATACGCGTGAGGAACATCTTCAGCTGGCCGAGCGAAGTGTTCTGCGCCTCGTCGAGAATCACGAAGGCGCGGTCAAGAGTGCGACCGCGCATATATGCCAGAGGGGCGATCTGGATGGTGCCATCCTCCATAAAAGCCTGAAGTTTCTTGGCAGGAATCATATCCTGCAGCGCATCATAGAGCGGCTGAAGATATGGATCGAGTTTTTCCTTGAGGTCGCCGGGCAGGAAACCGAGCCTCTCCCCCGCCTCTACGGCCGGTCTGGTCAGAATCAGCCTCTTGACCTCACGGTTCTTGAGTGCCCTCACCGCCAATGCGATTGCAGTATAGGTCTTGCCGGTACCGGCAGGTCCCAGTGCAAAGATCAAGTCATTGTCGTAATATTCCTTGACCAGCCGCTTCTGGTTCTTAGTGCGTGCCTTGATGCACTTGCCGTCATTGCCGTAGACTATGATGTAGTCGTCGGCAGTATGCATATCGACCTTGCCGACCTCAGCCTCGCGGCCTTCCTCTTCGAAGAGGAAGTCGATGTCATATTCGCTGATTACACCCTTGGACTCCTTGATTGATAGGAGGGCGTTGAAAGCCGCTTCAAATGCTTCAATATCCTCCTGGGCACCCTCCACTGCAATTTGGGAACCTCGGGCAACCGCTTTAACTTTCGGAAAATGAGATTTGAAAAGATTGAGGATTTTGTTGTTGACTCCATAGATTTCTACCGGATCGAAATGTTCAAGCGACAGTGTTTTCTCTATCATTGGCGGCTTTTGTGTGGTTAAGTGTAAATATACGATTTTTTTGCCTTTGATGCGTTAATTGCCTACTTTTGTGTAAGCACAAAACGCCTGTTTCGATGAAATTCTTAAGATTGTCCGCAGTATTGATGACAGCCTGCTTATTACTCAGCAGTTGCGATGTCTTCCGGGCGATGCTGGGCAAGCCCACGTCGAAGGACCTTGAGATTCTGAGGCTGGAACAGGAAGCCGCAATCGCGCAGGCAAAATATGACTCCTGTGCAGCGGCACAGGCTGAGGCAGAGCGCATCGCAGCAGAGCAGGAAGCCGCCGCCCACACCGTTTCGCACCGCTACTATGTAGCCCTGGGAGGGTTCAAGGTCCCGTCAAATGCCGTCAACTACAAGGCATATCTCGAGAGCAAGGGCTATGACATAACCGCAGTACGCTTCAAGTCGGGCTACGACGTCATTCTGGCCAACGGCACCGACGACCTCAACGAAGCCCTGCGCAGTATGGGAGATTTCAAGAGATACGAGAAAACCTGCCCCTACGATGTCTGGATTTATGACACAACAACAGCATATCACGAATAGATAATGGAAAAGAAAACCGTCTTTACAGAAAAACACATCGCCCTGGGCGCCAAGATGGCCCCGTTTGCAGGCTATCTTATGCCTATAGAATATACAGGAATCAACGACGAGCACGCCACCGTCCGTAACGGAGTGGGCGTTTTTGACGTTTCCCATATGGGAGAAATCTGGGTGAAGGGTCCTTCTGCTACGGCTTTCCTCCAATACGTGACCTCAAATGACGTCTCTGTCCTCTTCCCAGGCAAGGCCCAGTACACTTGCTTTCCCAACGGCCGCGGAGGCATCGTCGACGACCTCATCGTTTACTGCATCGATGAGAAGACCTACCTTCTGGCCGTGAATGCGGCCAACATCGACAAGGACTGGAATCACCTGTGCAGCTTTGCAGACAAGTTCGGAATGACTCCCGGCAAGGAGCTTTACAACGCTTCCGACGAAATCTGCCAGCTTGCCGTGCAGGGCCCCAAGGCGATGGAAGCCATGCAGAAGATCTGCAAGCAGGACATCATGTCGATGGAATACTACACTTTCCAGAAAGTCGACATCGCCGGCATCCACGACGCCATCCTTTCAACCACAGGATATACCGGAAGCGGCGGATGCGAAATCTATGTCGCCAACGAAGACGGAGACAAGCTGTGGAAAGCAGTGTTCGAGGCAGGCGAAGAGTTCGGCATCAAGCCGATAGGCCTCGGAGCCCGCGACACCCTGCGCCTGGAAATGGGATTCTGCCTCTATGGCAACGACATCGACGACACCACCTCCCCTCTTGAGGCCGGTCTCGGCTGGATCACCAAATTCAACGACGCCAAAGGCGACTTCATCGACCGCGCATATATGGAAAAACTCAAGGCCGACGGCATCAAGCGCCGCCTGGTGGGCTTCGAGCTTGTGGACAAGGGCATCGCCCGCCACGGCTACGACATCTGCGACGCGGAGGGTGCTGTCATCGGTCACGTCACTTCAGGCACTATGGGACCTTCTGTCAAGAAGGCCATCGGCCTAGGTTACGTCGATGCTGCGCACAAGGCTGTCGACAGCGAAATCTTCATCAGCGTGCGCGGACGCCTGCTCAAGGCGAAGGTAGTCAAGCTGCCCTTCTACAGGCCGTAATTTCATAGTATGGACCGGCTTATCGACCTCGACAAGCAACTGCTTCTGGCCATCAATCACTGGACGTCGCCGTGGGCTGACCAGCTTATGACAACGATGTCCAAGGTTTCCATATGGTTCCCGCTGTATATCCTTGTCGCGATAGCCGTTTTCATTCCAAAATCATACTCCCGGCGCAGTCTTCTGAGCAGGGAAGGCTGCAGCGTCAAAATCTGGAAAGCAGGGCTGGCCGCAGTGGTGTCGATACTTGTCTGCTATATTTTCACGGACCACTTATCCCACATAATCCGTAACGCCGTCTGCAGGCCAAGACCAGGACTTGACCCTGTAATAGGCAGTCAGGTGAGGCTCATCTCCGAGGCTGGCGGCCCCTATGGATTCTTCTCCGGACACGCAGCCAACACCATAGGATTCGCTTTGCTGACATCCCTGATTCTCAGGCGCAGAATCTGGACTGCAGTATCTATGATATGGGCGCTGCTCGTTTGCTACAGCCGCTCATATCTGGGACACCACTACCCCATAGACGTGCTAACCGGCATATTCTGCGGCATCATCTTCGCCGACGCCTGCTACTGGCTCTACAAGTTTCTTATGAGACTTATTATCCTACGTGCAGGTTCTTCTCGACAAGATCCATCGTAAGAGACTTGCTGCCGGAGATGGCATCGCGAAGCCGTGCATCGTCGAAGTCCCGGAGATATCGCTCAAGATAATCAACGATGCTGTCTGAGAATACTCCCTTCGCCGTATAGATGGTTCGATCCTTCTCGAGTTCTGCCGCTGCAGCCACACAGGAATCCGGCAACTGCTCCAGAGCTTCGGCCAGCGAAGTGTTCTTCTTGTCGTGGATGTCCACGCCAAGGCCCACATATGTCCTGTTGGCCACATCAAGAGCTTCGGGCACTTCGAAACCGTGACGCACGGCAGCGCAAAGGGCAGCCATAAGCATATAGATGTCAGCGCATCCGTCGGAAGCCCTCCATTCGAAGGTCTGCTTCTTGCTGAAATCCACATCTGCAGCCTTCTGCGGCCCGTTGACCTGCTCTGCCATATCACTGCATCCAGCCCATCCCAAAGGGATGCGCACCAGCGCGCTCCGGTTGCTGAACGACCAGCAGAGAGAAGTCGGAGCTTCCTGGTTAGGGACAAGACGCAGATATGAGAGCGGGTTGGGATTGCCGAATGCAGGAAGAGACGTACCGGCCATCATCAGGCCTGCTATCGCCTTGCGGCATTCCTCGGTGAGGTTGTCCTTGCCGTCGCCTGCATCCGCAGGAACAATCACGTCCCTGACCATCACACTGCGGCCGTCGCGTGTGAACTTCATATGCACGTGCAGTCCGCTGCCTGCCTGTCCCGCAGTAATCTTCGGGGCAAAAGTGATTGTGAGACCGCGCTTGTAGGCCAGCTCGCGCATAATCCATTTGGCTATAACAAGCTGGTCGGCGGCATCCTCGATATCCACCGGCAGGAACTCTATTTCGTTCTGTTCGTAATTCTTGCCGTCCTGACAGAAATTGCCCACCTCACTGTGTCCATACTTGATCTTGCCGCCGGACTGCGCGATAAGGCGCATTGCCTCATTGCGGTATTCCGTCGACTTGTTGAAAGGCGCGCTTTCGTGATATCCTTTCTGGTCAGGCACTGGATACATATCCTCCTTCTCGCTGATGACATAGTGTTCCAGCTCACCCATAGCCTGCATCTTAAGCCCTGTAGCGGCCGTGAGAGCCTGATGTGCCTTGTGAAGGATATATTCGGGAGAACTCTCGTAGGGCTTGCCGTCACGTCCGTAGAAAGAGCAGAGAAGGTCAAGCGTCGGGACCTCGCTGAAGGGGTTCAGAAAGGCAGTCTTGTATTTGGGTATCACATACAGATCGCTCTCTCCTGCCTTTATGAACGGAAACAGGTTGCTTCCGTCCACCCGCTCTCCGGCAGTCAGGATATTCTCGAGATGCTCAAGGCTGTGGATCACGAAGTTGAGTGTCTTGAACTTCCCGTCGAAACTGCAATAGTGGAAATTGACGAATTCAACTTTATTGGCTATGCAAAAATCAATCAGGTCCTGCCTTGTGAAAGCGCTGCACGGCTTGCCGAGCGCCCTTTCCAGCAGGTTGGCGTTCATAGAGTAATCTGTCATGTCTTTGTTGTTAGAACTTGTGTATGGTGATGCCGCTTCGGAGCTTGGGCTCGAACCAGGTGGTTTTAGGCGGCATAATGTTTCCTGTATCCGCTATGCTCACTAGCTGCTCCATCGTCACGGGATAAAGGGCGAAGGCCACGGCCATCTCTCCGCTGTCCACGCGGCGCTGCAACTCCCCGAGACCGCGGATACCGCCCACGAAATCTATCCTGTGGGAGGTACGCAGGTCCCCGATGTGCAGTATCTTCTCGAGCACAAGGCTCGACAGGACGGTCACATCCAGCACCCCGATGGGGTCCTTGTCGTCATATGTACCTTCCTTGGCCGTAAGTGAATACCAGCGGCCGCCAAGATACATAGAGAAGTTGTGGAGCCTGCAAGGACGGTAAGGACCGCTGCCTTTAACTTCTTCTACATCGAAATCCTTCCTGAGAGCAGCCAGGAACTCATCGGGACTCAGACCGGCAAGGTCTTTCACGACCCTGTTGTAATCCATTATCTTGAGCTGGCTCTGGGGGAACACGACTGCCATAAAGTAGTTGTATTCCTCGCTGCCGTCGTGGGCGGGATTGAGGTCCCTGCGCTCTGCTCCTACACGGGCAGCCGCGGCGGTACGGTGGTGTCCGTCAGCGACATAGAAGGCAGGAATAGAAGCAAAGGCCGCTGTAATGGTCTCTATATCCTTTTGGTCGTCGATCACCCACAACTTGTGGCCGAAACCGTCGTCAGCAACGAAATCATATTCTGCCTGGCCGGCGGTATACTTTGCAACGATGGCATCTATGACAGTATTGTCGGGATATGCAAAGAACACAGGCTCCAGATTTGCGCTTTGGATGCGGACGTGCTTCATACGGTCGTCTTCCTTGTCCTTGCGGGTGAGTTCGTGCTTCTTTATGGCACCGCTCATATAATCCTCGACATTGGCGCAGACCACGAGGCCGTACTGGGTGCGGTCTCCCATAGTCTGTGCATAGACATAGTAACATTCCTTCGCATCTTGAACAAGCCATCCCCGCTGCTGCCAGAGCTTGAAATTCTCCACGGCCTTTTCATATACGCGCGGATCCTGCTCTTCTGCGATGGGTTCGAAATCGATTTCGGGTTTGATGATGTGAAGCAGCGACTTCTCGCCTGCTTCCGCCTTGGCTTCTTCAGATGACAGCACGTCATAGGGACGGCTGGCCACTTCCTTTACGACCGCCTTGGGCGGCCTGACAGCGGCGAAGGGTTTTACTTTTACCATGTCTTGATGTCTTAGAACCTGTTAAGTTGGAAACGGGTGTTGCCTGTTGCGAAAAAGTCACATATCTGGCGTGCTGCCGCAAGACCTGCGTTGATGTTGGCCTCAGATGTCTGGGCACCCATCTTCTTGGGGGTTGCGAACACGCGGACACCGAACTTCTCGTTCAGTTCGGCCTGGTTGTCGGCAGCGATGTCGGTGATGTACTTGAGGTCCTCACGCTCTGTAAGCACCTTTACCAGTTCAGCCTCGTTGATGACTTCCTTGCGGGCAGTGTTCACCAGGCAACCACCTTTCGGCATACGGCTCAGCAGAGCATAGCCAATGGAGCCTTTGGTCTGCGGGGTTACGGGTATGTGAAGTGAAATGAAATTGCTGCTGCTGTAGAGTTCTTCGAGCGAAGAAGCCACCTTGACTCCGTCAGCCTCGATCTTCTCGGCAGGGATGAACGGGTCGAAAGCCATTATGTTCATTCCGAATCCTTTGGCAATATTTGCCACGAGACGGCCGACGTTGCCGTAGGCCTGCACGCCGAGGGTCTTGCCCTTCAGCTCGCTGCCGGTGGCAGGTGTGTACTGGTTGCGGGACATATATACCATAAAGCTCACCGCCAGCTCTGCAACTGCATTCGAGTTCTGGCCTGGAGTGTTCATTGCCACGACCTTTGCGGCGCTGAGCGCATCGAGGTCGAGGTTGTCATAGCCTGCACCTGCCCTCACTACGATCTTGAGGTTCTTCGCTGCTTTTACGACGTCAGCGGTGACCTTGTCGGAACGTACTATGAGTGCGTCGGCATCCTTAACGGCCTTGAGCAGGTCTTTGGGGTCGGTATATTTCTCGAGGGCCACGAACTGGTGGCCTGCGTTTTCCACAATTTCACGGATACCTTTCACTGCAACTGATGCGAAAGGTTTCTCTGTTGCTACCAATACTTTCATTTTCTTACTTTTTATCTGCTTCGAATTCCTGCATGCAAGCGATGAGCGCGTCCACAGCCTCCATAGGGCAGGCGTTGTAGATGGAAGCGCGGAAACCACCTACTGAACGGTGGCCCTTGATACCTACCATACCCTTGCTCTGGGCGAAGGCCAGGAACTCATCCTGAAGGGCTTCCCTGCCCTCTGCCATCACGAAGCAAACGTTCATAATAGAGCGGTCTTCCTTTGCTGCGGTACCACGGAAGAGGCTGTTGCGGTCGATCTCAGCATAAAGCTTCTCGGCCTTTGCTACGTTAAGCTTGTTGATTGCCTCGACGCCGCCGACTCCCTTGAGCCACTTGAGGGTCTCGGTCATCACGAAGATCGGGAATACCGGAGGAGTATTGAACATCGAACCGCCATCGATGTGAGTGCGGTAGTCGAGCATTGTGGGGATATAGCGGCTTACCTTGCCCAGTGCGTCCTTGTTGACGATGGCGAATGCCAGGCCGGCAGGGCCTACGTTCTTCTGGGCTCCACCATAGATGAGGGCATACTTGCTCACATCCACAGGACGGCTCAGGATGTCTGACGACATATCGGCGATCAGCGGAACCGGGCTGTCGATGTCGTGCCTGATTTCGGTACCGTAGATGGTGTTGTTCGAAGTAATATGGAAATAATCGATATCCGTAGGGATCTCAAAATTCTTGGGTATGTAGCAGAAAGTCTTGTCGGCACTTGATGCGAGGGCATAAGCGTCACCGAGACCCTTGGCTTCCTTGAGGGCTTTCTTTGCCCAGACACCAGTCTCGAGATATGCGGCCTTGTGCTCGAGGAAGTTCATGGCCACATAAAGGAACTGCATTGATGCTCCGCCTCCGAGGAAGAGCACTTCGTAGTTGTCGGGAATGTTAAGAAGTTCCTTCCACAGGCTGCGGGCTTCGTCCATAACGGCTGTCCACTCTTTGGTACGGTGCGAAATAGAAACTACCGGAACGCCTGTTCCTGCAAAATCCTTGAGAGCCTCGATGGCTGCATCGATGGCAGGCTGCGGCAATACGCACGGGCCGGCGGTAAAATTGTAAGCTTTCTTCATTTATTCAGTTGATTATTATGATTTTCAAAGGTGCTTGTAAGGGGCTACAAATTTATAATATTTGTGGTCTTTTCGCAAAAATGACAGAGAAGATTGATACGGTCAGATTCGACTATCGTCTTGAACCGCGTAGCTATCTTCTGATGGTTGGTGACGCACATCGGATTGGCACACTTACCGATGCCGAAAACTTCCTCGGGGATGGAAATCTTGTGCTTCTCAATAACCTTGTAGTCCTTTATGATGTTGATGGTAGCCTGCGGTGCGACAAGTGCTATACGGTTGAGTTCGTTGTCTTCGAAATAGCGGTCCGCGACCTTGATGATGCCTTTGCGGCCGAAGCTCTTGCTCTCCAGGTTGGAGCCTATGGTGATCTGGTTGGACGACTCCGCCAGGTTCAGGATTTCAACCACCTTGAAAAGATTCTCCGAAGGAATATGGTCGAGCACGGTGCCGTTCTCGATTGCATTGACTATGAGCTGTCTTGCTGTTGTTGCCATGTTTCGTTCCTCCTTTTATCTATATCCGAGCAGGCAGGCGATGATCGCCATCCGGACATACATTCCGTTTTCGGCCTGTTTGAAATAATATGCATAAGGCGTGTCATCCACGTCGAGTGATATCTCGTTGATGCGCGGCAGCGGATGAAGGATCTTCATATTGCTGCGTACGCCTCCGAGCATGCTTGCATCGAGCCTGTACACATCTTTCACCTTTTCATATTCCATCGGGTCACTGAAACGCTCCTGCTGAACCCTTGTCATATAAAGGATGTCGCAGTCGTTGAGATGCTCGTTCAGCGAAGTTGTCTCCCGGTATGCGATGCCGCGATCGGTGAGGAACTGCTTGTATTCAGCCGGCATCTGCAGCTCGGCCGGAGCAGTAAAGACGAAGCTCGGGTCGAAATGACTCATCGCCTGAAGCAGCGAGTGCACCGTACGGCCATATTTAAGGTCTCCCACCATATTGATGGTCAGGCCGTCCAGGCGCCCCTGGGACTGACGGATGGAATACATGTCGAGCAGGGTCTGGCTGGGATGCTGGTTGGCTCCGTCACCGGCGTTGACGACCGGCAGGTTGCTGACCTCGCTGGCATAACGGGCAGCTCCTTCGAGGGGATGGCGCATAATGATTATGTCGACATAGTTGGAAACCATCTTGATGGTGTCCTTGAGGCTTTCTCCTTTGCTGATGGAGGTATTGCCCACATCGCTGAATCCAATCACCCTCGCTCCCAAACGGTTGGCGGCCGTCTCAAAACTCAGGCGCGTGCGCGTGGAAGGTTCGAAAAACAGGCAGGCCACCACCTTGCCGTCCAGAATCTTCTGGGACTTGTTCTTTTCCATCTCCGAAGCCACATCAAGGATGTGCAGCATCTCTTCCTTGGAAAAATCGTGGATTGATATCAAACTCTTTGGCATATATCTGTACTTTTAAGCATTTCCTTGAACCGGGGTATGTCTCTCAGGCGGACCGGAGCAACTATCAGGCATTTTTCGTCAAAACTCTGTTCTTTCGGTGCAATCTGAAGCTCTTTGAGGACTTTCATCACATCGTTCATCTGAAGGTAGTCGAACCTTATCTCGAACGACTCGGTGGCGATTTTCTCTACTATTTCGCAGTTGGCAATGGCATCCGCCGCAGCTGTCTTATACGCAACCGTCAGGCCGGAGGTGCCAAGCAGGATCCCTCCGAAATAGCGGACCACAACAATCAGTATGTCACTAAGTTCAGCAGATAGGATCTGCCCCAGGATGGGACGGCCGGCGGTAGAAGAAGGCTCTCCGTCGTCATTGGCGCGCCACTTGTCACCTGTAAGACCTAGACGGTAGGCATAGCAATGATGCCGTGCGTCGAAGTATTCCTTCTTGAGGGATGCGACAATGTCCTTGACCTGAGCTTCTGAAGAAACCGGATACGCGAAAGAAAGAAATTTGCTCCCCTTGTCTTTATAAAGGCCTCTTGAGGGGGCTGCGATGCTCTTGTAGCTATCAGTGACCGGTTTTGTAACTGAATCCATTACTGATTGCAAAAGTAGGCTTTTATTTATATTTTTGCAATGATGAAACGAGCTCCGGCTTACTGACATGATCTACAAAATAAGAGCAACTATTCCTTCCAGCAAGGTGTTCGTCAGGGAGTATGAAATCCCTGCCAATATGAGTCTGTTCAATTTCAACAAATTCATTATAAACGATCTGTGTTTCTCTTCCGATCAGATCGTAGTCTACCGTGCTGTCGATGACAACGGCAAGATGGCCGCCGTATACGGGCTGTTCGATTTGGGATACGGATCAATGGACAAGGTATCTTTCGAACAGCTGGTGGAAAAGGGACAGACCGTGCTGCAGTTTTGCTACGATATGCACAACAACAGTTGCATTGTGCTGACCATCGTAGGCGAAGAGCTCGAAAACCCCAGGAGTCATTATCCCCAGACCGTCCTCGAGAAAGGTCACAACCCCGACCAGTTCTCAGCGAAATATGAGGATCCTCAGGTTTACATCCCGCGCACCAGCGGAAGTGCCGTTCTTGACGAAGATGACGAAGATGACGATGAGGAAGATGACGAGAAGGACGACGACGTTTTCAGCGAATTTGAGGACGGAGTAGATTCAGGCTCTGACGACTAATATTCCATTAATGCCCAAAAAACTGACGATAGTGCTTGGTCCCACCGCTGTGGGAAAGACGGACTATGCTGTCAGTCTCGCAGAAAGCCTGGGCACGGAGATAGTCAACTGTGATTCCCGTCAGATTTTCAAGGAAATGCGCATAGGAGTCGCTCGCCCGGACGAAGAGACGCTTCGACGCGTGAAACATCACTTCATAGCCTGCCGCTCCGTCACCGAGCCCTACACCGCCGGAATGTTCGAACTGGACGCCATGACTCTGCTTGAAGATCTTTTCAAGAAATATGACACGGTAGTGATGGCCGGAGGTTCCGGGTTCTACATCGATGCCCTCTGCAAGGGTCTTGACGATTTTCCACCCGCTGATCCGGAACTTAGGGAGGAGTTGACACGGCGGGGGAAAGAGGAAGGTGTCGAGTCGCTTCGCCTGGACCTGAAAAGACTGGACCCGGAGAGCTACGCAGCCATAGACATAGCCAACTGGCAGCGAGTGGTCAGGGCCTTGGAAGTGACTATCGCTACGGGACGGAAGTTCTCTGACTACAAGACCTCAACATCCAAGCTACGTCCATTCACGATTGAAAAGATCGGACTCCGCAGGGAGCGCAGTGTGCTATATGAGCGCATCGATCTCCGCGTTGACGAAATGATGCAGCAGGGCCTGCTCGAAGAAGCAAGGGCTCTGCTGCCGTTGCGCAACCTCACAGCCCTGAACACTGTGGGTTATAAAGAATTGTTCTCTTATTTCGACGGTTCGTCCACTCTGGACGAAGCAGTCTACGCTATCAAGCGGAACACCCGGCATTACGCCAAGCGCCAGATGACCTGGTGGGGGCGCGACAACGAAATCCGCTGGATTGACGCGTAGGCCGCACAAAAAATGTAGGGGTAACGGCCTGGCCGTCACCCCTACCCACCTAAACACTATTATTGCCTAACAACGCGGGCTTATAATTTGTCATTGCAAAAGTAACATAGTGCTTTTTATCTTACATTAGGTTATCTACCATGAAATACTGAATGTTTCACACGCCAAAATAATATGTCATAATTTATTTATCTTTTGTAACACATGCGGCCAAATAATTTAAGTTTTTGCATATATTTGGTCCATGAAAAAGTTTGCCGTTTTACTTTTCCTAACATTTCTAGGCACCATTGCCTATTCCCAGGAGACAATAACAAGATATTTCAACAACGACGACCTGACCTGCGGCCTAATCTCAAAGATTTGCCAGGATCAGGACGGATTCATATGGATCGGAACCCTCAACGGGCTGAACATATATGACGGCTGGACTTTCCGGCATATATACGCACAGGCCAACGACCCCAATGCCCTTGTCAGCAACTACATCCACGAGTTGTTCTCAGACAGCAAGGGGCGTCTGTGGGTTGGAACCAATCTCGGATTACAACTATACGACAGAAAGACGGGACAATTTCACAACGTCCTCTTTCCCGAAGGCAGGTCCGTAACCGTAGAGAATATGGCGGAGATGGCAGACGGCGAATTATGGATCATCAACGGCAACATATTCCGTCTGGACCCCGACTCAATGAGCGCCGAGCCGATCGAGAAGATAAACAACCTCACAGGATCAACCGTGACGGAAGCTTTCACCGGCAGCGATGGAACGATATGGTTGGCAAGCAGCAGGAGCAGGGTATTCAGGATGAAAGGCGAGGACTGGGAAACGGTCAGGACAGACGGACGGCTGTATTCTTTCATCGAGGATGACGGCATCATATACGCCGCCTCAAGGTCTGCAGTCTACAGATGGAACGACAGCACATCGTCTTTCGAAGCAATTGAAAACGATTGCGCTCCTTATGCTACTTCCCGCCTGTTGAGAACACGGGACGGAAAACTGTATGTCTCAACCTATACACAAGGATTCAGGGCAATTGACAAGACTGCCATGAAGGTTGTCCCTACCGAAAGGTTTCACAGCAGGGATATCGACCTTGACATAATTAATGTCAGCGACTGGATGGAAGACCGCAGCGGGAATATATGGATATGCAGTGCTTTCAGCGGCGTCGCCATGACCAGCGACTGGCCCGCATGCTTCTTCTCTGCCGGACAGGATGTCTTCGATGTTCCGTACGACGACATGGTCAATGCGGTTTTCAGAACAAGGGATGGTAAAACCTGGGTAGGAACCGAAAGGGGAAAGCTGTACAATACTGATGACAATTCAGAGATTGTCGATGTTCAGACCCTTCCTGCCAACATCTATTCTCTGTATGAACTTGACGACAGGACTCTTATGGCAGGCACAAGGCAGCACGGCTTATTCCTGGTCGACCGCAGAACAGGATCATACAGGCAGGTGGAATGGACTGAAGGGCGCTATGTCAAAAAAATAGTAGAAGCGCCTGACGGGGATCTTATATTTTCTCTCTTCACACAGGGAATAGCCTTCATAGACAGGGAAACCCTGAGTATGAGCGGTTACATCCGTGCCGGAAGTGTCAATACCGTCGCTTGTGACAAAGACGGACTTATATGGTGCGGAACATACAACGGAGTAAGATGTTACAACTATGAAGACCGCAGCGAGCAGGTTCTGCACGAAAACAAGGAGCTGAGTTCTGCTGTAGTCTATTCTCTCTATGAAGATAATGACGGAATAATGTGGATAGGAACGTCCGACGGGCTGTTCTCATACGACAAAGCCACCGAGACATTCGGACATTACCGCCTTAACGGTCTTGAGAACAACGTAATCTGCGGTATAGCAGGAGACGGAAAAGGAATTATCTGGGTAAGCACACAGAAAGGATTGGTCCGTTTTGACACGGACAAAAAAGAAACCAGCCTGTACATCTCCGGAAATGGATTGTTTGACACTGAATATATCAGAGGAAGCTACTGGCAGGAACCCGGAAACGGAAGAATCTATTTCGGCGGCCAGCGGGAAGTCACGGAGTTCGATCCGAATCGCATAATAGCTAAGCCTCTCGAGAAAGAGCCCGTCCTCACCGGTGTATATATTGCCGGCAAGCCAGCCTTTCCCGGCACTTTGTCGACAAGGAAGCCGATTTCCGAGACGACATTCCCGGAAACGACCGTCCTGAGACTGTCCAGGAAAGACACACCCCTTGCTCTGGCTTTCTCGGTTATGGATTTCCGCGAAACGCAAAATATTGTCACCGAATATTCCATCGACGGCAGCGGACAGTGGACTGCAACGCCCTACGGATCCAACGTGGTTACTTTGGAAAACCTGAGCCGCGGCCGGCATGATCTGCTGGTCAGGTTTTCCGAAAACGGAAGCGTCTCACCCGAGAAAAAACTCAGGGTGGTCCTCAGGCCTCACTGGGCAGCTTCCTGGCCGGCTTGTGCCTTGTATCTGCTGTTGTTGTGTCTTGCAGTGTGGGCGATATGGCGTTTCTTCAAAGAGAACGTACGCAAACGCGAACAAGACGCTGTCGACAAGGACAAATATGAATACCTTAGGTATCTGACCCACGAAATCCGGACGCCTCTCACCCTGATGACGACGTCGCTGCAGAAACTTTCCGGAAAGGAATATGACGAAGAGACTTCCAAGGGCCTGAAATCGGCGCAGCAGAACGCAGAGAAAGTTGTATTCCTGCTCGACAAGACAATGGATCTGGGCAGGATAGATGAAGACGGCAGCGACTTGAAGTTCAGAGAGATCAACCTCATCAAATACATCTCCAACATGCTCACGGTCTTCACATACCCGGCAATGATGGGAAATATAGACATATCTTTCACAAATAACACCGACAGACTTCCCGTGTGGATAGACAGGAGCAAATTTGACGATACTCTTATGAATCTGCTCGGATATTCTATAAAGTCTGAAAAGTCCGGAGGAAAAATTGAAGTCGAGGCTCGCCAGAATGACAAATATGCAGAAATCATCATCAGAGATGACGGCAAGGCATTCGAAAAAGATATGATTCCTCACATCTTTGACCTTTTCCAGCGTGACGACTCGGGCGACATATCCTCCACGAATATGGAATTATACCGTTGCAAGGAAGTTGTCAACCAGCACAAAGGCACCATTTCAGCATCAAACCGCACGGATTGCGAGGGCAAGGTCTTCACGATAAGGATTCCCGTCGGCAATGCGCATATTCCTGCCAATCAGATTGCAAGCAGGGACAGCATCCTCGACGACACCTGGAGCAGCAGCTTCTACTATAACGCCAGCAAGGACATTGAAACCGATGAGAAAACATCGGCTTCAGGCCGCCATTTTTCAATAGTCGCCATAGACGGGAATCCTGACATCTGCAGGTATTTCCATACTCTTCTTGGATCCCGTTTCAACGTTTCTACCTTCACAGATGCCACTGAAGGCTATAATTCGGCGATTACCGACGTGCCCGACCTGGTGATAGCAGAAATGATGATGTCCGACATGGACGGGCTCACCCTTGTGAAAAGGCTCAAGGGCAATTCAAACACGGCACACGTGCCTATTCTGCTCTTGACTGCCCTTCCCGAAGAAGACATCAGGCTCCAGGGCCTGCTCACCGGTGCTGATGCGATTATTTCCAAGCCGTTCAACGAGAAGGAATTCATACTTGTCTGCACGAACCTCATAATGAGCCGTTCCCGTCTTGCAAGCCACATCAAGGAAATGCAGATTTCCAAAGATATGATCGCCCCTGTCGAGCTTCAGAGCAACAATGATATCTTGATGCAGAAAGTACTGGCAATAATCAACGAGCGCATATCAGATCCCGATCTCAACGTCGAGATACTTGCGGACGAGATAGGCATTAGCAGAGGCCATCTCCACCGCAAGATCAAGGAAATAACCGGAACCTCGCCGGGCGAATACATCCGCGCAATCCGCCTGAACCAGGCCGCGCAGTTGCTTAAGGGTGCCAAGAAGAATATATCACAGATTGCCTACTCTGTGGGATATAACAACCCTTCCGTATTCTCAACGGCATTCAAGTCATTCTTCGGCATATCGGCCAAGGAATATCAGAAACGCTACGCCGGATCAGACGACACCCAGGAAGGCCAGACTACCTGACGTCTACGTGGTAGTAGTCAAAGTCTGCGTGCCCTCCGGTCGCCAGCGTTGAATAGCAGTACAGGAATGTGCGGTATCCCATAAAAATATCAAGGGTGTAGCGCATCTGCAGTTCTATTCCGCAGTCATTCCAGTTCTTGCCGTCAAACGAGTAAGCAAGCGTAGCGAAGTCGCGCTTAGTATCATTATCGTCAGCAGGATCGAATATGTAGCTTATTATAAGCGCTACGGTAGAAGCGCCGTCCGGGACAGGAAGAGCCAGCATTTCCTGAGAGCCGTCGTCATCGGCACCTAGCATGCGCTTGTTTCCGCCGCCTATCCTCTGCATCACACTCAGACGCTTCTCTCCGTTCTCATCCACGGCAATGCCCACAGACGCATAATTGCTCTGGAATGCGCAGATGCCTGCCCTGTCGCCGGCCTGCAGTCCGCTGAAATCCAGAAGGACTTCTGTGTCGCAACGAGGGCCAGGAAGCCTTTGTGACGGAGAGTTACGTGCCCTGAGGATATTGGGGGCAAGGGAAACCGGCTTGATACGCAGCCAGCCCGGGCGCTCTGTCACACTCCAGCCTTCGGCGACAGGATTATGGTTCCACTGCCAGGCAAGGCCGAGCTTGTTTTCGTTGTAGTCAAACTCATCGCTGCCGAACCAGTTGGCCACAGTGACGGTCTTTGTCTTTACCGGAACCTCGGCGGGCATAACACCCACCTCGGGCATCTTGGCCATGCCATAAGTCTTTCCGGTTGCAGTGCCGGCTGCTTCTCCTCCTGCCATTACAGGCCAGTCATCAACCCATTCCATAGGGACGAGCACCGGACAGCGGCCCAGTGGACCGTGATCCTGGAACAGGAAGCCGTACCACTCACCGGTCGGAGTGTCGACTATGCCGCCCTGTGCCACGCCGTTGGCAGAAAAGCCGCCTTTTCCTTCATTGAGGGTAGTGTAGAGAACAGTCCTCTGCTCATAGGGACCCATCAGGTTCGTGCTTCGGTTGACAATTTCGCGACGTACGCCTCCGCGCGGCCAGTCTATGTCGAACAGGTAGTAATATCCGTTACGCTTGTACAGGTGGCTGCCCTCGGGCTGGAGTTGCAACTCACGCGAACGCAGGTTGAGCAGCAGACTGTCGACAATACCGTCTTGCTTGATTGCGTGGAAGTTGTCTGTAAGCTGGGTGATATGAAGCGCTCCGTTGCCATAGACAACCCACTCTGTGCCATCTTCATCTTCGAACAGGGCAGGATCGTGGAAGACGACGTCAAAGTCGCTTCTGGTCCATTTACCTGACGTCAAATCTTTGGTGTGATAGATATAGCTCTTGTGCTGTTCGTTGGCGATGAAGCATACGTGGTACTCCCCGCCGGCATATTTGATGGACGATGCCCACGAACCGCCGCCGTAACTGAACTCGCCATTCAGGAGGTTGGCCTTGTCGTTGTCCTCAAGCTGGTCGTATACATATGAGACGATCTCCCAGTTGACAAGGTCGGTGCTGTGCATCACAGGCACGCCGGGAAGCAGGTGCATGGTGGTGCTTGTCATATAATAGTCATTCCCAACCCTGATGATGTCGGGATCGGGAACGTCTGCGTAGATTACGGGATTCGAAGTGGTTACGACAGTGCGGCATCCGGCGCACATAAGCAATACTGGCAACAAAGCTGCCAGTATGAAGTTCATAGCATAGTTTTTCATATCAGGGTTGGATTCTGTTTACTCTTTGATTCTTGTCAGCGGATTTTCCATCACGAAGCCGCCCGCATCTATGGTGATTCTCACGTTGTCATCATCGACGATAACATAAGTGACATCGGCGTACACGCCATATTCAGGAATATCCACCACGCTGGACAGCTTGCCGTCGGCTTCTTTGATCTCCAGCTTCTGAGGCGGAGCGTCAGGCATGTCGACAGTTGCGAACACGCCGCCGTCAGCCTTTTCCACTTTAAAGGTAAACTCCATTGTCTGGCCGTTCATGTCGGTTGTCATCAGCCATTTCCCGACAAGCTTGTCGAGTTTTGACTGAGCGCTGAGAGGCATGCCTGACAGTGCGCAGGCAAGCACGATGACTACTGTAGCGATTAATCTTTTCATGATATCGGGTTTTTGTTTTCCTCTAAAGCAATAACTGAACCAAATTTAGCTGATTTTTTGATTAAAATGGTTAATTTTGAATAACTATTATGGACAATAATAACCAATAATATTATGACAGACACTACTACTACCAACAAAAATGGAAGACTCGTGGCGATAATCACGATGTGTTTCATTTTCGCGATGATCTCATTTGTAACCAATATGGCCGCACCGTTCGGCAATATCTGGAAAGGCCAGTACAGCTGGGCAGCGATGATGGGCAATATGATGAATTTCGCCGCCTATCTGTTCATGGGCATCCCCGCAGGAAAGATGCTGGTCAAGGTCGGCTACAAGAAAACAACCCTTATCGCACTTGCCACAGGTTTCATAGGCATATGCATCCAGTACCTCTCCAGCTTCAAGTTCCTTGGCGAAAGCGCCATATATGTTTACCTGCTCGGTGCATTCGTATGCGGATTCTGCGTATGCATGCTCAACACTGTTGTAAACCCGATGCTCAACATTCTCGGCGGCGGCGGAAACCGCGGCAACCAGCTCATACAGACCGGTGGCACCCTCAACTCATTGACAGGCACCCTCACTCCCCTGCTGGTCGGCGTACTTATCGGAACAGTTACTGACAACACTGCAATGTCAGACGTCGTTCCCCTGCTCTTCATCGCAATGGGCGTATTCGCATTGGCTTTCATTATCATTTCATTCGTAAATATCCCCGAACCCGCAAAGGAGCGCAAGACCACAGCATATGAGCACAGCGCCTGGAGTTTCCGACACACCGTGCTTGGCGTCATTGCAATCTTCTTCTATGTAGGTATTGAAATCGGCATCCCCGCACAGCTGAATTTCTACATTTCTGACCTCGGCTTCGAAGGTTCAGCCGCCGTGGCTGGATTCCTTGCCGCATCTTACTGGTTCCTGATGATGATAGGACGTTTCCTGAGCAGCACACTCAGCGGCAAGATCAGCACCCGCACCCAGATGATCTCAGTGTCATCACTGGCAATTCTCCTGCTTCTCATCGCCATCTTCCTGCCCGAGAGCATCAGCATGACCGTAAAGGGCTCTGCCGTTCCCATGAAATGTATCTTCCTCGCCCTCTGCGGTATCTGCACCTCAATTATGTGGGGCGCAATCTTCAACCTGGCTGTCGAAGGTCTCGGCAAATACACTGAGCAGGCATCCGGCATCTTTATGATGATGGTTGTCGGCGGAGGCATCATGCCGCTCATCCAGCAGGCCATCGCCCAGCGTGCCGGTGCCATCCCCAGCTATTGGCTGGTAGTGGCAATGCTTGCCTACCTGCTATACTATGCAATCTGGGGCAGCAAGAACGTCAACAAAGACATTAAAGTAGACTAGAACACTTTATTAATCGTAATAATTATGGACAAAGAATACGTAGTTGGTGTTGACGTAGGTGGACAGACCACCAAGATCGGCATCGTGGACCGCCGCGGAGAAATTCCCGCACAGACCGTCATATCATCAAAGTTCGGCCCGGACGAAGGCGAGAAATTCATGGACTCGGTATGCGACACCATCAAGAGTCTCGCAGCAAATATCGGCCTTGACCAGATTCAGGGAATAGGAATCGGCGCTCCGAACGGGAATTACTACACCGGTATGATAGAGGATGCCCCCAACCTGCCCTGGGCAAACGGCAAGAGGGTTTTCCTGAAGCAATACATCGAGTCTAAACTGAACATTCCCGTAACTGTGACCAATGACGCGAATGCCGCCGCAGTCGGCGAAATGACCTATGGCGCAGCCCGTGGAATGAAGGACTTCATCATGCTGACGCTCGGAACAGGTGTCGGAAGCGGCATTGTCATCAATGGCGCTCTCGTCTATGGCCACGACGGCTTCGCAGGCGAGCTTGGCCATACCCGCGCCGTGCGCCACAACGGCCGTCGCTGCGGTTGCGGTCACGACGGATGCCTCGAGGCATATGCTTCTGCCATCGGTGTTGCCAAGACTGCAAGAGAATGGCTAGAAAGCGGCAAATATGCCGACAGCTCTCTCGCTTCCATTGAGGAGATAACCTCAAAAGACGTTTATGAAGCTGCAGTAAAGGGCGACCAGCTTGCCATCGACGTGTTCAACTACACAGGCAAGATCCTGGGCGAATCCTGCGCAAACTTCGTAGCGTTCAGCGCTCCTGAGGCAATCGTGCTGTTCGGAGGCCTTGCAAGAGCCGGCGAATTCATCTTCAAGCCGATGCGCGAAGCAATGAATGCCAATCTGCTGTCAATCTGGAAAGACAAGATTTCCATAATTCCTTCAGCACTTAAAGAATCTGACGCAGCCATCCTCGGCGCCGGCGCTCTTGCCTGGTAAACCTTCCTGCAAATGAAAAAACTGTTCATTGCCATCACCGCCATCTTACTGCTTGCTTCCTGCGGCGGCAAGACATACACCCTGAAAGGAACGGTCGACCCCATAGCCATAGGATCAGCTGACTTCGTGGTCATTTCCGACAATTTCTCCAAGCAGGTCGATACGGTCGGGATAGTGGACGGAAAGTTCACTTTCTCAGGTCCTGCTTCCGTCGAGTCAATCAAAAACATCATCCTCGTGTCGGGCGGCGTGCCTGACAATGCGGGGGCCGTGATGTTCATTCCCGAGGGCGGAACCATAGCCGTCGACCTCGATGCCGGCAAGGTGCAGGGTGGTCCCCTGAACAAAGCCCTGAATGCATACAATACTGCCGTGGCAGGCATCCTCAACGATTATTCGTCAAAAGCAAGGGAGCTCAGCGGCAGTATGAGCGGAGCCGAACTTGCCACAGCTATGGACAAGATCGCAGATGACGCACAGGCCAGGCTTGACAAGGTGAATAATGACACCTTCAACGCAAACAAGCGCAACGCCCTCGGTCTGATCACTCTTGCCGACATGATCTATGACTTTGAGACTGTCGAAGATTTTGACAAGGCAATGGAGGGAGCTGCAGATTTCATCGTGAACTATGAGCCTTTCAATGAAATACGCAACAGTCTCAAGGAACTTGCAAACACTGCCGAAGGCAAGATGTTCGCAGACTTCAAGGGTGAGACCGCAGACGGCAAGCCTGTTTCGTTCTCAGACTACGTAGGCAAGGGCAAGTGGATTCTCGTAGACTTCTGGGCAAGCTGGTGCGGCCCCTGCAAGGCTGAACTTCCGAATATCCTGGCCGTGTATGACAAATACGCCGGCAAGGATTTTACGGTCATAGGTGTTCCCGTATGGGACGAAAGGCCCGATACAGATCAGGCCATCGAGGAACTCGGCATCAAGTACGAGCAGATTTTCGTAGGTGACGACCATACTTCCACCGAAGTGTACGGAATCAATGCGATTCCACACATAATACTCTTCGCTCCTGACGGTACAGTGGCCAAACGCAACCTGCGCGGCGCCGATATCGAAGAAGCCGTGAAAGAAGCATTGCAGAAATAGTTTTTTTGTTACTTTTGCGATGCAAAAAGCCTTTTTAGCTCAGTCGGTAGAGCAGCTCATTCGTAATGAGCAGGTCGCGGGTTCGAGTCCCGTGAAAGGCTCTCTCCTTATTATTCAATCATCCCCTTTTTATATCGTGTTATGAAAAGACAAATTCTGTTTGCCTTGAGCATAGCTGTATTGCTATTTTCTCAAAGCCTGGATGCAAAAGTCACACTCCCCAAGATGATCAGCGACGGCCTGATCCTGCAGCGCGACAAGCCTGCTCGCATATGGGGATTCGCAGATCCTCAGGAGAGGGTAACCGTCACATTCGACGGCAACAATTATTACGCAAGAGCCGACCGTAAGGGCAACTGGCTTGTGCTCCTCCCTTCCACTCCCTGGAACGGCAAGACCTACACAATCAAAGTCAATGACATCGAAATCCATAATGTCGTATTCGGCGACGTATGGGTGTTCTCAGGACAGTCGAATATGCAGACTCCGCTTGAGCGCGCCCTTGACAACTACGGCGACGATATCCTGCACTACAGCAATCCCCTCATCCGCGAATTCCTCGTAGGCGAGAAATACGCCTATGACGGACCGCAAAAGGACTTTGCTTCCGGCTCCTGGACTGAAGTCACCCCCGAAACCTGCCTCAAGATGTCTATGGTGCCCTATTTCTTCGCACGCAGGATCTATGAGACATATCAGGTGCCGGTGGCCATCATCCAGTGCGCTGTCGGCGGCACGGCCATCGAGAGCTGGATGAGTCCCGACAACCTCAAGGACTATCCGCAGTACGCAAGGGCTCTCGAAGCACAGCGCAATCCTCAGCCCCGCACAGGGGGCCCTATGGGAGGTTTCGGAAACTTTGCAGGCTTCGGTGGTGCCGGTGGAGCTGCTCCGGCTCGTCCCGAGGTCAACCCTGCATATTATGAAACCGATTTCGACGACTCGGAGTGGGCTCCCGCCTATCTGCCCCACTATTTCAGGGAAGTCGGCATTACCGGCAGCGCTCTGATATATTACAGACACGACCTATGGCTCACCGCAGAGCAGGCTGCATCTAAGAACAACCTGCTCAAACTTGGAACCATCACCCAGTCTGACGAGACATTCATCAACGGTGTGAGAGTCGGCACGACAGGCTACGAGTATCCTCCCCGCAACTATGCTTTCGGAGAAGGTATCCTCAAGGAAGGCAAGAACGTCATCTGCATCAAAATCAACGGAGCCAGCGCCAACGGCGGCTTTTATGAGGACGAGCAGTACCATCTGCGTCTTGACAGGGACACTATCGCTTTGAATGACGGTTGGAGATTCTTCAAGGAAGACATCCCCAGCAACTTCAACAGGCCCGCAGGCGCTCCGGCACAGCGTCCTGTTGTTATGCAGTATAAAGAAACTGCCATCAGGCACAATTCCAACGTCCGCAATCCTTTCGGACTGTACTGGGGCATGCTGAGCCCGGTAACGAACGCAAATGTAAAAGGTGTCGTATGGTATCAGGGAGAGACCAACAGCGGCAATACGCCGGAATACGGCTCTTTCCTGGCCAGGATGATGACAACCTGGAGGAAAGACTTCCGCGATGAGAATCTTCCTGTCCTTATCGCCCAGTTGCCAAGCCACCAGGCAAAGACCTTCCTGCCGGTTCAGGACGGTTGGGCAAATGTCCGCGAGGGACAGAGGCTTGCCACTCATATGATCAAGAATGCCGCTTTGGCTGTCGGCTGCGACATCGGAAGCTGGAACAACATCCACCCTACCAACAAGAAGATCATTTCTGAACGCCTTGCAAAAGGTGCCATGAGGATTGCCTACGGTGAGTCAGTCGTGCTCTCGCCCGAATGCACCAAAGCCGAGCTCAAAGACGGCCGAATCTACCTCACATTCAGCGAGATTGGCAACGGTCTCGTAGTCAAGGGAGACGAAATCAGAGGCTTCGCCGTTTCTGATGAAAACGGCGTATACCAGAGGGTCAACGCGACCATTATGGGCAACAAGGTCGTGCTCTATGTGGCCGGCATCAAGAACCCCCAGAAGGTTCGCTATCTCTGGAAGAACTACGTGAGAGACGACGTCACCCTCTACAATGCAGAGGGAATGCCGGCATCTCCTTTTGAGATCAAGTTATAAGAGCGCTGCGAACAGCTTGTCAAGAGCTTCGTCCGGACTGCGGCTCCCGCTCAGCAATGTAACGAATTTGCTGCCGATGATTGCACCGGCAGCATTTTTTTGTGCTGCCTCCAGTGTCTGTCTGTTGCTGATGCCGAATCCTATCATACGCGGATGCTTCAGATTCATTGCATCTATACGGCGAAAATATTCCTGCTTGCGCTCGTCAAAACTCTTCTGTGCTCCTGTGATGGATGCTGAGCTTACCATATATATGAACCCGTCGGTGTTGTCGTCAATAAACCTGACGCGCTCCTCTTCGGTTTCGGGAGTAATCAGCATAATGACGTGGATGCCGTGGCGCTTTGCCACCGGTTTCACCTCTTCGATATAGTCTTTGAAGGGCAGGTCAGGTATTATGACTCCGCTGACTCCGCTGTCCTCACAGCTGCTGAAGAACTCTTCCATGCCGTACTGCATAACGACGTTCAGGTAGCCCATCAGAACAAGGGGTATTGACACCTCATCCTTGATTTCCCTGAGCTGTGCGAACAATTTCGTAATGGTCATTCCGTTGCGGATGGCATTCGTAGCTGCAGTCTGAATCACGGGACCGTCAGCCAGAGGGTCGGAGAAAGGAAAGCCCACCTCCACCATAGCGATACCCCGGCGCTCCATCGCCCGGATTACATCTGCCGTGCCCTCAAGTGTGGGGTCTCCGGCACAGAAATACAACGAGAGGAGCTTCCTGTCCCCGCGTTCTGAAAATAATCTGTCTATCTTGTTCATTGTTTCAGTTGTTCAATAAATGATTTCAACGCTGTCACGTCTTTAAGCCCGGGAGCAGTCTCAAAGCGACTGTTCAGGTCTACTCCAGCGAAGCCTGGTGCACTGAAGGCTTTTATTCTCTCCGCGTCTTCAGGGCCGATTCCGCCACTCAACAGGAATGGCAGCCTGCCGTCGTATTTCTGGAGCAGATTCCAGTCAAACTGCCGGCCATTTCCACCGGGTAGTTTGCCTTTGGTGTCGAACAGGAACGCATCGCACACATCTTCGTACATTGCTGTCTGCCTCAGGTCTTCGGTCTCTGATATCGACAGGCTCTTTATGATGCTTATGGACGGATTGACACTGTTGACCACCTTCCTGACGGCTGCTATCGTCCCGGGGCTTTCATTGCCGTGAAACTGTATGCAGTCCAGCCGGAAAGATTCGGCGGAGGCAAGTATGTCCTCCAGAGACGCATCCACGAAAACACCGACACGCTTGCATTGTTCTGGCAGATATGCCGGCACTTCGCCGACATAACGGGCAGACCGCGGCCAGAAGATGAAACCCATATAGTCTATCCCCAGTGTTTCTACCGCTCGGATATTTTCAGCGTCGCGCATCCCGCAAACCTTTATCTTCATAACTCTGCGATAAACTGTCCAAGCGCTGCACCCGGATCTTGTTCTTTCATAAATCTTTCACCCATCAGGAAACCCCTGAAACCACATTGCCTGAGCTCTGACAAGGTTTCTGGAGTCCCTATTCCGCTTTCGCTGACCTTGACGGCATCTTTCGGCAGTTTCTCTGCAAGACGAAAACTGTTTTCTACATCAGTGACGAATGTGCCCAGATTCCGGTTGTTGATGCCGCACATATCCGGATCCAGTTCTGCATATTCAAGTTCGGACTCCGAATGCATCTCAAGGAGGACTTCCAAGCCTAGTCCGTGTGCCACCCGCATCAGATACCGGCATTCTTCCTTACTTAGCTCTGCTGCGATAAGCAGTACCGCTGAGGCCCCGCACAACCGGGCGCTGTAGATCTGGTGCTCGTCCACCACGAATTCCTTGTAGAGGATTGGAAGGGTCACTCCGCTCTCCCGTGCAGCCGTGATGAAATCCTGGCTGCCGCCGAAGAATTTGCAGTCGGCCAGTATGCTGAGCGCCGCAGCTCCGTTCCGCTGGTAGCTCAAAGGTATAACCGATGCATCGCCATCCTCCTTTATCCAGCCTTTCGAAGGGGACTTGCGCTTGAATTCGGCTATGATTCCGGTCGGTGATTCAAGCAGTGCGGCAGCCATAGAAGGCTGGGGTGTTCCCTTTACCGCTTCCACCATCTTCTGCATAAGGGCCAAGGGCGTTCTTTGC